>Ga0335073_10000500_pt1 | contig 50099 bp, 37 predicted proteins | sample Lox_Sample_22_FD_207093 | JGI IMG/M metagenome (GOLD analysis project Ga0335073, IMG submission 207093) | Soil microbial communities from Loxahatchee National Wildlife Refuge, Florida, United States - Lox_Sample_2.2 | ecosystem: Environmental > Terrestrial > Soil > Wetlands | place: USA... | reverse complement strand
ACAGCAAAGTTGTGGAAATGATTTTGAAGTCGAGAAAAACCGTTGATTCCGGAGCTGAAGCCGACAAGCTTCATGCCGCCGGAGCCTAATGGGAGTTTTTGGGAGTTTCTCGGATTGCTCGAAATCCGCGCAACCGATTGAAAAGATTGGTTGCGGGGGTAGGATTTGAACCTACGACCTTTGGGTTATGAGCCCAACGAGCTACCAGACTGCTCCACCCCGCACATTCATCGTAGCGTAGGAGGCCCCGGCGGTCAAATTTTTCAGGGACGAAAAATCGCCGGGGCGAACCACCACGCCGCCCCGCCGGCGATCGACCATAACAGAAACGTCGCCACCACCCGCAAAATGTACGCCCGGGTACCCCATAGCGCCACCACAATCTTTAAAATCGCGTTGGAAACCAGCGCCAGCAGCACCGCCGCTTCCGCAACCCCCATCGCGATCGTTTTCACGCGCAGCATGTTCTCCGCCGGGGCAATTACTGTCGCCACATCCACGAGCCCGCCGACCAGGCTGGTCCAATAAAACGCGCCCGTTCCGAGTTTCGCGATCGACAGCTTGGTAATAAAGACAATCGCCGTAAATAAAAGTCCGAAGCGCAGCGCCGGTCCGATGCGGAACGGGTTGCCTGATTCAAGCGCCAGCGTGGTCAACTTTTTGTGCGGCCAGCGGCGCAAAATTTCCGCCAACGCCAAGCCGCAGACCATCATGACGCCGAGCGGCCAAACCAGCGGAAGCGCCAGCTCCGGCGTGACCACCGCGACAATGAAAAACGTCCGCGGAAATTGCACCGTGTTGGCGACCACGAAGGATCGCCATAATCCCGTTTCTTCTTCCTTGCTGATCTGCTTACTCAGATGCGCGAATTGCAGCGTCACTGCGGTGGTGGAGGCGAGGCCGCCGAGCATCGCGGTGTAAAGCAATCCGCGCTCTTCACCCAAGAATTTCTCGAAAAAATAACCGAGGTAGGAAATCGACGAAATCAGAATCACGAACTTCCAGACCTGGCGCGGATCGAAGAACCCGTACGGTCCGTAATCGCCGGCGGGCAGCAGCGGATAAATCACCAGCACCACGGCGACGAAGGCCAGCGTGCCGTTGAACTCCTGTATGGTGATGGTTTCGCGCAGCAGCGTTTGCAGACGCTTGCGCGCTTCGAGAAAAACGGCGACCAGAATCGCCGTTCCCGCGGCCAGCGGACGCGCGAACGAATATTGATAGGACGCGGCGAGCAGGGCCAGCAGAAACGTCGCGGCCGCGGCCAATTCCGTGGTGATGCCGGTGCGCTTTTCCCGGTCCTCGTAGTGGAGCACGGCGAAAACTGCGCCGATTACCAGTAAAGCCGCGGCGTCCAGCCAGGGATTCCCCAGCACGCCGCAAATCCCGCCGGCCAGCGCAACCAGCAGAAAATCGCGCAAGCCGGGATGTTCCGCGCCGCCCGCAGCTTCGCGTTGCGCTCCGATCAGTACGCCGATCAGCAGAGCGCTGGCGATCGCTTCAATCGCGATGGTTACGGTGAGCGCAGGCAACAACCGATTTTATGAGATCTTGAACGGTGGAGGGAAATGCTGTGTACATCCTGAATCGCCGGCAAACGCTGGCCGCGCTGGCGGGTGCGCTTCCCGCGTTGACCCACGCGCAGGCTGCGGAATTGCCGATCGCGTCCGGACCTTTTCAGGGGACTCGCGAATCGCTCAAGGCGTATCGCACGCCGCAGTGGTTTCGCGACGCGAAATTCGGCATCTGGGCGCATTGGGGTCCGCAATCGGCGCCGGAAGATGGCGACTGGTACGCTCGCCGCATGTACATTCAGGGCGACGCGACCTACCAGTTCCATCTCGAGCATTACGGGCATCCGTCGAAAGTCGGCTACAAAGATGTGGTCGCGACGTTCCAAGCCGAAAAATGGGATCCCGAGCATCTGATGGATCTGTACGTCCACGCTGGCGCGAAATATTTCGTCAGCATGGGCGTGCACCACGACAATTTCGATATGTGGGATTCGCGTTTTCAGCCGCGCTGGAACGCGGCCAAATCCGGCCCGCGCAAGGATATCGTCGGCGCCTGGAAACAGGCCGCGCGCAAACGCGGATTGCGCTTCGGCGTGAGCGAGCATCTCTCGAACAGCTTCGACTGGCTGGCGCCCGCGCACCTGAGCGATAAAACCGGCCCGCTCGCCGGCGTCGCCTATGACGGCTCCGACCCGCGCTTCGCCGATCTTTATCACAACTACGACGGCATGCCCGCCGATTTCGCCGCGACCGCGCAGGCCATGGGCCGCGTCGCGCCGCAGCGATGGAAGCAGCAATATTTCCATCGCATCGGCGATTTGGTGGACCAGCATCAGCCGGATCTTCTTTATACCGACGGCGGCATTCCTTTCGAAGAATACGGTCTGGCGCTGGTGGCGAATGTTTATAACGTCAGCGCCAGGCGGCATGGCGGCAAAGTCGAGGCGGTTTACACCAGTAAAAACGCACACGATTCGGCCGATGGAACCTGCGTGCTCGATATGGAGCGCGGCCTGGTGGACAAGATCTGGCCGGAGCCGTGGCAAACCGACACCTGCATCGGCCAATGGCATTATAAGCGCGGAATTCAGTACAAAACTCCGAAAACGATCGTCGATATGCTGGTGGATATCGTCAGCCGCAACGGGAATCTGCTGCTGAATTTTCCGCTACCCGGAAGCGGCGAGCTGGACCCGCAGGAATTGCAGATTCTCCAATCGATCACCGCGTGGATGCGCGTTAACAGCGAAGGAATCTATGCGACGCGCCCGTGGAAAGTTTACGGCGAAGGTCCGAGCGTTGCTGCGCCGCAGACCACCGCCGCGTTCAATGAACGAAATCGCAAAGATCTGACTGCCGATGATGTTCGCTTCACGATGAAAGGACGCCACGTTTACGCGTTCGTGATGGGTTGGCCGAACGGGCCGGTTGTCATCAGGTCGCTGAGCGGAAAAGTTCACCATGTCGAACTGCTGGGACACGCTGGGAAGCTGAAATGGTCGCAGGACCAGGCTGGATTGAAAGTCGAGATGCCAGCGGAAAAGCCGACGGATTACGCCGTGACGCTGAGGCTCGCCGTGTGACGCATCAGCCGAGAATGCGCGCGCGATCGGTTGCGGTCATTTTTTCCGCCGCGTAGCGCAGCACCAGCCGCGGCGCCGTTTCGCGCCACGGCAACAAAAAACGGACCGTCGCGGCGGGCGCTTTCGGATACGTCTCCTTGAGCAGCCAGCCGGCGCCTTTCTGCACCAGGTCATCGGGATCGGGAATCAGCGGCGCGACCACGCGGAAAATCTCCTTGGTGTGCAGGCCTCGGCGTGCCGACGGCACCAGCGCGACCGCCGCGGCGCGGCGTTTCCAGCGGTTCTTCGATCGAGTCCAGCCGTCAAGGCGAGCGATCAGCGCCGGATCGTTAGAGATCGACGCGGCCAGCAGCCAGAGCGAGACGCCATCGGTGTGACCCCAGTTATGAACGTAGCGATCGAGCCAGCGCGCGAACATGCCAAATTCGCGCGCACCGCAGCTTTTTGCAAAGCGTCGATAAACGTAGCAGACCAGCGACCCCTCTTCGCTCATGCCGCTTTCCCACAACGCCGCCGAGAGCCGGTCGCGGTCGCGCACCGGCCACGATTTGATCTGCCGGTATATCTGATGCGCAAACCGTTTCACGTCGGGCGCGGCGACGCCATAAGAATCCTGCCGCTGCTCCGGCGTGAAAAAACGCTCGAGCGAAATGCGAACCTTCGCGCGGCCCAGGGATCGCAGCCGTTCACGAATTTCCAGGATCAGATGGGTTGGTGGCATAAGCCGCCAGGCTTGTGCTGTGCGGGCCTGGATCGTGGGCCGTCAAAAGCGCAAGCCGGGCGGCTTACGCCACGTCGCTTCCGTGGTTTCGATGCGGGCACGCGCATGGAACTTAACGGGTCACCGGCATTTTCAGCAACCGCTAAAACTTCACCTTGGGAACTTCTTTCGCCGCCGTGTCGGCTTTGAAATACGCGTCTTCCCGCTGGAATCCCCACATTCCGGCGGCGATATTTTTCGGAAACAGCGCAATGTCGGTGTTATAGCGCTGCACCACTTCGTTGTATTTCCGCCGTTCCACCGCGATCCGGTTTTCGGTGCCGGCCAGTTCATCCTGAAGGCGCAGAAAATTTTCGTTGGCCTTGATGTTGGGATAATTTTCCACCACCACCATCAACCGGCTCAGCGCGCCGTCCAGTTGCGAATTGGCCTGAATCTTTTCCGCCGGCGTCCGCGCGCCCATCATCGCCGCGCGAGCCGTGGTCACGTCGCTGACCACTTTTTCCTCGTGCGCCGCGCCGCCTTTCACGGTTTCGACCAGGTTCGGAATCAAATCGGCGCGCCGTTCGAGCGCCACATCCACCTGCGACCACGCCGCCGCCACCGCTTCATGTTCCGTCACCAGCTGGTTCTTCTCGCTCATCAAACTTCCGCCGAGCAACAATCCCACCAGCAGCAGCGATCCCAAAACCACCAATGCAATTTTCATAAATTCTCCTGTCCGCAGGCCGGCCCGCCACCAACTACTCCAACCGATCCACAAACTCGACCATTCGTCGTATGCACTCCAGATACTTCGCGAACAATTCCCCCGGATCGCCGATCTCCACACCCGCCTTATCTTCGCGCACATCCAGCAGCGTTTCCAAGGGCGTGGCATCCATTTTGAGCGTGTGCGAAAGCTGATGCACCACCGCGCGGCGCTCCGTTTTCGCGTCGATGCCGGCCGCCACCAGCGCATGCCGGCCGAGCACGCAGAAGGTCGACACCGAATCCAGGCACAGCTTCATCAACGCCACCGGATCCGACAACACGCGCGCGCCCTGCTGCCGCAGCCGGAACAATTTGGCGCGCAATTCATGCTCGATCTGCGCCCGATAAAATTTGCCGTCGACCTTCACCTCCGCGATCACGTCCGGACCATACAGAATTTTCCGCCGGTCCTTCATATCCCGGAATTCGATGGGAAACGCGTCGGCCGAATTGTGTACTTCTTCTTCGCTCATCAGCGTGGGCGACGGGTGACCCTGCTCGCGCCACCAGCGCAGCACCGGCTCGGCCTCGGCCAGCTCGCGTGGCGTGATTTCCTTCAACACGCAAAGCACGTTCAGATCGGAAAAGTTGGCGTGATGATCCTCGCCCGCGGCCGACCCGTACAGCACCACCGAGACCAGCCGGTCCTCGAAGGCGCGCTCGAATTTTTCTACGAGTTCTTTCAAATCGTCCATAACTTCCGGGAGTGGGAAGTGAAACGCAGCCAGCGGCGCCGGCTACCCGCTGCCCATTACCTACTTCCCACTACCCATCACCAACCACTTGACGCGCCGCCGCCGCCCGAATCGCCGCCGCCGAATCCGCCGAATCCTCCGCCGTTGGACCCACCGCCGCCGAATCCTCCGCCGCCCCAGCCGCTGCCGCCGCGTCCCATCATGTTACCGAGAATCATCCCCGTCAAGAATCCCGTTCCGCCGCCGCGCCCGCCGCCCAGCCGGCCGATCAGCCACATCAAAAAGAAAAACCCGAAAAACAGCACCGGCCACGGCAGACCCACCTGGCGTCCCGCCGGCCGCGCCAGGCGCCGCGGTTGATCCGGGATCGCGACGCCCTTCGATTGCGCGATCCGGTCGCCGAACTCCTCCGCCGCCGCCAGCAGCGCGCCCGAATAATTTCCCTGCCGCAGAATCGGCCGGATGCCGCGCAAAACGCTGCCCGCGTCGCCGTCGGTGATCACCGGTTCCAGGCCGTAGCCGATCTCGGCGCGATCTTTGTGATCTTTGACGGCAATGAGGATCAGAATGCCTTCGTCTTTTCCTTTTTGCCCAATGCCCCACTGCCGGTAGAGCCGGTTCGCCACGTCATCAATGGGCTCATCTTCGAGCGAATCGACGGTCACCACGGCCATCTGCGCGCCGGTCGCGCGCTCCACCGCGGCGCAATAATTTTCGAGGCGCTGCTTTCCCGCCGGATCGAGCACGTGCGCGAAATCGTTCACATAGCCCGTCGGCTTTAGCTTCGAAGTATCCAGCGCGAACGCCGCCGACGCGGCTAGAACCGCAAGGACTGCGATCCCAAACCTTTTGGGACTTTGTGCGGGCGGGGATGTGTCGCGAAGAGTGGCGACACCGCACGCAGAAGCCGCGAACGCCTCATCCTTGTGATCCATTTAACGAACGGCCGGCCCGACCAGATCCTCGCGCCGGACCCGGAATCCTTCCAGGCGGCCCAGCATCGCCACGGCCATGTTTTTCGGATCGAAATACTGCCCGGCAAGCTGCTGCACTTCCTCCGCCGTCACCCGCTCCACGCTTTCCAGCATCTCATCGAGCGAAAAGAATTTTTTAAAATACAATTCCTGCCGGGCCAGGTTGCCCATGCGGCTGGAAGTCGATTCCAGGCTCAACACGTAGGAGCCTTTCAGATGATCCTTGGCGCGGCGCAGCTCGTCTTCGCTGACCCGTTTATCGCTCAGCTCGCGCAGCTCATGCACGATCGACTCCACTACTTTTCCCGCCGCTTTGATCGACGTTCCGGCGTAAATCAGCATGCACCCGGCGTCGCGATACATCATCAGTTCGGAATAAACCGTGTAGGCCAACCCCTGTTTTTCGCGGATATTCTGAAACAGCCGCGAGCTCATTCCGCCGCCCAGAATCGCATTGAGAATCAGCCAGGAGAAGCGCGATTCATCGGGCATCGCGACGCTCGGCACGCCGATATAAACGTGCACCTGCTCGAGCGACGCTTTATTGCGAAACACCAGCGGAGCGTGCGCCCGCGGCGGACCCTGCAAACGCGTCGCCGCGCGCGCTTTCAGGTCCTGAAAATGCCGTTCCACCAGGCGCACCAGCTTGTCATGGTCGAGACTGCCCGCCGCGGTGATCAAAATATTCGCCGGCGTATAGAACTGCCGGTAATAGCGCTCCACCTTATCGCGATCGAAACCGCGGATGGTCTGCTTGGTGCCCAGAATCGGCCGTCCCAGCGCGTGCCCTTTCCAGAAATTGCTCGAAAAAATTTCGTGGATCAGGTACTCGGGATTGTCCACCTCCATTTTCAATTCTTCCAGGATGACGCCCTTTTCCTTTTCGATGTCCTCTTCCTGAAACAGCGGATTGCGCACCAGGTCCGCGACCACGTCGAACGCGTCGGGCAGATGCTCGTCCAGCACCTTGACGTTGTAGCTGACCAGTTCCTTGGAAGTGAACGCGTCCAGCCCGCCGCCGATCGAATCGACCGACCGCGCGATCTGCTCCGCGGACCGGTTCTTAGTTCCCTTGAACACCATGTGTTCGATGAAATGGGAAATTCCGGTTTCGTGCGGCCCTTCTTCGCGCGATCCGGTCCCGATCCAGATCCCCACCGAGACGCTGCGCACATGCGGCATATACTCGGTGATGACACGGATTCCATTGCCCAGCGTGGCGCGATGAATATCGCGTGGTTTAGAAGAGTGGCGAGCCATCCTTCTTCATTCTATCGTGCCTGCGTCCGGGAAACGAATGGTACTATGCAAATAGATGCAAGCTATTGTAGGCATGGAAGTTGAGGAGCTTGAGTCGGCCCTTTCGCCGGATTGGCCCAAGTTCCGCGCCCGCCAGCTCTACGACGCCGTTTACCGCCGCAAAAGCACTGATTTATCTTTAGTTTCCAATCTTCCCAAAGCCCTGCGGGAACTTCCGGTCGGCGCCCCGGCCATCGAAAAACGTTACGATTCCGCCGACGGCACCCGCCGCTATCTGCTGCGCCTGGACGACCGGCGTACCGTCGAAACCGTCTGGATGCCCGAAGGCGAGCGATCGACCATCTGCATTTCGAGCCAGGTCGGGTGTCCGGTGAACTGCGGTTTTTGTCTCACCGCGCTGCTCGGGTTGGAGCGAAATTTGACGGCCGGCGAAATCGTCGGCCAGGTGCTGCGCGTCGCCGCGGACAATCATCTCGAAGCGAATGCCGATCGCATCAATATCGTCCTGATGGGCCAGGGCGAGCCGCTGCTGAACCTTGCCAACGTCCTCAAAGCAACGCGCCTGCTGACCGACCCCACGGGCATGGCCATTTCGCCGCGCCGCATTACTCTTTCGACGTCGGGAATTATTCCGAAAATCGAAGAAATGGCGCGCGAATCCGTGCGGCCGAAACTGGCGATTTCGCTGAATGCGTCGACCGAAGAACAGCGCCGCGAACTAATGCCGATCACGCGGAAATATCATTTAAACGATTTGCTCGATGCGTGCCGCAAATATCCGTTGCGTTCCTGGGAAAAATTGACGTTCGAGTACGTCCTGCTCAAAGGCGTAAACGATTCCGACGCCGATGCGCGCCGCGTGGTGAAATTGCTGGCGAATTTAAACGCGAAAGTAAATCTGATCGCGCTGAATCCGGGTCCGGGAATTCCCTATGAAACCCCGGACGCGTCTCGGGTAGCGGCGTTTCAGCAGATCGTGCGCCGGTCGCTGCCTTGTTTTATCCGCAAGCCGCGCGGATTAGACGTGTTCGCGGCATGCGGCCAGTTAAAGAGAATGGAAACGGTCGCCATCACGACGCGGCCAGAAGTAGCCTAAGCCGCAAGATGACGAGTGGGGCAGGCTCCGGCCTGCCTTGGTCGGCGCAAGAACAAGCGGACGGCGCAGGAATGCTTTAGCGGCGTCGTCCGTCGTGCCGATGCTCTTCGAGGCGATGACCCTCCACACGACGCGACGCCGCATAACGGGGAACCGTGTAGGGATGGACATAGGTGGCGCGATTCACGTAAGTTCGCGCCCACGGACGATTGTTCAGAGTCACTTCATGCGCGCCCTGCCCCGGCCCCATCAGCGGCGGCGGACCTTGCGCCAGAAGAGCCGCAGGAACGGCGATCAGGAGTAACGTTTTGAATACGCGCAGTTTTGCATACGCGCATGGCTACATCCTGCCATAATTCACAGCAGCTTTTCGACGATCACCACGTCCCGCCACACGCCGTCAAGTTGGCCGTGGCGCACGTACCACCCGGCGCGCCGCCAGCCGAGCGCATCGAGCAATTTGAGGCTCGCCAGGTTTTCCGGAAAAACGCGCGAAACCAGCTTGTGAAACCCGGCCGAGCGCGCCGCTTCATGCAATGCGACCAAAGCCGCACCGCCGGCGCCGCGCCCACGCGATTCGCGTTCGACGTAAACCGAGCACTCCGCAATGCCCGCGTAACACTCGCGCGGACGATAGAGCGAGGTCGCGGCGAACGCGATCACTCCGTTCTCTTCCACCACCACGATCGGATGGATCCCGTCAAACCATTTCTCGACGTCTTCGCGCGAACGCGCCCCCGTCTCGAACGTGGCCACGCGATCCTCGATTCCCTGATTGTAGATTCGCGCCATGGCGGGGCAATCGGCGAGGACCGCCGGACGCGCCATCACGGTTCCGTCGCCACCGTCGCCGCCGGAAAGAAATGCGCCAGGATTTCGCGGAAACTCCCGCCATGCCGCGCCATCAGGACAGCGCCGCTCTGGCACATCCCGATCCGATGACCGGAAACCGCGCCTCGCGCCGGGCAATCGACCGCGAAAAAAGGATAGCCGGCCATGCGCCAGCCGGCGTCCGCCGGCGTTCGCGTGTGGCCTCCGCAATTCGCCGAATAGAGCGCCAGGATCACGCGATTTTCGTACTCGAGCACCAGCCCGCGCGTGGCTTCCTGCGCTCCCTTAGCCGCGCTGCCTCCGCCGGGCGACCCGCGTAGATACTGGCAGTGCGTGGTGTCGCAAAAATCAAATCCGCGATGACGCCCCCGCGCCGCGATCAGGAACGATCGCGCCACCACCGCCTGCGCCTTCAGCATCTCGAGCGGCGCGCCCGCGCCTTCCGCGGCCACAATCGACGCGACCGCCATCTCCAGGTCCATCTGGACAATCGCCGTCAAATGACCGTCCTGTTCGCGAAGTTCCAGCGTGCCGCGAAACTCGCGGCGGATCTTTCCCGGCACACTCAGAAAAAAATCCGCGACCGAGCCGCCGTGCCCGGTGATCTTCGCCACACTGCGCAGAGAAGCGATCTGCTGGCCTTCCAGTGTCCGCGTGCCGTTTGAATCCACGACCGTCAGAACGCTGCCGCGCGAAGGTTGCACGTCCAACTCCACCGGATGGAACAGACTGAAGACACTGATAGCGACGGTTGCAATCACTTTAACAATTGTCCCGCAAGTTTCGCGGCCTCCGCTCCCGTCGCGCCGTGCACCCGAACCAGCAGCACGATTCTTGGCGCTTCCGCCGGAGTAAGCACCATCGCGAATCCGTCGCCCGCGTCCTTCTTCGCGGCCACGCATTCCGCCGTTCCCGTTTTCGCCATTTTTCCCGCTCCAATGGCGTGCGCCGTGCCCGATTGCGCGGCCAACCGCAAAGCTGCAAGGATTTCCGCGACGCGCGGCTCCGAAGCTCGCTCCGCCAGTTCCGCGTAGGCGCGCGCCAGCGCCAGGGGAGAAACTTTCCACGCCGTGCCCAACCCGATACGCGCTTCGGGCGAATCATTTCCCGGCGGCGGAATACCGAATTTCCGCGCGACCACCGCCAGCGTATCGGCGTTCACCCCGCGCGCCAGGTTTAGAAAATATTCGTTGCAGGATTGCGCCAGCGCCTGGCGAAATTGCAGCCGTCCGTGCCCGCGCGCCAGCCAGCAGCGCTTGCCGGTGCAGAAAAATTCCGGCCAATCGCCCGCATAAGCCAGCGCCACAAACGGCTTCACCAGCGATCCGACCGGAACCGGCGTCTCCGCGTCCGGCCAATTTTGCGCGATCACCTGGCGCGTCCGCACATCGACCTTCAGAAAATTCGTCTGCGGCGCTCCGATCGCCAACGCCAGCAGCGCGATCACGGCGCCATCCGGTAAATCACGCTTTCGCGCAGCATGGCGCCGGCATCATGCACCGCGATCCCAGCCGATTCGACGCGCCCCAGCACGCGGCCCAAACCCGCCAGATTTTCCGAATAAAACATCGGCTCCCGCGCGCCGTTCGGATCGGCCGGCGGGATCTGAGGAAAATCGATCAGCCGGGTGATGCGCTCAAAATCCGGCAATTCGCGCGCGTGGCGCCACTCGGCCGCATAATCCGCGCCGGGAACCGCTGGACGATTCCGCCGCGCCAGAATTTCCTTCACCAGGTCCGGCGAGTTGCCCGCAATCAGCCATCGCCCTGCGACGGCGACATTGATCTTCGCCAGACCATCCAGCGCGCCCATTCCATCAACGCTCCATAGCGACCCCGCCGCCTGCGCGAACGCCGCGCGAATCGCGTTCGCATCCCAATCCGCGCTTGCAAGGAGCACAATCGCCGAATCGGTTCCGGCGAAAACGTCGCCGGCGTGCGTCTTCTCCACTTGCAGCATGCCGGTCAGCTTCACCGGCGCGAGCCGCTCCTGAAGCGCCTGAAAGGCCGCCGCCACCCGATCGTCGCGGATCGGCGCTTCATCGATTCGCGTTTCCAGATCCTGCTCGGTTCCCGCATCCGCCGTCGTTACCACCGCGGGAGCCCCGTTATTGGGAATCGCGGGCGCCGGCGTCGCCGAAAAAATTTTCTCTTCGATCAATCGCCGCGCCTGTTCCGCGCTCGGATTCAGCCAGGCGCGATAAAACCCCGCATCCTCCGGCGCCGCCGCCAGCAGCGGGCCGGTCGCGCTCTCATCGGGAGCCGTCGCCGGATTCGCGCGCAGCAGCACCCGACGCTCACGAATTTCGCCGCGCGCGAATTCCAGATCCGCCAGCCCCGAAGAAAACTCCGCCAGCGCGCTCGCGTTTCTCTGAATCCAATACGAGCGGAAGTGCGGCGTTGCGCGCAGCCGATTCAGGTCGTAAACCAGGCGCAGATCGTTGGCGCCCGCCGGCGCCGCCTGGTTAGCATTCGAAAACCACCCCTCACTCACCAGCGACGCACCCGGATGCTCAAGAAGTTGCAACGCCCCCGCGATTAAATCTTCCTTGGTCGCGACGATCAGCAGATCGCCCGCGTAGGCGAACGCCGCCACGCGATGCGACGCCGCGTCTTCCTTCACGTAATAATCGACGCCGCCGGCGTGCCGCGTCTGATAATGGCCGCGAGCGTTCCACAGCGCCGTCGCCATGGCGCGCGCCGAAGCAAGATGCGTGATGTACAAAAATTGCAGCTCGCCGATATTGTAAATTGCCAGCGCGGAATTTCCGCCCGCGATCGAGGACACCAGCGCATAATCCGGCGGCACGCCCGCCGCCGCGGCGAATTCACTTTGCGCGTCGTGCAGACGCAGAAACAATCGCGAGCGCGAAAACTCCTGGTAATTGGCGCTCTGAAGCCACGCGCGCTTTTCCGCCGACGAATCCCAACCGGCCAGCAGCGTGGAAAAATCCCGCGCTTCCAGATACACCAGCGCGCCCGGCGGAAACAGCGTCGCCAGCGCCGCCGGAGCCGTCTGGGCCAGCGCCCAGTACAGCACGCCCGCCAACAGCACCGGAATCGCGATCAGAAATTTTTTCATCGCGTCAGCCTCGCACGCACCAGCCGGTCCTGATCCAGGTGATCGGTCACCATCGGCCTCCGTTTTTCATTCGCCGCTGCCAATTCCATCCGCCGCCGCACCGTTTCGAGCGCGCGCGCCGTCGCCGCCGACGGCTCCATTCGCTGCGCGATCTGATCGAACAACGCCGCCGCCCGCCCATCGCCTCGCCGCTGCTCCGCCTCGCCCAACCCGCGCGCCATCGCCACGCGATCGGCCGTGGCCAGGTTGCTCAAAAATCCGTCGGCCAGCCAGGTCGAATACTCCGATTCGAACACGTATCGCGGAACCAGCGCGCCCGCGACCCCGATCGCGAACGAATCCTGCCGCGCCGCCAGCGCCGCCCGGAACAACGCGACCTTCGCCGCGACATTGTTCGGATCCACCGCGACCGCATCGCGCAGCAGCCGCTCGCGCGATCCCGAAGCTTCCATCCGCGCCGCGAAGAAATAAGGCTGGCTCGCCTCGGCTTCTGAGATCGTCCCGCGCGACAGCAACATCAACTCCGGTTCCGTACCCGAAAGCGCCACAGCCTTCATTTGCCGGATCGCCCGCGCCGCCGCGACGCGCGATGCATACGGCGCTTCGCCCGATTTGGCGATCGCCGCCAGCGCATCCGCCGACTCCTGCGCCGCTGCCAACCGTTCGCGCGCGTCCATATTCCAAGGCTCGGCCTTCACCAATTCCGTAAGGAATTCCACCGCTTCGGTCTGATGCCCGGTTCTTTCGAGCAGCCTCGCGGCGGGATCGAGCGCAGAAAACGGCTCGCCCGAAATCAGCGCCATCCGCCGCAGCAGCGCCAGCGCCGCCGGCGTATTTTTTTCCTGCAACCGAATTTCAGCCAGCCCGAGGAACGTCGACGCATCCGTGTTTCCGCCGCGCAGCTCGCCATCGTAGGCGAATTCCATCACCTCGCGCGCCGCGGCCGCATCGCCATCTTTGCGCAAAGCGTCGGCCGCGCTGCGCAGAATTTCCATGGGCACGGGATTTTCGTAGCTCGCCAGTTGCGCCGCCAGTCTCCCGTTACGCGCGGCCAGCCGCAGTTCGAGATCGATCACCTCGTTTGCCCGCGCTCTGCGCGCCTCCGCCAGATCCGCCACGAGCTGCGCGGCCCGCGCGTTCTGCTTGTGATCCAGCAAAGACTGCGCCCAGCGAATCCGCCACGTCCACAACTGGCTTTGCGCGTCGGAATATTCGTTGCCGAAGCTCTGTGTCATCCGAGCCTGCGCGCTTTCGACGATGCGCGCGAACAAAACATCTTTATCCGCATCCGCGATCCATGGCTGGTCAACGACCGTGGCTAAAAACATCACCGGATCGGCCGCCGAGCTGCTCAGATCCGCCAGCCACGCCGCATCGCCGCCCGCCGCCTTCGCCGCCTGAAGCAGCGAATCGACCTCGAACCACCCATTGCGGCGAATATAAACGCGCAGCAGATTCTCGATGTCGGCCCGCAGCGGCGCAAACATCTTCGCCGCGCCGATATGATGCAAAGCATCGCTCACGTCGCCCCAAAACGCCGCCGGAACGCGCGCCCGATTCATCGCCGCCAGATCGCCGGCCATCGCCAGCTTCCATTCCCGCACCGCTTCGTCGTTGTTTCCGGCCTGCGCCGCGATCATCGCCAGCCGGTCGTGCGCATCGCCGCGCGACGGGTCGATCTCCAGCGCGCGCCGGTATTCTTCCGCGGCGCCGGCGGCGTCACCCGATGCGCGAAGATACTCCGCCAGGTCGAAATATCCCTGCGCCCTGCCCGGCTGCGCTTCGAGCGCCGCCGGCAAAAAATCGCCATCCCGCGCGTACTCGCCATAACGCCCCGCGTAGTAAAACCACAGATCGCCGGCTAGCTGCCGGTCGCGATCCACCGCCTTGCCGACGCGCGCGCCGATCGTCATATTGCCCAGAAGATCCGAAAACGCGGTCTTCACCGGCGCCGCCGCGCTCGCGAAGTACACGCCCGCAAGACCCGTGTACGCGTCCGTCCACAACGGACCATTCTTCACCCCCCGCGCCGCGATCGCCCGCTGCGCCGCAACCGCGTTTCCGTGCGCCATCGCGTAATTTACCAGCGCGTCGGCCACGGCCGCGCGACGCTCACTCGAAATCGCCGCCGGCAAACGCGACCCGAGCAGCGCGCCATACCGATCGAGCGCCGGACCCTGCAACGCGCTCCGCGAATTTTGGAGCTGCAAAACACGAAACTCGGCCGAGGCGTCTCCCGCCGCGCGATACGCGTCCGCGGCGGCCATCAGATCCTCAGAACGCTTCGCGCCCGCCGCCCGATCGAGCGCTTCCAGCTGCGCTCCCAATTCCGCGAACGCCGCGCGCTTCGTTTCGAGTTCGATCAGCGCCTGCCGCCTCTGCGCCGCATCCTGAGCGTCCGCGTTCGCCAATAATTCTTCGAACCGCCACTTTGCCTGGACGTCCGCCAGCCCCGATTTTTCGGCGATCTCAATTCTTTGTTGCTCTTTTTCGAGCGCCGCCGCGAACTGCACTTTTTCCTGCGGCGCATAATACCGCGCGACCACCGCGCCCGTCTCCTGAATCGCCGCAGGCGACGCCGCTTCGTTCGCAGCGTCGATCGCCTGAAGCGCATCGTTGTACCGGCGCGCGCGCATTCGCAGCCGCGCATACACAACCAGCCCCTCGTCGGGCGACCGCTTCCACGCCTGTTCGGCGAACGTATTTGCCTCCGCGATCATCCCCCACTGTTCCAGTTTTTCCGCGATGGTCACCAGATTTTGCGCATTTTCCGCGCGCCCGTCGAGCCACGCTTTGCGCAGCGCCGCCACCGTATCCGCCGTGCGCCCCTGCCGCGCGCGAATTTCGGCGAGTTGGTCCATCCACTTCGGATTGCGGTACGTCAAATCGTAGAGTTTTTCCGCCGTCGCCGCGGCCTCATCAAAGCGCAGCAGCCGCATTTCCAGTTCGATTCGCGCCTCCAGCAGATCCGCGCGATCCGGCCGCACCGCCGCGGCGCGAGTATACGCCGCAATCGCCGCGGGAAAATTTTCAAACTGCGTTTCGATCCGCGCCAGCACCAGCGGCCAGCGGAAATCCTTGGGCGAATCGCTCGCGGCCTTGGTATAAAAATCGCGCAGCCGATCCGTCAGTCCATGCACCGAGGCATATTGCGCCGCTTCCTTCGCCAGCCCCGCATCGTCCGGATAGCGATTCAAAACGGCAATGTACTGTTCGAGACCGCCCGAAAAATCCTTCATCCGCGTCAGCACCGGAATCAGGGCGCGCCGCATCGCCGCGGCCTGTTCCGGACGCGACGCAAAGTCGCGAATCCTCGCATCATAAAACGACCGCAACGCGCCATCGTCGCCCTGCCGGGCATAAGAATCCGCGATCAGCGCCAGATATTCCGCTTGATCCGGCTGCGTCGCGAGCAGTTTTTGAGCGAACTCCCGCGCCCGCCCGTATTCGCCCGATTCGTTCGCCTTGCGCGCCGCCTCCAGCGTAAACTGGGCGCGATACTCCGCCGACGCGCGCCCCGCCGCTTGTTCGAGCACATCGATCGCGCGCCGGGCATCTTTATTTCGCCAATGGTAATCGGCGGTCGCGCGAACCACGCCCAGAATCGCCGGATCATCGCGATACAGCGCATCAGCTGTCTGCGCGCCCTGCGCGATTTTTCCCTGCGATTCGAAAAATCGCGCCAGCGACAAACGCAGCCGCATCTTTTCCACCGGATCGCTGGTCACCGCGACCTGCCGTTCAATCGCCGCCTGCTGCGCGTCCGGCATACGATCCGCGCGAGCCTCATTCTCGATGGACGCGAGCAGCTCCGGCGAATCCGCCCGCCGCGCCACGTCCGTCAAGAATTTCGCCAGATCATCGCGCCGCCCCTGATTCCGCAGCAGCGCCACGCGCAATTGAAACGCGCCCGCCGGCGGATTGCGATCGGAGGCCAGATTCGCGGTAAGCTGCTCGATCTGATCGTGCAGCGCCGGCCGCCGCGCCAACGCGAGCAGTCTTCGTTGCGCGTTCGAACCCCGCTGCGCGATCGCACCGCGCGCATACTCGCGCACCGCCATATCGTAGTCGCGCTGATTTTCGTAAATCGCACCGGCCTCATACGCAAACAGCGACGGATCGCCCAGCCGCGTGCGTCCCAGCCGGATCATGCGCAGCGCACCGTCGTAGCGATAGTAATCCCAAAAAATCGTCGCCGCGCGAACATAGGAATCCGATTTCGAAGGCGCGATCTCGGCAACCCGGTTCCAATCCGCCGCCGCGCGATCGAAGCGATCGCGATCCGCTTCCATCTCGCCCATCGTGGTCAGCGCCTGCGCATCACTCGGATTCGCCCGGCTCAAATTTTCTTCCACCGAAACCGCCGTGTCGATCTGCCCGAGCGACCGCTCCATCGCCGCGGCGCGCCGCCCGATCGCGCGGTCCGCGGGGAAATCTTTTTCGATCGCCAGCAGCAACGGCGCCGCCGCCTCGAAATGCCCGCGCCAGGCTTCTGCTTCCGCCGCGAATCGCGGATCGGCGCCCCGCAGCGCGGCTAATTCCGCATCCAGACGCCCGCTGCGCGAAAGACGTTCGAAGAACCGCACCCGCAAATCTTCGGCGTAATACCAGTTCTGGCGCAGCAGCGTTTCATAGGCGGCATCGTTGCGCGTGGCCGCCGCCGAATACGCGTTCAACAAATTGCGAACGAAACTCAACTGATGCGGAAACCGCTGGTGCGCGTACAAATTCAATTCGAGATACAGCGCCGGCCCCACGGGCGCCGCCGGATTTACGATCTCGCGAAAATAATTCGCCAGCTCCGTGCCCGAAAACGTCTGCACCACCTCGCGCGTCAGCCGAGCCACGTCAGCCTGCCGCCGCTGCCGCAGATACCAGCGCGCCAGTTTGTGTTCCCAGCTGTGATCGGGAAATTGCGCGATGGCGCGCTGATACACCTGTTCAATTTCCGCGCCCAGTCGGTTCTGATCGAGAAAGGCCGCCAGCGTATCGTACAACCCCGGATCGTTCGGATTGCGATCGATCTCCCGCCGGTACAGCGCCAGCGCATCCGGCACGCGTTTCAGCGCCACCAGCCGCGCGACATACCGGTCCAGCACGCGGGCGTAATCGGGCGACCGCAGCCCGTCATAACCTTTTTGCGACGCCTGCAATGGACCGAGCGGCACGCCATTCGCGCGTTTGCTCAATTCCGCCAGCAGCGAATCGTACACCGCGAACTCCTGCGCGGTCTGATTCAATCGCGCATACGCGTCGGCCATGCGCAGCGCGACCGCCACGCGATTCGCCGCATTCGGAAAATCGTTTAAGAATTTCGAACCCGCGCGGATCACGCCGTCGTCAGCCCCGTAAATCGCATAAGCTTCAATCACGCGTTCGCGCAGTTCGGCGCGTTCCGGCGACTGCGGAAATCGCGATTCGAACAGCGCCACCAGCTCCGCGCCGCGCGCCCGCCGGAAATACGGCGCCGCGTTCTGTTCTTCGATGGCGTACTTCGCGCGCGGATCGGTGTCGTTCAGCAGCAGCGACGCGACTCCGTTCAAAAATCCCGGATGCGGGTCCATCGACCCCACATCGCGATACAGCGAAAGATTCGCCGAGCCGAAATGAATCGGTTGCTCCGGCACGGCAAGCAGCAGCCGCGCGAGCGAGCCGAGCGCCGTTTCCGCCATCGCCCCATCCGATCCCGCGGCGCTGTAGAGCGCGTAATAATTTCGCGCCGCTTCGTCGTAGTTATGATTCAGCTCGAACAGCCGCGCCATCGTCAACAATTCCTGAGCAGTCCACGCCGTTCGTTTACGCTGGCGAAATTCGAACAATTCGCGATCCGCCGCGCCCGCGTTCGATTGCTGCTGCCAGTAATAAAACAGCCGCGCCGCCGCGTCCAGATCCGCCGGATTTGCCGCCGCCGCTGTGCGCGCCCGTTCCAGGTACGCGCGCAGCCGCCCGGTGCGCTTCAGCAGGTCGAAATATTTCGCGATCAGCGACGGCGGCCACAGCGGCCGAAAATTCCGCTCGTAAATCTGCACCGCCTGCGCCGGCGCGGTGTGCGACACAATCTCCGCCTGCGCCTCAATCGGAAATTCCTGGTCCTTGGGAAACGCCGAGCGATACGCAGCCAGCGCGTTGCTTGCCATGTCGTAGCGCTGGCGGTCGATCGCGAATTCAAAAAAAGTTTTGTACACCGCCGCTTCGGCCGGATAGCGCTGCACCCATCCTCCGAACAGCGGAACGGCTCGCGTGGCGTCGATGCGCTGGTCGCCGACCAGGCGTATGGCGCGTTCATAAATCCGCCACGGCCGCTGTTGCGCCGGCGGCAACGCTTTTTCGGCGTCGGGAAGATTTTCCCGCGCGGCCATCGCCAGCTCGGTCAATTCGTGATCGGTTTCCAGCCGCCGGTGAAAATAATCCGCCACGGTCAACCGCGCCGCGCCTTTATCCGCCGAAAGATCGATAAATTTAAACCAATCCGCCTGCGCCGCCGTAAAATCGAGCTGCTGTTCGTCTTCGAGCGCGCGCAGTGAATAAAGCTCCGCATCGGAAGGCGAACTGGCGATCAATTTCGAAAGATCCGCGCGCGTTTCCGCCGGGGGTTTGCGCATCGAAACCGTCCCGCCGGGCAGCGACACCGCACGAAAAAAAACATTTTCCAGCCGGCTCGTTGCCTCGACGTTTTCCGCCCACTGAGTCAGCTCGCCATGCAACGCAAACGCCGCCAAAACCACAGCCGCGACTGCGAGATTCTGACTCCTTTCAGGGAAGGATTTCAACTTCCACCTCCCCGCTGCCGACGTTGTGCGCGAAATCCTCGGCCGTCACCGTCAGCTTGTAACGCCCCGGCGCGAGCGACGCCGGAATCATCATCTCGCCGGCATTCGATTCGTTCGCCGCGCTCCAGCGCAGATACGCCGGAGCGGCGCCATCCATCCGCGCGACGATGGTGCGCGTCGTCTCCGACGCGCTGGCTCGAATCATCATTACATCGCCGCGATGATACGACGTCCGTTCCAGCTTCACCTTCACCGCCGGCGGCCGGCTCGCGATCACGAACGTTTTCGATTCGCGAAACACGCGACCCTGCCGGTCGCGCAAAATCAATCGTACCGGATAAGTTCCATCGTTCAGATCCGGCGGGGCCAGGAAGCGCGTCTGCCAGGTGTCTTCATCGGCCAGATACTTCAGCGGCTGGATCAGGCCGAACGGAAACATCGCCACCACTGAGGTGATCGATTCATCCGTCTTCACGCGCAGCAGCGGATCGCCCGGACGAATCAGGCGCGGCCGCAGCAACGCGCGCGGCGCCGCTAAAAACGAAGTGTACGGCGTGACGAATTTGTATCTCCGCGATAGCCGGATAATCTCATCGATGGTGGCCTGATCTTCCCCCTCGCGATCGATTTTTTCGAGCAGCGCATCCACGCGAGCCTTGGCCCACTCGCGCGGCAACTGCGGATGATCGGTGTTCTGCGCCGGAAGCGCCGCCGTCGTGCTGCTCTTTTGCGCCGTGAACGTCGCCGATCCTCCTGGAGTCTTATATTCGCCCACCCAGGTCTGCATGGACCCGGGAAAAACCGCATCCTCCAGCGGATAAACCAGATCGAAGTTTGCCGCGGGCGTGGTCTGAAGCGTCAGCTGGTCCACCGGCTTCTGTCCGATCTTCGCCAGAAACGCGTTCAATTTGAAATCGGCCGGCTCCGTCGATCGCAGCGATTCAAAAACGCCGTTATTTCGCGCCAGCATCCTGCCGAGCGTCAGATTGGCATCGTCGCCCGTGAGAAAAACGTAAGTGCGCGGCCGTTGGGCCTCCGCGATCTGCTTCCACTTCGCCGCGTACCCTTCGGCCAGCTTGCCCGCCGATAAAATTCCGCGCGTCGCGCCCAGATCGCCCAGCACCACGATGTAAGGATCATTCGTAAACGTCTGCCCCAGCGCCGCCTCGAGCGCCGCCTGCACATTGGTCCCTCCGCGCAAACTCTGCGCGCGCAAAAACGCCAGCGCCTTGTCGATCTGCTCCGGCGACGCCTCCACCGGCGACGGCGCGAATGGCGTCGCGCGTTCGTTGTACACCAGCACATTGAACCGGTCCGCCGGCCGCAGCGATCGGAGCAGCGATTCGAGCGCGTGAAAACTTTGCTCCAGTTTTTCCCACTGCATCGAAAGCGACGCATCGAACAGCGCGACCACCGTTCGCGGCGCTGGTTCCTGCGCCCGCGGCATGGCCATCAGCGCCGACGCCTCGAAAAATCCGGGACCCGCGCCGTCGCGATAGGTCAATACTTCGAGCGAATCCTTTTGCGTGTCGAACGCGTATTTCAGCGCGAAATCCTCGCTCAGCGCGGCGTTCGCCGCTTCATACGACGCCTTCAACGAAGTGGCCGACCGTTCGCTTACCTGCATCGGAAATGCCGTGCTGATCCATTGAAAATCACGCAGTGCGCGCGCGCTTTTCACCTCTAGCCGGATCGACAATTTGCCCGCGGTTTGCGTCCGATACACGTCGGGTTTCAGAGGAATGGCGAAAAACGTTTCGCCGCGCTCCACCGGCAGCCGTTCCTGGTACTCGATTTCGACACGCTTGGTGCCATACGCCGGAATGGGCGCTACGCGCGCGCTGAAAAGCGAACTGCGCTGCGTCTGGTCTTCATCGATTTCACCCATTTGGAGCAATCCCGGATCGAGCGCCTGCATCCGGATATCGGCATAAACTTCGCCCGCGCGCTTCCGTTCCAGAATCACGCCGGGAATTCGCGTGGCGTCGTCCCAAACCGCGAAATCGGAAATCAGCGCGCCGCCGGGCAGCGCGAACACGTAGTTGCCTTCCAACACTCGCGCCGTATGATTGCCGAAAATCTCGCGAATCGCGACTTTGGCGCTGTTATTGTCGATGGTCACCTCGATCGCCATCTCATCGAGAGACAAAACCCGCGCATCCGGCTGCCGGGACGTGGATGGAATCAGCACGCCGGCATCGCCGAACGCCAGCGGAGCGGCTAATAAAAAAAACCACGCTCTCATCGCCCGAGCACCGTCGCTTCCGGGATTTTCACCAGGCCATTATCGGTGCCGATGTACAGTTCGCCCGCGCGCGCCGCGATCGCGGTCACGTTGCGCGACGGCAATCCCGACGTCCAGAAATTCCAGCGCCCGGAAGCGATGCTGTACACCGCCATCCCGCGATCGAGCGTGCCGGCGTAAACCGCATTCGCCGTGGCGGCCATCGCGTTGTCGTTGATCTCGATTTTGCCGCGCAGATCATCGAACTGGCTCCAGTGGCCGCGCGAATCGAACCGCAGCACGCCCGCGCCGTACGTCCCGACGAACCAATCCTCGCCCACGCGCAAAATCGCGGTAATCCAGTTCTGTTTCAGGCCGGAATTCGCGTTGGTGAAGCTGGCCTTCACCAGGGGGCCCTCCAGAACCGACAGCCCGCCGAGCGTTCCCGCCAGCGTTTTCCCTCCATCTACGGCCAGCGTGTAAACGTGATTGTTCACCAGTCCTTCGAACGCGTAAATGCTGCTGATGCCCGACGAATCGACGAAACTCACGCCCGCCGGAGTCGCCGCGATCATGGAGCCGTCATCGCGAAACGCCACGTCGGTCACCTGGTTGGCGATCAAGCCGTCGTCGTGCGTGATCACGCGGCGAAGCGCGCCCGAGCCGTCGAACAAAACCAGTCCGTTCGCCGTCGCCACCGCCGTTACGCCGCGCGTGGCGTCCTGCGCGATGCGGTTCACGCAGAAAAGATGATCGTCTTCGAATTTTTCGCCGCCGAGAATCTGCAAACCGCGATCGAAATAGCCGATCCACAACCGGCCGCCGGCATCGATCGATAGAGCCGAAATATTCCGATCCGCGAGCGTCGAGTCCGCGCGGCGCAGAAATTCGCGGCTGCCGCGCCACAACGAATCTTCGGCGAGCGTGAATACGTCGTCGCCGATTTTCAGAATTTTGCGAATCGAGCAGTCCGGACAAATCGCGCCGCGCCGCGATCCCAACTGGACCATCCCCTCCTCCAGCGTGCCGATCCACAAATTGCCGGCGTCGGCCAGAAGCGATTGCGCGAAATATCCCGGCGCCACCACGCGCGTGAATTTTCCGTCGCGAATTTCGGCGACGCCCAGCGCCGTGCCGGCATAAACCGTCGAGCCGTCGATCGCCAGCGATAAAACCTGGCGGTCCGGCAAAACATCGTCGAAAGTTTCGACCGCGCCCGCATTCCAGTGCAGCAATCCGCGGTTGACCGTGCCGATCCACAAGCTCGCATCATTGCCGGCCAGCGCAGTGACGTGCGCGCCGTCGAGCGACGAATGAAATTTCGCGAGCGTCCGTCCATCCCAAACCAGCACGCCCGATTTTTCCGTGCCCATCAGAAGGCGGCCGTTGTCGAGGGCAATCAACGCCGTAATCTTTCTGAACGCCGCGTCTTCCGCGCGGATCTGGCGAAACGCCGCGCCGTCGAACGCGAGCAACCCTTCGCCCGCGGTTCCGATCCACAACTCCGGCGCGCGCGAATCGGCCGCCATTCCGACCGCCAGCGCAGTCAGCGGCGCGGCGGGGAGTTCCAGGCCCACACGATAGCGGGCCAGCAGCGCGCCGCTCTGATCGTATTCGAAAAGCCCGGTGGGACCCGCGATAAAAAGATGACCGCGGAAAATGGTTGCGTCGCGAAAATTCGCCGGTGTGCCGGCCAGCTCGATGCCCACCGGCAAATTCGCCGTAAACGGACGAGCCGTGACGCGAATGGTGGATTCGCGCGCCACCTGCTCGCGCACGGCGGCCAGCGTGCGCTGCGCTCGCCAGAAAATCCATCCCCCGATCGCCGCCGTCGACGCCGCCAGAATCGCCACGGCGAACCGCACCCGTTTCCGCGACATGATTTAAATGATAGCAGCCGCAATTTTTACGTTACATTCAGAGAGAAAGATGAAGCCGCCGCACCCTGCCAGATTACACTTTCGCCGGGATCATTATTGGGGCGCTGGCCAGCAGCTTATCTTCGAACTCGTAATCCTGCTTCGGAAAATCGTGGTGCCGCAGATACCAGCGATACGTCTCTTTTAATCCCGCGACAAAATCGATGGGCTTGAATTTCAGCACGCGCTGCGCCTTGGCCGTCACCTGCGTGATCGGCGCATTATCCATGTAAAAACCGAAATACAGCTTGGGACCCATGGGATGGCCGCCGGCGCGCAAAATAAATTCGCGCGGAATGCGCACGAATTTCACCGGTTTTTTCGCGGCTTTCGCCAGCGCTTCCACCGCTTCCATCTGCGATAACGGACGGGCATTGGCAATATTGAACGCGTGGCCCACCGCGTTCGGCTCCTCCATCGCCTTCAGCGCCGCACGAACCAGGTCCTTCACGTAAACGAACTGCATCAGCCGGCGCCCATCGCCCGGCAGAATAATCGAACGCCCGGCGCGCAGCCGGTCCCAGAAATACGCCTCGCGATAAAAGGGATTCCCGGGACCATAAATATACGGCGGACGCAGCGTCACCACCGGCAATCCGATTCGCTGGTGCAGCCGGAACAACGCTCGCTCGCTCATCGCCTTGTTGCGCACGTACAGCTCCGGCGTATCGTCGGGCGCAAGGGCGTCGCCTTCGTGATGGTTCAGGCCGTCGCCATAGGCGGCCACGCTCGAGATGAAAATATAGCGATGCAGATGATTTTCGACCGCGCGCACCGTGCCTTCCACCTGCGCCGCGGTCGTGCCGCGCTCCCAATCGTAGACGTGATCGAAGACGATATCGAAGTTCTTGCCGGCGAGCGCCGATTTCATCGCCGCCGGATCGTTGCGGTCGGCCATGATGTTCTTCACGCGCCGCCCCAGGTCGTGACGCGGTTTGCGATGCAGAACGGTGACCGAATGGCCCTGTTTAAGGAGTTCCGCCACCAGCAGACGGCCGATGAACTGAGTCCCTCCGATTACCAGACAATTCATGCGCGAATTCGAATCTTTAAACGCGCACAACGCTGTAAAAAACGCTGTGCACTTCTCGATAAACTAATCGTAATATTCCAGGCCGAGGTGAGTAATCAGATCCTCGCCGCGCATCCAGCGAAGCGTATTTTTCAGCTTCATCAACTGGATGAAAATGTCGTGCTCGGGATACAGACCCGGCGCGGTCATCGGGGACTTGAAATAAAACGATAGCCATTCCTGAATCCCGCGCATTCCGCAACGCTGCGCCAGATCCAGGAAAAGAATGAGGTCCAGAACCAAGGGGGCGGCCAGAATGGAGTCCCGGCACAAGAAGTCGATCTTGATCTGCATCGGATAGCCGAGCCAGCCGAAAATATCGATATTATCCCAGCCTTCCTTGGCGTCGCCGCGCGGCGGATAATAATTAATGCGCACGGCATGATAAAAATCCTTATATAATTCCGGATAAAGCTTGGGCTGCAAAATATGTTCGAGCGCGCCCAGTTTACTTTCTTCCTTCGATTTGAACGAGCCCGGATCTTCCAGCACCTCGCCGTCGCGATTGCCCAGAATGTTGGTGGAAAACCAGCCGTTCAGCCCCAGCATGCGCATTTTCAATCCCGGCGCGATCAGCGTCTTCATAAACGTCTGTCCGGTCTTGAAATCCTTCCCGCAGATGGGAATATTCAGATCGCGCGCCAGATCGAGCAGCGCCGGCGTATCGGTGGTCAGGTTGGGAGCGCCGTTGGCGAAGGGAACGCCCGATTTGAGCGCCGCATACGCGTAAATCTGGCTGGGCGCTATCTCCGGATCGTTCTTCATCAATCCGCACTCGAAATCCTTGAGCGTCTGATGCACCGCCGACGGACGATGAAACACTTCGGTCGACGCGCACCAGATCATCACCAGGCGCGAAGTCTGGTTGGTTTTGCGGAATTGCGCGATGTCCTCCATCAGCATTTCCGCTTTTTCCATCTTGGTGGAGGCCTGCTTGACGTTGGGACCGTTGATGCGTTTGACGTAGTCGTGATCGAACACCGCCTTCATCGGACGGATCGCCGAAAGCGGCTCCTTCAACGACTCCAGCTGCGTTCGCTCCAGCACCGCGGCATTTAGCGCCGCTTCGTAGGCCGTGTCTTCGTAAATATCCCAGCCGCCGAACACCAGATCGTTCAAGCCGGCCAGCGGAACAAAATCCTTGATTTTCGGCGTGCGATTTTCGGTGCGCTTGCCGAGGCGAACCGTCGAAAGCTGGGTCAGCGACCCCACCGGCACGGCGGCGCCGCGCTTCACCGCTTCGACTCCGGCGATAAACGTCGTGGTCACCGCGCCGATTCCCGGAATTAATACGCCGAGTTTTCCGTCCGCGGGCGCAATCTGGACGTTATCCTTACTAGGCAAGGGGGTAGGCAAGGCGGTTTCTGCTCCTTAAAACGTCATTGCAGCACTCGCGCGAAATCCGCGGGCTCAAGGGGATTTTCGTGACTAATATATACTAACACTTTATGCTCAATCGCGCGACTGGCTTGAGTTCGCAGCCCGTCATCAGCGCCGTGCTGGTGGATGATGAAAAGCTTGCTTCTGAAGAACTTGCGTATCAATTGCGGGAGTTTCCGGACATCGAAATTGTGGCCACGGCGGGCAATGGCCTGGAAGCCGTCAAATTAATCGAAGACCTGGAACCGGACCTGGTGTTTTTAGACGTGCAAATGCCCGGCCTCGACGGCGTGGGCGTGATTCGCAAGCTGCGCGAAAAAAAAATCCCACTGCCGTATTTCATTATGGCGACGGCGTACGATCAGTACGCGGTCGAAGCGTTTCGGTGGGAGGCGCTCGACTACGTTTTAAAACCGGTCGAAAAGGACCGGCTGGCAGTCGCCGTCGAACGCGCGCGCAAATCGATTGCGGAGCGGCAGAAAAACGCGCAGCCGGAGCCGCCTCCCCCGAAACCGAGCTTGCAGCGCACCAAATTGCTGATCAAGAGCAATCATCGAAATTTCATCGTCGACGCGCAGGAAGTGGTTTATGCCACCATCGACGACGGATTGATCACCGTGGTCGCCACCACCATGGAGGGCCAGTCGAACTACCGTACGATTGAGGAGCTGCAATCGAATCTCGATCCGGATATGTTCTGGCGCGTGCACCGGTCGTATCTGGTGAATATTCATCGGATCAAGGAAGTGATTCCGTGGTTCAAATCGAGTTTCCAACTTCGCATGGACGATAAAAAACAAACCGAGGTTCCGGTGAGCCGGGTGCAGACCAAGCGATTGCGGGCGCTGTTAAAACTATGAATCGCGAATATCACAAATGGTTTTCGCCGCGCCTGGGGCGGGATATGGAACTGCTGGTGTTCGGCCACGCGGGCATGCCGGTGATCGTGTTCCCAACCTCGATGGGCCGCTTTTTCGATTATGAAAACCGGCACATGATCGAGGTGGTCCGCGATCGTTACGAGCAGGGCCGGTTACAGGCCTTCTGCGTCGATTCGGTGGACGCGGAAAGCTGGTACAACAAGTCGGCGCCTCCGGCGCAGCGGGCGGCGCGGCATCTTCAATATGACGATTACCTGGTGCATGAGCTGATGCCGTTCATCCGCACCCGCAACGCCTCGCCCGAACTGGCGGTCACCGGGTGCAGCTTCGGCGGCTATCATTCGGTGAATTTCGCGCTGCGCCATCCCGATCTGGCCACCTACTGCGTCAGCATGGGCGGCGCCTTCGACATTCGCCAATTCCTCGACGGCTATTACGACGACAATTGCTATTACAACTGTCCGCCGGATTTCTTGCCGGGCTTGAACGATTCCTGGTATCTCGACCGCTACCGCCGCATGCGCATCGTGCTGGCGACCGGAGAAAATGATATCTGCCTGGCCGAGAATCGGCGCCTGTCGGATATTATGACCGCGAAATCGATTCCGCACTGGCTGGACGTGTGGGGCGACGGCACCGGGCACGATTGGCCGTGGTGGGAACAGATGGCGCAGAAATTTTTCTAGATATTTTGACGGTGGGCTGTGCTATTGGTCACATTCTCCGCAGCCGCAGGCTGTTAAACACCACCGTCACCGAACTCATCGCCATCGCCGCGCTGGCGATGACCGGATTCAAAAATCCCAAGGCCGCGGCCGGAATCGCGATCACGTTATAGCCGAGCGCCCAGAACAGGTTTTCCCGCATCACCCGCGCCGCCGCGCGCGATAGCCGGATGGCCTTCGCCACGCCCGCCACGTCCGGATGCAGCAGCGTCACATCACCGGCTTCGATGGCGATGCCGGTTCCCGATCCCATCGCGAATCCAACATCGGCCTGCGCCAGCGCGGGCGCGTCGTTGATGCCGTCGCCGGCCATGGCCACTACACGGCCTTGCTTTTGCAGCCGGCGGATCTCGGCGACCTTTCCATCCGGCAAAACGCCGGCGACAATTCGCTCGATTCCCGCCTGCTGCGCGATGCGTTTCGCCGTTTCCTGACGGTCGCCCGTCAGCAGCACGCAATCGAGGCCCAGGCGGCGGAACTCGGCCGTTGCGTTTTCGACTCCCGCGCGCAGTGGATCGGCCACGCTCAAAGAACCCACGACCTTTTCATCCACGGAAACGACCACATCGTCACCGCCGGCGCGTCCGACGCGGACGCGATGGCCCTCCACCAGCGCCTCTACGCCTCGTCCCGCGATCGCCCGAAACTCGGACGGCTCCGGCGCGTCAATACCGCGTGCCTTCGCCAATTCGAGTACGCTCTGCGCGATGGGGTGCTCGCTGCGCCGCTCGGCCGCGGCCGCCAGGCGCAGAGCAGCGTCATCAATGCTCGCCGCAACCACGCGCGGCCGGCCTTCCGTAATGGTTCCGGTTTTATCCAGAACAACCGTGTCGATGCGCCGCAATAGTTCGAGCACCTCGCCGCCCTTGATCAACAATCCGAGCTTCGCCGCGCGCCCGGTGGCGACCATCACCGCCGTCGGCACCGCCAATCCCATGGCGCACGGACAGGCGATAATCAGAACCGAAATCGCGGTCGCGCCGGCCTTCGTCAAGGCCGCGCCGGCCAGCATCCAACCCGCGAACGTGGCCAGCGCCAGCGCCACCACCACCGGCACGAACACCGCGCTGATGCGATCCGCCAGCCGTTCGGTGGGCGCGCGCGATGCTTGCGCCTGGCGCATCAAATTAACGATCCGCGCCAGCATGCTCGCTTCGCCGAGTGAGGTGGCGCGGTAACGAAAACTTCCTGTGGTGTTCACCGTTCCGCCAATCACCGTATCGCCGGCCCGCTTTTCCACCGGCGACGGCTCACCCGTGATCATCGATTCGTCGACGTAACTCGATCCGTCGGCGATCTCGCCATCGACCGGAATTTTTTCGCCCGGCCGCACCACGATCAGATCGCCGTGCTCGACCGATGAAACCGGAACGTCGGTTTCGCGCCCGTTTTTGGAAACGCGCGCCACCGGCGGCTGTAATTTCGTCAGCTCGCGCAGCGCGCTGGTGGTCTGCCGTTTCGCGCGAGCCTCCAGCGCGCGGCCGGACATCACGAACGCCAGAATCCACACCGCGGATTCGTAATAAACGTCGTTCAAATGGGTGACGCGCGGAGCAATGGTCGCCGCCACCGAGTAAGAAAACGCCGCGATGGTGCCCAGCGCGACCAGCGTATTCATATCCGACGATCCATGCCGCAACGCGCTCCATGCGGAAACGTAGATTCTCCGCCCGGCCCAGGCCATCACAAAAATGGTGATCGCCAGCAGAACGTACCGGACTGCCGCGTGACGCATCGCGAACATGGACAGCGCCATCGCGATCCCGCCGAGCGACAGACTGACGATCGCCTTGACGGCCAGATCGCGCGCTTCCGCGGTTTGCTCGGCTTCGCGATCCTCGGCCGAGGTTTCCACCTGCGCGTCGTAACCGGTATCGCGAATCGCTTCGAGCAGCGATTCCGTTTGCGTCGTTTTAGGATCGAAGGCCACGCACGCCTCCGCCGTCATCAGGTTGACCACGGCTTCCTTCACGCCCGGCGTCTGTTCGAGCGCGCGGCGCACATGCGCCTGGCAAGCGGCGCAGCTCATTCCGCCGACGTGAATATGGATGGTTTCGGTCATCAGGTTTTATGCGGCTCGTACCCTGCCTGGCGCACAGCTTCGAGCATCGCCGTTTCGTGCGCCGGATCGACCGAAACGTCGGCCCATCCAACTTGCACGTCCTTCACCGCAACCCCTTCCGTCTTTTCCAGCGTCTTCCGCACGCGGCGCACACACGCGTCGCAGTGCATTCCGTCGATATTGACTCGCATAATTTGATTCTAAGACGCGCCAAGTGGCGCAGACCGCCGGGTGGTGTCTGAAATCTGCGTTGATTTGCAACGCGCTCCCCCGCCATGACTGGCGGGGCTATAGCGCGTTACAGCCCCGCCAGTAATGGCGGGAGCTCTCCCATTTTTAGCGGTCAACGCAGATTTCAGACACTACCAGCCGCCGCGGTTGCGCTGCCGGCGGAAGCACAAGCCTGGCGGCTTATGCCACGTTACCCGATCGGCGGATAGCGCATCGCTTCCAGCCGCGCGATGCGGTCTTCCGTCGACGGATGCGTCGAAAATAATTTCATCAGTCTGCCGCCGCTGAACGGATTCAGGATAAACATGTGCGCGGTCGACGGCGTCGCATCCGGCATCGGCCGGCGCTCCACGCCCACTTCCAGTTTGCGCAGCGCCGAAATCAACTCGTCGGGATTTCCCGTATACTTCGCCGAAGCCGCATCGGCGCTGTATTCGCGGGTACGCGAAATGGCCATCTGGATCAGCATCGCCGCGATCGGGGCGACAATCATCATCAGCAGACCGGTCCAGGCGCCGCCGCGTTCGTCGTCGTCGCTGCCGCGCGGGCCGAACCAGAACGCCATTCTCGCCAAAAACGTCAGCGCCGAAGCGAGCGTCGCCGCAATCGAGCTGATCAGAATATCGTGATGCAGCACGTGCCCCAGCTCATGCGCGACCACCCCTTCCAACTCGCGATCGTTCATGGTCCGCAAAATTCCCTGGGTAAACGCGACCGAAGCGTGGTTGGGACTGCGTCCGGTGGCGAACGCATTGGGCTGATCCTGCGGCGTAATCCACAGCCTGGGCATCGGCAGGCCCATCCGCTGCGTCAGGTTATGCACCAGCGGATAAACGCGGGCGTAAACGTCGGGATGCTGCTCTGGCGTCACCGGCTCGGCCGAATACATCATCAGCGACATTTTTTCCGAGAAAAAATAGCTGAAAAAGTTCATGCCGACGGCCATCGCCAGACCCCATTCGAGGCCACTGCGCCCGCCCAGCGCTTCTCCGGCGAAAAGAAGCAATCCGCTCAGCACACCCAGCAACAGTACCGTTTTAACGGCGTTCATGACATACCTACCTTTAATTCTCCCACAGACAAAAATAAGGACGGGCCTCGTCCTTTTCGACGGGGCCCGCCCCTCCCAAACAGCTCTACCGCGCTTAGTTCTTGCTGAACTCGACCTTAATTTGACGCGGCTTCGCCACCTCTTTCTTCGGCAGCATGATGGTCAGCACGCCGTTTTTATAATCGGCCTTAACGGCCTCCGGATCAACCGTCTCCGGCAGAGCGAAAACCCGCTCAAACGTGCCGTAGGACCGTTCGACGCGATGCCAGCCGCCGCCGTCCTTGGTTTCCTCGAACTTGCGCTCGCCCCGCAAGGTCAAGGTTCCATTCTCCATGTGAACGTCGATATCTTTCATTTCGATGTCCGGGATATCGGCCTTGAAAATCAGCTCGTTCTCGGTTTCCTTGATGTCCACCGGGGGCACCCACGGACGGGCATTCGGTTCGGCAAATAGCCGGTTCACCGTGTCCTGGAAAAGTCGCAGACCGGTGGGGAAGGTTTCGAGTTCGGGAAATGGGGTGTATTTAATCACAGCCATATGGGATCCTCCTATGGTTAATCTTCTTACAACACAATAATAAAATATGCGTGTATCAATGTCAAGTACATTTTTTGGCAAATTACACCTCGGCCAGTTCGTGGTTGGTTATTTTATAGCGTCGCCCTGAAAAACATCTGCTTTGCCAATGGTTTCCATGGAAGCAGCAGATACAGCCGAATCAGCGCGGGGGACACCGGAAGGCGGGATTTAATCGAAAACGGCAGAAATCCAGGCTTCGAAAGCAGGATCTTGTATCCATTGGCACGCAGAAAATCGCACAGGCTGGCATCAGAGTAGATCGAGACGTGGGTGTAGTCGTCAAAATATTCTCTATAGGCCAGTTTGTAGTTGGGCTGAAGGATATTGAGCGTCCCGCCGGGCTTCAAGACGCGGCGTATCTCGGCCAGAACCGCGGCGAATTCGGCCTGGGTCAAATGCTCGAACACATTGCTGGCAAAGGCGAAATCTACCGAATGATCGTCCAGAAAATGCAGGTCCGTAACTTCGCCGACGTGCGCGGAAACGCCCGGAGCGGCAAATTTCGGCAGCATTTCCCAACGATCGACGGCCGTGCGCCTTGCGCACTCAACATGATTGATAAAATGAGCATAGCCGGCGCCCAGATCGAGAACGTGAAAATCGGGCTGGATGAAGCGGCTGAAATAGGCGCGGACCAGCGTGCGCCAGAGCAGGTCGCGTTTGGGATCAAACTCGAAACGGGTATCATGATACCCAGTCATGCGACCGTCCAGATTTCGGTGAGGACGCGCCGCCAGTTTTCGCCGAGGATCAGGCGAATGTGTTCGTCCGTGTATCCGCGCCGGATCAGCGCGTCAGTCAGATCGTAGATTCGCTTGGGATGGTCCAGGTGCTCGACCGCTTCGCGATGATGCGCGTGATAGCGCGCATCCATTGAAGCGAGCATACGCGCGAGCTCGCCGGGCGGCATAAAATCGTTGCTCTCGATGCCCATATCGCTGCCCACGCCGACGTGCTCGACGCCGGCCAGTTTCGAGACATGATCAAAATGATCGACCACGTCGTCGACGGTGGTTGGCTCGTGCGCCTTGACCATCGAACTGATGAAATTGATGCCCATCACGCCGCCGGTTTTGGCCATGGCTTTGATCGCTTCGTCGGTGACGTTGCGGGTGTAGCCGGGATACAGCGCGCGGCAGTTTCCGTGGGAAATGATCACCGGGCGCTTCGATAATTCGAAGGCGTCGAGCATGGTGCGTTCGCCCGCGTGGCCGCAATCGACGGCCATGCCGGCGCGATTCATGCGCTCGAGGATGCGCGCGCCGAACTCGGTGACGCCGGCGTTGGTTCGCTCAAACGCGCCGGCGCCCAGCAGGTTGCCGTAATTATAAGTGAGCTGGCCGGACCGCTGGCCCAGCCCGTAGAACACGTCGACGTCGTCCGGCTTGCGGAAATGCGTGGAGTTTTGCAAACCGAACAAAATGCCGTAGCGTCCGGAATTTTTGGCGCGCGCGAAATCGGCCGCGGTGCTGATGCGCAGCAGCCGGTCGGGATACATCGCCAGAAAACTGTTCCAGTCGGCGAACAGCTTGATGCCGGCGTCATAGTTGTCGGCGGCCTCGCCGAAGCTGGCGGCGGTGAGGCCGGAATCGTGAAATGGCTTGAAATCGGCCTCGGTGAAGGCGCCGGGCTTGCTGAACCACTGCCGCAATTTCGCCTGCATGTCGCGGCGATAGAGAAATTGGTTCAGCATATCGATGACCACCGATTCGCGGACCAGCGTGACGGCTCGCGCGGAGTAGGGCGCCGTTTGCGCGAAGAGAGTGTAGCGATTCAGATTGAGGAAAGGCGCGGCAAGCGCGCTTTTCAGAAAGGTGCGGCGCGTCGGCATTCTTCACATCATAGTGGAATGACGCGCGCCGCCGCGCCGCGCGATCGTTTTTACTTCATTTGCAGCTGGCTCATCAGGCGGACCGTGCGGCCGTCGCCGAGCTGCACGGTGTTGAGATAATAAGCTCCGCCGCGGCGGACGAAATTCAGCGTGCCGGAATTGACGCTTCCCGGGCCGAGCGTGTAGACCATCACGGCAGCCGCCGCGGGATGGCCGACGGCTTGAATCATCAGCAGATGGCTGCTGTCCTCGGTCAGATCATATTCGCCGGGCGGAAGCACGCGGTTTCCGGCAACAAAGCTGAACGGCGCTTTGAAGGTGACCTTCGAACCGTTTTGCGCGCGGAGCGCCAGCGGCGCTGCGGCCAGAGCAAGAGCAAGCAGACAACGGACACAAAAATTCTTCATCTTTTTTTCTCCTGAAATAAATTTGTCGAACGTTTAACGTCTCGGGCAAACGCCTCGGGGCGCGTTGGTGATTAGTCGACCGGGAGGAAAGAAAGCTGCGTGGCGATTTCAGAATACGCGTAAGGCGCCGTGGTGTCCAATCAAAGTTTTTGATGCGGTGGATGAAACAATTTACTGGAAATCTGTTTCGATACGACGGGCGGGGCCACTGGGCGCCACTTGAAACTGAAAAAGGGGACAGACTACTCGGCATTGATATCGCTGACGCAACCTTGAGCAACCCCCGGTCAGTATGGGTGCGCCACCAACGGACCGAAGCAACTGGTTGGATCAAGTATATTAGCGCCGACTACTCTGTCCCAGTGCGACCATGGCCGTGAACAAGAGGGGTCTGTCCGCTTTTTTCAGCACCCTGCTAGGCGCCACTTGAAACCGCTAAGATCAGAGCATGCGACTCGTCGAACGGATGTCCCGCTTGGGGACGGAATCTGCGTTTGAAGTTTTGGCCCGGGCGCGCGCGCTCGAAAAACAAGGCCGCAGCATCATTCATCTGGAAATCGGCGAGCCCGATTTTCCCACGCCGGCGCACATTCGCGACGCGGCCAAAAAGGCGCTCGATGAGGGCTGGACCAAATACGGTCCGACCCAGGGAGACCCGGAGCTGCGCGAATCGATCGCCGCCTATATTTCCCGCACGCGCGGCATCCGCGTGGGAGCCGAACGCGTCTGCGTGACGCCGGGCGCGAAGCCGATCCTGTTTTTCCTTGTGACCGCGCTGGTCGAAGACGGCGATGAAGTGATTTATCCCGACCCGGGGTATCCGATTTACGAATCGATGATCCGTTTTCAGGGCGCCAAGCCGGTGCCGATTCCGCTGCTTGAAAAACGTAATTTCTCGCTCGACGTGGATTTGTTCGAATCGCTGTTGACGCCCAGAACGAAAATGGTGATTCTAAATTCGCCGCACAATCCGACCGGCGGAGTGATTCCGCGCGCGGATATCGCGCGGATGGCGGCGATCCTGCGCGACCGCGACCTGATCGTGCTCAGCGATGAAATTTATTCGCGCATCGTCTTCAGCGGGGAGCCGGTGTCCCTCGCCAGTTTTGATGGAATGCTCGAAAAAACGGTCATTCTCGACGGATTTTCCAAAACCTTTTCAATGACCGGATGGCGGCTGGGCTACGGCGTCATGCCGGAGTGGCTGGCGCACGCGGTGGTGATGCTGATGGTCAACTCCAATTCCTGCACGGCGAGTTTTTCGCAGCGCGCCGCGATTGCCGCGCTTGAAGGTCCGCAGGACTGCGTCGATCAGATGGTAGCCGAATTTCGCCGCCGCAGCGAAGCGATCACCGCCGGGTTGAACCGCATTCCCGGATTCCGCGCCCACCAGCCGGCGGGCACGTTTTACTCTTTTCCGAACGTCGCCGGGACCGGGATGGGATCGAAAGAGATGGCCGATTTTCTGCTGAACGAAGCGGGCGTCGCGTGCCTGGACGGCGCGGCGTTCGGGCGCTACGGCGACGGCTATGTGCGCTTCAGTTGCGCCAATTCGCTAAAGAATATCGAGGAAGCGCTGAGCCGCATCGAGAAAGTTTCCGAGCGCTGGGCGCGGCCGGTCAGTTCTCGATAATATTGATGCCGATGCCCATATTGGGCGGAGCGATTTCAGCGAACGGCACCGCCAGAAATTTGGCGACCTGGGCGGCCATCGCCGTTTCGGCCCCCTGGCCCGACATGAGCACCGCGGAGCCGACGGACGTCGTCGAGGAGGTTTTCTGGTGATCGAGAGCCAGCTCCCGGCCGTCCTTGAAGACGATCACGGATTGGGCCACCAGCACCGGCTGCTGCACCGGCTGATTCTGGTCGTTGGGCGTGTTGTTCATCTGCCATTGCTTACGCGTTTCGATCCGGAACACGTCGGAGATGGCAAAGGTCGAATCGCGCGCTCCGATCAGCCGTTTCTTTTGATACCGGATCAACCCGCTGGTTTTGCTGGCACTGACGGTGATGGAAGAGCTGAGCAGGATGACCGCGACCCCGATCACGGCCAGGCCCGCGGCAATCCAGACGGCATAACGGTTGTGGAGATAGATTCCAGCCAGCACGCCGGCGATGACCAAGGCAATTCCGACCACCATGCCCTGCGTGCGGCCCTCTTGAAGCTCCAGTTCATCGGATGAAACTTTGGTGATTTTCATCGGCGCCTCCGGCGATCTATAACGTGCAATTTTCCGGAATTTCGGCTCAGGCGCGACGATTATTTGCGCAGGAGGACTTCGCCCTCAAACCCCGGCATGACAAATCTGTGCGAAATCCGCGCCATTCAACCTTTTCATACAAAGGCTGACTGCCGGGCAAGCTGTGGACGATGAATGCCGCGATAGCGCTCACGGGGCGAGCCACGGCGCCAGATCGACGGATGCAGCCTGGCCCAGATCAACATGAATCGTTTGCGCGGCCGCTTCGTCGAGGATTTCCTGGTCCATTTCGCTGACGTCGAAAGTGGAAAGTACCCGATAATCGCCGGGCGGAAGGCCGTCGAAATGAGCGTGGCCCTTGACGTCGGCGAGCACCACGCGATCGCCGTGCAGCGAACGGCGCGCAGCCGCGTCGACCGGCCACAAAAAGACCGGCGCGCCGGGAACGGGCTGGCCGTCCTGGATGACGCTGGCGTCAAGCTGCGCGGCCTGGTTTGAAACGGTGACAGTGATCTCCGCGACGGTGCGCGTGGCGGGGATGAAAATCGTGAACCAGTCGGGCGGCAGCACCGCGTTCACCGTCTCGCGGCGGATCGCGCCGAAGGCGGAGATCGATTCAACGTATTGGCCCGGCGCCACGCGCGCCGTCAGTTCCCAGTGGCCGGGCGCCAGGCGCGTGCGCGGTTTGATCTCCTGCTCCGGTTCGCTTTCGTCGAGATCCTGGCGTTTGCCGATGACGGTAAGCGCAGTATTCGCGGGGCGAACGTGGATCAGCACCGTCGGCGGCGGCGTGAGCTGGACGTTGCCGTTTTCCGTATCGTGATCGAGGCTCAGCTCGAAAAATCCGGCGTCGCCGTTGCCGCGCGTGGCCAGAACTTCGTAAGTGGCCGGCGCCAGTCCTTGAAACGTGTAAATTCCATTGCATCCGCCTTCGACGCTCTTGCGTCCGGTTTCTGAAGTCAGCGTGACCACGATTCGCGTTTCCGCGGGCGGCGCTTCGGGGGGCAGCGGCTCGCACTGAACTTTGCCGCTCAGGTGAAATAAGCGGCCGGCGATGGGGCGCAGATCGGCGTCGATGGTATCGCTGTCGAGCACCGCCCGCTGCATGTGCGCCTCCCGCGTTTCGAGCGTTTCCGGACCCCAGGTGGGCAACAAACCGGTGCCGTCGTCGAGCGTGGTGGCGACGGTTCGCACCCAATAATTTCCCGGATCGAGGCCGTGAACGCGATACACGCCGCGATCGTCGCTGACCGCGCGTCCGGCCGAAACCAGCGGCAGGCGCGCGCGATAAGCGATGACCGCGACGTCCGATAAGCCGATGCCGTTTTCATCGAGCACGCGTCCGGTGATGGCGCCCTGGCGGTACATGCGCAGCTCGGCGAACAGGTCGGAATCGGCGGTGACCACGATCGGCGTGCCCTGGCCTTCGGGCCGGCGCTGGCCGTAGGCGCAGGGGAAATACGGCTCGCGCAGGGCGGTCAGGATGTAGGAGCCGTCGGGAACGTCGATGAAGACGAAATGGCCGCTTTTCTCGGCGCGGCCTTGCAGAGGTTTCAGCGTCACGCCGGGCGCGGGGATGGGATCGAGGCGCACACGCGCCCGGGCGAGCGGCAGGCCGGAGGCGTGTTCCAGCACCACGCCGCGGACGACGCCGGCCTGAACCGCGGCGCAGAAAAGAAACAGGAGAACGCAGCCCATTTTTGAATCATGACGATGCGGAGGGCGCCAGCGTGCAGAAGACCAGCTACCCGAGGCGCACAAGTGGGCAGAGACCAAACCGGCCCATCGTAAATGGGGCAGGGTGCTGAAGCAGGAATGCCTTACAGGCGGGGACAGAATCGCGGCTTGGAGTTTACACTGGAAAATCAGTGTCCCGCAAGAGTCCTGTCCGGAAATCCGAACCGCCCCTCCGCCGTTCACGACTCGACGTCTGGATCTGCGCCGGGCTGCTGGCGGCGACAGTCGCGGTTTACAGCCAGGCCGGCTCGCACGATTTCGTCGATTACGACGATCCCGTTTACGTTGCGAATAATCCGCACGTTCGCGATGGATTCACCTGGGACGGCATCCGCTGGGCCTTCACTTCCTTCGACGACGACAACTGGTTTCCGCTCACCCGCCTTTCGCACATCCTCGATTGCCAGATCTTCGGACTCGACGCCGGAATGCAGCACTGGACCAATGTGCTCCTGCACTTGATGAGTACTCTGTTGCTCTTCGCGCTGCTGAAACGGATGACCGCGGCTCGCTGGCCCAGCGCTTTTGTCGCCTTCGCCTTCGCGCTGCATCCGTTGCATGTCGAATCGGTGGCGTGGATCGCCGAGCGCAAGGACGTTCTAGGCGCGCTCTTCTGGTTCGTGACCATGTGGGCCTACCTGCGATACGTGGAGCAGCCCTCGCTCGCGCGATACCTCGGCGTCATCGCGGCATTTGGGTGCGGGTTGATGTCTAAACCGATGATCGTCACGCTGCCGTTCGCGCTTCTGCTGCTCGACTATTGGCCGCTGCGGCGGCTGAAGGCGGCACCGCGCGTGTTCCTGGAAAAACTGCCGCTGATCGCGCTCTCTATCGCCGTGTCGGCGATCACGCTGATGGCGCAGAGCCAGGGCCGCGCGGTCGTCGCGGTCCAGCGCATTCCGCTGGGGCTACGGCTGGAAAACGCGGTCATTTCCTACGTCGTTTATGCCGGAAAATTTCTGTGGCCGGCGAATCTTGCAGTCTTTTATCCCTATCCCCAGGCGTTTCCAGCGTGGCAATGGATCCTGGGCGGGGCCGCGCTCGCGGGGATCACGCTCACCGTGATCCTGCAACGGAATCGCCGGCCCTATCTGATCACCGGATGGCTCTGGTACGTCGGCACTCTGGTGCCGGTAATCGGGTTGGTGCAGGTGGGCGCACAGGTCCGCGCGGACCGGTACACCTATATCCCGATGATCGGCGTTTCGGTGATGATCGCCTGGGGTGTGGCGGAAGCGGTGCGCTACCGCCGTACCCTGGCGCGACCCATCGCCTGGGCCGGCGCGGCCGTCGGAGTGACCTGGTGCGCGGTCACCTGGCAGAATCTGGAATACTGGCGGAATACCGAGACGCTGTTCACCCATGCGATTCAGGCGACGGGTCAGAATTTCGTCGCCTATAACAATCGCGGCCTCTTCCGCCGGCGCGCCGGCCGAATTGCGGACGCGCTCGCCGATTTCGAAAACGCAGCGCAGATCCTGCCGGAAGATCCGCGGGCGCAGGACAATCTGGGCGAAGCCCTGACCGTCGCCGGACGAGTCGATGAAGCCATTCCACATCTGGAGAAAGCGATTCGCCTTCGCCCGGCCGACGCCAAGGGGCACCTGGATTTGGCTTCGGCGCTGTTGCGAGCCGGCCGCACGGATGAAGCGGCAACGGAACTCGCGGCGACGCTGCGGCTGGATCCGGACGATCGCGACGCGGAGTACCGGCTCGGCGCGGTGCTCGTGAATCAGGGACGCACGGCGGAGGCTCTGCCGCATTTCGCGCGGGTGCTTCCGGCTTTGATCGAGCAGGTCCGCCGGAGTCCGGAAGACGCGGACCTTCATTACAACCTCGCCGAGGTTTACGTGTTGATGGGCCGCAGCGACGAGGCGATCGACGAATTCGGCGCCGCGCTACGGCTGCGGCCGGACGACCCGGATGCTCATTTCAATCTCGGTCTGGCGCTTTCCCGGCGCAATCGGCTGGAGCAGGCGGCCGAACAGTTTTCCACTGCCGCGCGTCTGCGGCCCGGCGACGTGAGGGCACATTTTGAACTGGCCCGGACGCTCGCCGCCATGGGCCGGAGGGACGGCGCGGCAGCCGAATATTCGCAGACGTTGCGCCTCGCGCCGGATTTTGCGGCGGCAAAAGCGGGACTCGAACAGCTACAAAGACCCCGTTAGCCTTCGAGATCGGCTTGAAATTGAGAACGATGGCCGGCGTGGCCGGTCAATTGGCGGCGTCCAGCTGTGGCTGACCGGATCATGTGCGGTCATGAAGTACGTCCCGCGTCAGTGCAGCCAAGGCGTCGCTTTCTTCGCCCAAACGCTTTCCGGCGCTTTTTTCTGCAATTCCTCAGCGGTCGCGGTGAGCGCGGTGTGATCGTGGCTGCCGCTATACTTGCTCACGCCGCCCCAGTAAATCGCCTCCGGCGCCGAAGACGTCTGCGGAAATTTTTCGGCCACTTCGCCGAACAGGCGTTCCGCATCCGCGAATTTCTTTTGGTCGAAGGCGAGCCTCGCCAGGGCCATTTCGAGCTGCGCCTGAAATTCGTCCTTCGGCAGATAGCCCTCAATGCGGTGCCGCTCCGAGCCTTTGGAATCGAGAATCAAAACCGTCGGCGTCCAGTTCGCTTCGAAGCGATGGAACCACGCCGGATGTTCCTTGATATGCGCTTCCACCGGCAGAAAATTCGCGTTGATGAAGCTGGCGACGGCTTCATCCCCGTAGGACTCGGCTTCCAGCCGAGCACAAGCGCCTCAAGCCGGAGCCGCGCTGAAATCGAGCAGGATGGGCCGGCCCGTCTGCTGCGCCTGGGCCAGAGTGGAATCGACGTCTTTGCTCCATTGAACGGGCATGAACTGATTTTATACCTGCGCGACCATTTTCCGTTTCTGCGTAACGTAAGTCCACAGGAAACCGAAAATGTGCGCCGGCCGGCGGAAGCCGCGTCCGCCAGGACGGGGCCCGATCTTCGATACGATGGAAGCGCATGCCGCTGAATCCTCGTGCCGGTGAACCCGCCCAAGCTTCCGATCTGGTCGATATTCCGCGCCTGATCACTGCCTATTTCGCGGATCGGCCCGCGCGGCCGGTTTCGTTTGGAACCTCCGGCCATCGCGGATCGTCGCTCGACGGCGCGTTCAACGAATGGCACATTCTGGCGATCGCGCAGGCGATTTGCGTTTATCGCGCGCAGAACGGAATCGACGGGCCGCTGTATATGGGCTTCGATACGCACGCGCTTTCCGCGCCCGCATTCGCCAGCGCGATGGAAGTCCTGGCGGCGAACGAAATTGAAGTGCGCATCGCGCCGCACGGCGAATTTACGCCGACGCCGGCGGTTTCGCACGCGATTCTGAGCTACAATCGCGGGCGCCAAAAGGGATTGGCGGACGGAATCGTGATCACGCCGTCGCACAATCCTCCGGAAGACGGCGGATTCAAATATAATCCGCCGCACGGCGGCCCGGCTGACAGCAAGACGACCGGGTTTATCCAGGGGCGAGCCAACGAATTTCTGGAACACGATCTGAACGGCGTGAAACGCATTCCGTTCGCGCGGGCGATGCGCGCCGCGACCACGCGGGAACACGATTTCATGGCGCAATACACCGCGGATTTAAGCCATGTAATCGACATGGACGCCGTGCGCCAGGTGAATTTCGGAATCGATCCGCTGGGCGGCGCGGGCGTGCATTATTGGGCGCCCGTCTGCGAAAAATACAAGCTGAAACTGACCGTGGTGAACCAGACGGTCGACCCCACGTTTCGTTTCATGACGCTCGATTGGGACGGGCGCATTCGCATGGATCCGTCGTCGCCCTACGCCATGCGCAGCCTGATCGCGCTGAAGGAAAAATTCGACGTGGCCGCGGCCTGCGACACCGATCATGACCGTCACGGCGTGGTGGCGCGCAGCGGGCTGATGCAGCCCAACCATTATTTATCGGTGTGCGCCGATTATCTGTACCGGAACCGGCCGGGCTGGCCGGCGCGCGCGGCGGTCGGCAAAACGGTCGTGTCCAGCAGCATGATCGATCGCGTGACGGCGGGCCTCGGCCGCGAACTTTTCGAAGTGCCCGTGGGCTTCAAATTTTTCGTGGATGGATTGCTCAACGGATCGCTTGGCTTCGGCGGCGAGGAAAGCGCTGGCGCGTCGTTTCTCGATCGCGAGGGCGCGCCGTGGAGCACGGATAAGGACGGAATTATCGCCGCGCTGCTCGCCGCCGAAATTACCGCGCGCGTGGGCCGCGATCCGTCGGAGATTTATGCGTCGCTGTGCGAAAAATACGGCGCCCCGGTGTATGAGCGAATCGACGCTCCGGCCAATGCGGCGCAACGGGACGCGCTCGGGAAATTATCGGCCTCGGCGATTTCGGTTTCCGAGCTGGCCGGCGAAAAAATTCAGCGGATTTTGACGCACGCGCCCGGCGACGGCAATCCGATCGGCGGCGTGAAGGTGATCGCCGACAGCGGCTGGTTCGCCGCGCGGCCCTCGGGGACCGAAGACGTCTACAAAATTTACGCGGAGAGTTTCCGCGGCGCGGATCATCTCAAAAAAATTCAGGACGAGGCTCGTGCAATCGTGGCCCAGGCGTTCGCGGCGGGATCTGCGTAAAATCGAGAGAGCGGCGAGAAAGGAAACATGCACAGGATCGGCATTATCTACGGGATGGAAAACACGTTCCCCGGCGCGCTGGTCGACCGCATTAACTCGATGCGGGTCGACGGCGTCACCGCGGAACACATCCATATCGGCGGAATCAAAATGGCCGAGCCGTCAGGCTATCGCGTCATCGTCGATCGCATCTCGCATGACATCGCGTTCTATCGCGCGTATCTGAAAAACGCGGCCCTGAACGGCACGACGGTCATCAACAATCCGTTCTGGTGGGGCGCCGACGACAAATTTTTCAACTATGCGCTCGCTTCGCAAATCGGCATCGCCATTCCGCCCACCGTTCTGCTGCCGCACAAGTCGCACCCCCCGGGAACCACCGAGCACTCCATGCGCAATCTGATTTATCCGCTCAACTGGCAGGAGATTTTCGATTACATTCGCTTTCCTGCGTATCTGAAACCCTATAGCGGCGGCGGCTGGAAGCATGTATATAAGGTGGAGACGCCCGAAGAGCTGTTTCGCGCCTACGATCAAACCGGGGACCTGTGTATGACCCTGCAACGCGCCGTCAACTTCGACGATTATTACCGCTGCTACGTGGTCGGGCAGAAAAAAGTTCACATCATGCGCTACGATCCGCGGCGCCCGCACGCGCATCGTTATGTGCTGGACGGTCCGATCGTCGATCCGGCGATGCATGCGCGGCTCACCGACGATTGCCTGAAAATCTGCCGCGCGCTCGGCTACGATTTGAACACGGTGGAGTTCGCGGTGGAAGAAGGGGTGCCGTACGCGATCGATTTTTTGAATCCCGCGCCGGACGCGGATTATCATTCGGTCGGCCCCCGGAATTTTGAGTGGATCGTCGATGCCGTGGCCGAGTTCGCCGTGGAGGAAGCGTTGAAAAAGCCCGCGCCGCTCGAGATGCGATGGGCGCGCTTCCTGACCGCCACAGCGGGATGATTTTATGCGCCCCAGCTTCACCATCGGAATTGAGGAAGAGTATCAGACCATCGACCCGGTGACGCGCGATCTGCGCTCGCACATCGGCACCGGAATCATCGAGCAGGGTCGCATGCAGTTGCAGGAATGCGTCAAACCGGAGATGCACCAGAGCGTGGTCGAGGTGGGCAGCGGGATTTGCCACAACATTCAGGAAGCGCGCGAGGAACTGCGCACGCTGCGCCGCACCATTATCAACCTGGCGCGCGATCATGGCCTGCACGTCGGCGCGGCCGGCACGCATCCTTTTGCCGACTGGCGCAAGCAGGGAATTTATCCCGATGAGCGATATCAGATCATCGTCGAAGACATGAAAACCGTCGCCCGCGCCAACCTGATTTTCGGATTGCACGTGCACATCGGCGTGGAGGATCGCGAAACGGCGATTCATCTGATGAACGCCGCGCGCTATTTCGTGCCGCACCTGCTGGCGCTATCGACCAATTCGCCGTTCTGGCTCGGCATGGATATGGGATTGAAGTCGTACCGCTGCAAAGTGTTCGATAAGTTTCCGCGCACCAATATTCCGGATTATTTTCCAAGCTGGGGCGAATATCAGAGCTTCGTCGATCTGCTGGTGCAGACGCATTGCATCGACAACGCCAAAAAAATCTGGTGGGACATCCGGCCGCATCCCAATTTTCCGACGCTCGAATTTCGCTGCTGCGATATTCCGATGCGGATGGACGAGACCATTGCGATCGCGGCGCTGATCCAGGCGACGGTCGCGAAATTGTACAAGCTGTACGAAGCGAATCAGGGTTTTCGTTTGTATCGGCGCGCGCTGATCATGGAAAATAAGTGGCGCGCCGCGCGATACGGGCTGGACGGCAAGCTGATCGACTTTGGCCGCAAAATCGAAGTGCCGATGCGCGATCTGGTGGAAGAATATCTGGCGTTCGTCGATGACGTGGTGGATGAGCTGGGCTCGCGGCGCGAAGTGAATTCGATTCGCGAGATCGTCGCGCGCGGCAGCGGCGCGGACCGCCAGTTGCGCGTGTTCAAGGAAACCGGAGATTTGACGCGCGTGGTCGATTACATTATTGAGGAGACGGAAACGTCGGTTCATGAACAATCTGCGATCCATTCGGTTTGATCCCGAGTACACCCCCGGCGCGCGCAACGCGGTGAACGTTTGCCTGCGCATCCAACGGAACGAAAAAGTGACGCTGATCACCGATCATGCCTGCCTGGAAATCGCGGCGAGCCTGGCGGCGGAGCTCGATTCGCTGGGCGCGCCGTATCGCGCCTTTGTCCTGGAAGAATTGGCGCCGCGCCCGCTGCGCGATATGCCGGCCGCGATTTTAGAAGATATGGAATCGAGCCAAGTGAGTATCTACGCCGTGGTCGCCCAGGCCAATGAGCTGCGAACCCGGATGCAGATGACCGACGTGGTGAATCGCCGCCACATCCGCCACGCGCATATGGTGAATATTGAGCGGCGGATCATGCTGGAGGGCATGCGCGCGGATTTCCATAAAGTGGACGAGCTGAGCATCAAGGTGCTGGAGATCGCGCAAAACGCGAAAGTGATCCGCGCAACCACGCCGGCCGGAACCAACATCGTCGCCGACATGAACCGCGGCTATAAGTGGATCAAAACCAGTGGCATCATTTCGACCCAAAAATGGGGCAACCTTCCGGGCGGCGAAATTTTCACTACGCCGGGCGAAGTGAACGGAACCTTCGTGATCGATGGCGTGGTCGGCGATTATCTCTGCGCCAAATACGGCGAGCTGCGCGAATCGCCGCTGACGCTGCGCGTCGAAGGCAATCGTCTCAAGGAAGCGCATTCGGCCAATCGCGAGCTGGAAGATGAGTTCTGGCGCTACACCCACACCGATGAAAACAGCGATCGCGTCGGCGAATTCGCCATTGGCACGAATATCGGCCTCAACGGCGTCATCGGCAATATCTTGCAGGACGAAAAACTGCCCGGCATTCACATGGCGTTCGGCAATCCCTACGGCGCGCACACCGGCGCGGAGTGGGATTCGTCGACGCACATCGACGTGGTGGGAACGAAGTTCGACATCTGGGCCGACGACCGGCAGATCATGCGCGCCGGCAAATTTCTGGTCAGATGATTCCGGAGCTGCGGCGCGACTTCAACGCGCGGTTCACGGCGGAAAAATATCAGCGGTTTTTAAAAACGCTCGAGGAAGCCTGCGGCACCCACGTCAAATTTCGAAATTGCGAAACGCCGCTATTTCTGCCGCGCGCGCTGTTCGAAAAAATGGACGCGTACGGTCGCGAGCTGATCCGGCAATTAATGACGCCGGAATACCTGGCGCGATCCGAAGAAACCATCCCCGCGGAGTATCGCGCGCCGAACGAAGACCCTCGGCCGCTGTTCCTTCAGGTCGATTTCGGGTTGACCGCCGCGCTTGAACCCAAGTTGGTCGAGATGCAGGCATTCCCGTCACTGTACGCGTATCAACCCACGCTGCAAGGCGTCTACGCAGAAACGTACGGAATCGATTGTCCGACGGATCCGCCGTACACCGATCTGTTCCGGCGCGCGGTCATCGGCCGCCATGCGCCGGAAAATGTGGTGCTGCTCGAAATCGATCCGCTGCACCAGAAGACTCTGCCCGATTTTTTGTTGACCGAAAAAATGCTCGGCATCAAGACGGTGTGCATCACACAAGTTGAAAAGCGCGGCCGGCGGCTGTTTCACAACGGCGTGCCGATCGAGCGGATTTACAATCGCGTAATCGTCGATGAGCTGATTCGCCGCAACATTCGCACGCCGTTCGATTATCGAGACGATCTGGACGTCGAATGGGCCGGCCATCCGAACTGGTATTTTCGCATCAGCAAATTTTCGATTCCGTTCTTAAAGCACCCTTCCGTTCCACGCACGCAGTTTCTTTCGGAGGGTGCACCGGACGATCCCGAAAATTGGGTTTTGAAACCGCTCTACTCGTTTGCCGGACTCGGCGTGATCATCGGCCCGGCGCGTGACGAGGTCGCGCGCATCGAAGATCCGTCGCAGTACATTTTGCAGGAGCGCGTCGACTTCGCGCCGCTGGTCCAAACGCCGCACGGGCCAACCAAGGCTGAAATTCGCATGATGTATGTTTGGCTCGACCAACTGCGCGCGGTTACGACAATCATTCGCATGGGCCGCGGCAAGATGATGGGCGTCGACCATAACCGCGATCTGGAGTGGGTGGGCGCCTCTGCGGCGTTTATTGTATGAAAATCTTCGCGCTGCTTGCCCTGGCTTCGGTGCTGTACGCGGCGCCACCGGTTTATCGCGTAAAAATCGAGACAACGCAGGGAAATTTCACCATCGAAGTGCATCGCGACTGGGCGCCGCACGGCGCGGATCGTTTTTACGAGCTGGTTCGCGCAAAATATTACGACAATTCGCGATTCTTCCGCGTGGTCGCCGGAAAATGGGTGCAATTCGGAATCGCGGGCGATCCGAAAGCCGCGCAGCGATGGAGAGAACGCACCATTCCCGATGATCCGGTGAAGCAAAGCAACACACCCGGCTACATCGCGTTTGCGTTCACCAGGCCAGGCACTCGATCGACGGAAGTTTATATCAACTTGGGCGACAATTCGCGGCAGGACGCGCAGGGATTCGCGCCGTTCGGTCGCGTGATCGAAGGAATGGACGTGGTCGAAAAATTGTATTCCGGCTATGGTGAAAACTCCGGCGGCGGAATGCGCGCCGGGCATCAGGACAAAATGTTTGAAGAAGGCGACGTGTGGCTCGACCGCAACTTTCCGAAGCTGGATCGGTTGATCCGTGCGCGGATGGTGCGTTAATTCGACACCGGCAGCGTCGTCGAATTTGCCGGGACTCCGTTTTGCATGATGACGAGCGGCAAATTTCCCGGTTGCGCGTTCGACGGCACCGTGATGTTGATTTGATACAACCCGATACCCGTCGGCGTCAGCCCCGCGTAGGCGACATTCACAGTTTGCCCGCCGAGAGCCACCGTAGGCTGCGTCGATGCCGGCACCAGTTGTAATGGCGTCGCCACGCCCGAAGCGACCGGCGGATTCGTCGCGCCCATGCCAGTGAGATACAGCGTCAACGCATCGTTCGGATGCGCGGGCGAGGACGCGCTGACCAGCGATCCGTCGGCGCGCTGCGCGATCACTGTGCCGTCGGAAATGGAAAAAAGGACGCCGGGCTGCATCGGAACCACATCCAGCGTTTCCGGCAAAGTCAGCGCTCCATTCGCGCTGAGAATCGCCTGATACTGCTGGTTGGGCGTAAGCTCGAACGGCACCTGCGCGGCGAGTACGGAGCCCGAAACGAAAAACAACGGAATCTGCGTGCTGCCGATCAGCATGAACGCCCCGCTGATTTGATTCAGCAGCGGAACATTCGGCGGCGCGACCAGCGACGGCGCGAATCCGCTTCCATACACCTGAATCACGCTGCCGGGCGCGAGCGCGTAGCCGGTCGCATTCGCAGTGGCGACGTTGAAGAAAATATTCAGTGTGCCATTGGGCGCCAGCGATGGCGGCGCGGCCGAATTCTGGTTCACCGCTCCGGTGAATTGCTCGGTGGCTTGCAAGGTTCCCGCGGTTGCTTGAAGCGTGACGGTGGTTTCCGCCGACGTCGTGATCGGTTGCCAGGTGGCCGCGTAGGTGTTCGAGACGCTGTCGCCGCGCAGTGAAAGCGGCGGATCGCCGCTCGAAAAACTGGCGATCACCGAGCCGCCGCTGACCGCATTTCCGCAATTATCATTCAGTTGCACGATCAGCGTGGCCGGCCATCCGGCGGGAACCGAAAAATTCCCGGCGAGTCCGGTTTGCGTCATGGCGAGCTGCGCCGGACTGCACGTGGCATCCGCATGAATCATCGAACTGCCCACCGCCGGCGGCACCACCAGCGTCACCGCGACGGTGCGCAGCGCGCCGCTCATTTCGATATTGATGTTGCCGTAGTAAATTCCTGCCGCAAGACCCATCGTGTTGACGCTCACTGAAACCGGCGCTGGCGTTCCGGTCATCGCCGTGCCGTTCGCAGGCGTGGCGCTCAGCCAGCTTCCTCCGCTGACCGTCGACGTCGAAACGCCGAACCCGATGGCGGCCGCGCTGCTGGTGTAGAGATAGACCGTTTGCGCGCCGATCGAAGGCGTGAAGAATAACCCAGCCGGCTGCGGATCGGGCAGCGCAGGCGACGTGGAAGGCTCGTTATCGAGCACCGCGCTGACATACTGCGGCGCGTTCTGCGAATTGGGATCGCTCACGCTCAGCAGCGCGTACTGCGGACCAGCCGGCAAATTCGCCGTCCCCGCCGATGGCGTCAGCGTGAATTTTCCCGGCGCGGACGCCGTTGCCGTGCCGTTGCCGGGGCTGACGTTCAGCCAGTTCGATCCGCTCAGCAGGTTTACCGTCCAATTCACAGTGGAACCCGGATCACCGAGGTTCAACACGTTCACCGATTCCGGCATGGTCGAACCCGCGCCTTGCCGCGACTCGAATCGCAGACCGTTGGCGCTTAGCGCCATCGAAGGTCCGGCGCTCTGAACGAACAGAGAAACCGGAACGTCCACCGAACTGGTCGAGCCATTGGAACCGCTCAGCCGCACGATGTCGTGGTAACTTCCAGCGGCAAGCCCCTGGCTGTTCACGGCGACGAGGACTGTGGAGCCTTGCAGGTTTGCGCTGAGCCACGCGCTTCCGCCGACTACGGAAAGGGTGGGCGTTGCCAGGTTGGACATGGTAATGATTTGTTCCTGAGTCGAGGGCGCGGAGGCGCTCGCCAGAAAATGCAGTGCCGATGGCGCGGCCGACGCGGTGCCGCTCGAGCTGGTTACGGCGAGATTCACGGTCACGTTGATGGGCGCCTGGCTGCTGTTATTCGGCACCGTGATCTGGATGGTCGCCTGATAATTCGCGGCGGTCAGCGTCCCGGGAGTTACATTTACTACTACCGACCCCGGCGCGGGTCCGCCGGATTGCGAAATCGTTAGCCAGTTTGGCGCCGTGCTTCCCACCGGAAGAATTTGCGCGGCGTAATTCACCGGATCGTTGCTCGGCGCGACGATGGCAATCGTTTGCGAAGGCGGGCTGGACCCTCCGGCGGCCGCGGTGAACGAGAGTTGCGTCGGCGAGACCTGAAGCAGCGGTCCAGCCGGCGCGATCGAGAGCTGAAACTGCTTGCTGGCCGTGTATCCGGAGCTGTCAGTCGCTTGCGCCGTAAAAGAAAATGTTCCCATCGACACGGCCGTGCCGGTGAATCCGCCGGACGGTTGCAGCGTGATCCCGGGAGGCAATTGCCCGGTGGTGATTGAAAACGCGTATGGTGGATTGCCGCCGGTGGCGTTCAGCGATTGCGAGTAAGCCACCTGAAGGCTCCCGGTGGGCAGCGGCGACGCCGTGGTGATCGAAAACGGCGCGGCGATGATCAATTGGAAAAACGCGCTGATCTGGTCCTGGGCCGAATCGGTGACGTCAATGTTGAAGCCATAATCGCCCGCCATCATCGGAACACCGAGCAGCAGTCCCTGCCCGTTCAGCGTCAGCCCTGCTGGAAGCGTGTTTGAAACCTCCGTCGATTGCTCCAGCGTGAAGGTGTAGGGCGGCTGGCCTCCGCTGGCCGTGATGGTGGTCGAATAATTCATGTCGACCACTCCGTTGGGCAAGTTCACTGACGAACTGATTCGTAGTCCCGGGATGACGGTGATGGTATAGAACGCGGACACGGACGAACCCGGCGGCGCGTCCTGCCGCGGGACCACTTGCGCCAGCAGTTGCGAGGCGGTCACGTTGAAGCTGTAGGTTCCGGCGGTGGTCGGCGTGCCGCTCAGGGTGCCCGCGGAACTGAGCGTCAGCCACGACGGCAGGTTGGCGCTCGACCAGCTATAACTTCCGCTTCCATAAGCCACACTCAGCGTCTGCGCATAGAACACGCTGGTGCTCCCGTTGGGAAGC
>Ga0335073_10000499_pt1 | contig 50133 bp, 45 predicted proteins | sample Lox_Sample_22_FD_207093 | JGI IMG/M metagenome (GOLD analysis project Ga0335073, IMG submission 207093) | Soil microbial communities from Loxahatchee National Wildlife Refuge, Florida, United States - Lox_Sample_2.2 | ecosystem: Environmental > Terrestrial > Soil > Wetlands | place: USA... | reverse complement strand
CCATCATTCCGCCTCGGAGAACCTGCTGGTGGATTTGTCCGTGGAAAATGATGCGCGCGCCAGGCGCCTCGCCCTGGTCCAGGAAGTGCAGCACCATCCGCTGGATGGCAAGGTCCTGCACGTGGATCTTCATGAGGTGGCCGAAAATGAAAAGGTCATCGTTCATGTGCCGTTGGAAACGGTTGGTGAAGCGGCCGGCGTCAAGACCGGCGGCGGCGTGCTCGAACACATTTTGTTCAAGCTCAAAGTCCGCGCCCTGCCCAAGGATTTGCCGGAGCAGATCGTGATTGATGTCAGCCATCTGGAACTCGGCAAGGCCATTCATCTCGGCGAAATCAAGGTCCCCGCGGGCGTTGAACTCATCGGTGACAAGAATATTCCGGTTGTGACTGTGGCGATACCGCGCACCGAAGAGGAAGAAGCAGCGGCGACCGCGACACCCGAAGCCGTGGCGGCGGGCGATGTCGAGATGATCAAGGAAAAGAAGGAAGAAGGCGAAGAGGGCGAAGCCCCGGCCAAGGGCGAAAAGGGCGCCAAACCCGGCGAAAAAGCCCCGGCCAAAGGCGCCGAGAAAGGCGCGGCGGCACCGGCGGAGAAAGGTGCCGACAAGGCCGCCGAGAAAAAACCGGCGGAGAAAAAGAAATAATTTGGAGTGTGCGCGGACATGTCCTCCGCGCTTTGGTTTGACGCGATCCTGCAGGTGCGGGACGTCGAAGCAAGCGGCGTCAAGCCGCCGCAGTCCAAACCGGACCGAAAATGGAAGATATTTTTCTCATCGTCGGTTTGGGCAATCCGGGTGCGGAATACACGAAAACGCGCCACAATGCCGGTTTTTTGCTGGTCGAAAAACTGGCCGCCGGCTGGCGGGCAGAATGGAAGAACGAGCGGAAATTTCGGGCGCGCATGGCCCGCGCGAAATACCAGAGGGACCGCGTTTTGCTGTGCCAGCCGCAGACGTTCATGAATGCGAGCGGCGAAGCGGTTGGCGCAGTGGTCAGTTTTTACCGGTTGCCGCGGACGCGGGTTCTGGTGGCGGTGGACGATGCGGATTTGCCGCTGGGTGAGATCCGGTTGCGGCCGGGCGGCAGCAGCGGTGGCCATCACGGGCTGGAGTCCATCGAGCAGCATCTGGACTCGCGCGAATTTGCACGGTTGCGGCTGGGCATCGGGCGCCGGGAAGGCGCGCGGGAAATTACGGATTACGTCCTCAGCCGTTTTGACCGGACGGAAGCGGCGCTGATGGAAAAGGTTTTGGACCGGGCGGCCGGCCAGGCGGAATGCTGGTTGAGCGACGGGATCCAAAAGGCAATGAACCGATTTAATGGGACTGTTGACAACTTAAATGGATGACTAAGTGATTGGTTGAACGGGTGATTTTGGCGCAACCTCAGTCAAGCCTTTTAACCCATTACTGATTTAACGAATAACAATGAAACGATACGAAGGTTTGTTCATCCTGAACACGGCTGGAAAGGAAGAAGGCGTCAAAGACGCCCTTGACAAGATTTCCTCGGAAATCACCGCGGCGGGCGGCAAAGTGGAAACGGTGCAAAAAATGGACCGGAAAAGCTTTGCGCGCGTGGCCGACAAGAAACACAACGCCGGATTTTACGCCAACGTGATTTTCACCGGCACGCCGGCCACGGTCACACAGTTGCGGACGAAACTGGCGTTGAACGACGAGGTTTTCCGCGCTTTCTTCACGCAGTCGCCTGAGCCTAAACCCGCGAAATGAACCCTGAACCCCGGAGGCCTTATGGCTAGTTTTAACAAAGTGATTCTGGCCGGAAATCTGACCCGTGACCCCGAGTTGCGTTATACGCCCAAGGGCACGGCGGTGGCGCGCCTTGGCATCGCCTGCAACCGCAAATGGAAAAGCGAGACCGGCGAAATGAAGGAAGAGGTGACTTTTGTGGATGTGGACGCCTTTGGCAAAACCGCCGAAACGATCGGCCAATACCTGAAAAAGGGCCGTCCCATTCTGATCGAAGGCCGCTTGCGCTACGACACCTGGGAGGACAAACAAAGCGGCCAGAAGAAAAGCAAGCTCGGTGTGGTGCTGGAAAACTTTCAATTTCTGGATTCCGGCGGCGGCCGCGGCGAAGGCGCCGCGGAAGCCCCGCGTTCACGCCCGGCATCCGGCTCCACCCCGTCCGCGCCCGAACCCGCCGAAGGCGACGGACCGCCGGAACACGACGACGTGCCCTTTTAATTTTGCAACACAAATTGTCTTGTCACCGGTCACCCGTCACTCGTCACTTTTTTTATGAAGACTGAAGTTATTCTCACGCACAACATTGTCGGCCTCGGGGCCGAGTCCGATCAGGTGAAGGTTGCCGCCGGCTACGCGCGCAACTTTCTGTTCCCGCAACGGCTGGCCATTCCGCTCACGCAGGCCAACAAACGCCAGATCGAGGCCCTGCGCCAGCGCCGCGCCGAACGCGAAGCGCACGAGTTCAACACCATGACCGAACTGTCCAAGGCGCTGTCCAAACTCATCTGCGTCATCAAGGTGAAAGCGGGCGAAGACGGCAAGATGTTCGGCTCGGTGACCGCCGGCATGATTGCCGATGAATTGAAGCACCAGTTCGACATTTCGCTCGACAAGAAAAAGATTCATCTCGAACACCCGATTCGCGCGGTGGGTGACCATGAAGTGGAATTGAACCTTCACGCCGAGGTCAAAGGCGCGCTCAAAGTCCGGGTCGAGAGCACCACGCCGGCGGCGGCGCCCGCTCCGGAAACGGCGGCCGCAGCGGCACCCGCCGAGGCCAAGCCCGAGGAAGGCAAAAGGCCCAGAACGGAAAAGCGCGGTTTCGTCCGGCGGGAAGTCAGGGGCGAAAAAGCCGCCACCACCGAGAAGGCGGAAAAGGCGGAGGCCGCTGAAGCCAAACCTCGGGAGAGGAAACGCCCTGAGAAACATGTCAGGGCGGAAAAAGTTGAAAAGCCGGAAAAAACCGCCAAGGCCCCCAAGGCCGAGAAGAACGAAAAAAAAGCGGAGTAAACCGGCGGTTTACCCATTGATCTCGTTCAGCCGCGGCATAGTTCCGCGGCTTTTTGATTCGCAGATGCTTTGGGGCAACAGGGTTGGCAAACTCGTCCTGGCAAAAGAAGGTAAAAAAAGAGCTAAAATTGGCCAAAAACAGGGCTTGACCTGGCTGATAACTCGAGTAAGCTGAACGCGTAATGTTGAGAAACGTTTTACAAGTTGTCAATGTGGTCGCCGTCGTAGTCGACGACGCCGTTGGCGCTTGTTAAACGCAACCAAGTTTTAACAGGAACCCACGGCTGGCAACGGTCGTGGGTTTTTGATTTAATCCGCGCCACCGGCCAAAAACAAAACATGAAAACGGATGAATGGATTTCTGGATGAATGGATAAATGGGAAGCGCCCGAAGCGCTGGCCCAAAAATCCATCAATCCACAAATCCGCCAATCCAATTGGATGCTATGAGCAAGACAACTGAAACTACCGGAATAAAAACCAAACCCTCCGCCGAACGCGCCGAGGTCGGGGCTGCCATGTTCGGGCGCGACATTGTCGTGGAAGCCCTCGAACGCGAAGGTGTGGAGGTCATTTTCGCCTATCCCGGCGGCGCGAGCATGGAAATCCACCAGTCGCTCACCAAATCCAGGATTCGCACCATCCTGCCGCGCCACGAACAGGGCGGCAGTTTCGCGGCGGAAGGCTACGGCCGGGCGACCGGCAAGGCCGGCGTGTGCATGGGCACCAGCGGTCCCGGCGCGACCAATCTCGTGACCGCCATCGCCGACGCCTATCTCGATTCGGCGCCGCTCATCGCTATTACCGGCCAGGTGACGACCAACATGATTGGCCGCGGCGCGTTTCAGGAAACCGACATCATCGGCGTGACGCTGCCGATTGTGAAGCACAGCTATCTGATCACAGATGTGAACGACATTCCGCGCATCGTCAAGGAAGCGTTTTACATTGCGCAAACCGGCCGGCCCGGGCCGGTGGTGATTGATATCCCGAAGAATATCCAGCAGGCCAAAACCCAGCCCGTCTGGCCGACGCTGGCGCAGATCAAAAAGGGCCTGCCCGGCTATACACAACCGGATTTACGCGCCGACGACCTGGCGTTGAACGAAATCATGGGCCTGATTGAAAAGGCCGAGCGCCCGGTAATTTATTGCGGCGGCGGCATCATCAGCAGCGGCGCGGCGGCGGAACTCAGGAAATTTGCCGAGGCGACGAACATCCCGGTGGCGACCACGCTCATGGGCATTGGCGGGTTTCCCGAAACGCATCCGCTCTCATTGCGCTGGCTGGGCATGCACGGCGCGGCGTTCGCCAATTGGGCCGTCAACGGCGAATACGCGCACCGCAAATCATTCAACGATCCGATGGTGAAGATCAAGGACGGCGCGGATTTGCTGCTGGCGTTCGGTGTGCGGTTCGACGACCGGGTGACCGGCAAATTCGAAGAATTCTGCAAGCACGGCACGATTGTGCACCTGGACATAGACGCCTCCGAGTTGAACAAGAACCGGAAGGCGCACCTGCCCGTGGTCGGCGACATCAAGGACGCGTTGACGCGGCTTAATGCGATGCTTGCCCAGCGTCCGCTCAACAAGAAACACACGGCCTGGCTGGAGCAGATTGAGGAGTGGAAAAAGAAGGGGCCGTTCGCCTACACCATCACGCGTGAAATCGCCGCCAGCGACCACATGAAAGACCACCTGAAGGGCCAGGAAGACCAGATCATTCTGCAACAGATGGTGGTCGAGGCGCTCTATGAACTGACCGGGGGTGACGCCCTCATCACCACCGGCGTGGGCCAGCATCAGATGTGGGCCGGCCAGTGGTTCAAGTACACGCACCCGCGCCAGTTCATCACCAGCGGCGGACTCGGCTCGATGGGTTTCGGTTTCCCGGCCGCTCTCGGCATCAAGGTGGCGCATCCGGACAAGGAAGTGATTGATATTGACGGTGACGGCTCGTTCCTGATGAACATTCAGGAACTCGCCACCGCCCACGTCGAGAAAATCAATGTCAAGGCCATCATCCTGAATAACCAGCACCTGGGCATGGTCGTGCAATGGGAAGACAAGTTCTATCAGGGCAATCGTGGCCACACTTATCTCGGCAATCCCGATCACCGGGCGCAGATTTATCCCGACTTCGTGCGCGTCTGCAACTCGTTCAACGTGAAATGCGAGCGTGTGCTGTACAGAAAGGACCTCCGCCCGGCTATCCAGCGGATGCTCGAGGCGAAGGAGCCGTATGTGCTCGACGTGGTCACGCCGTACACCGAACATGTGTTGCCGTTCATTCCGGCGGGCCGGACGGTGGCCGACATGATCTGGAAGGCGTAAAAGTTGCAGCGGCGCTCTGCGAGCGCCGCATTTCCTCCCGTTTTCCCGAAAATGGCGATGGTCACAGAGCGCCGCTGGAGCACCGACCGGGCGCTAGGACTTGTCGTCCGGCCGGTTTTTGTTACGCTGCGCGCGATGTGTAAATGGTGTTTCGGTCTCGCGCTCTTGCTGGTCCTGCCCAGCCAGGGCGCGGAAATAAAAATTGATTTCAGCAATTTCCCGACGAATACCACCCCGGCCGGTTTTCACGGCGCCCTGGCCGGTGGTGGCGGACCGGGTGATTGGAAAATCGTCATGGACGAATCGCCTTCAGCGTTTGCGCCGTTGACCTCGCAAGCAGGCCGGGCGGCAGGCCTGACCCAGCACGCCGTGCTCGCCCAGCTCAGCGAGGACCCTGCCGACGAGCGGTTTCCGATGCTGGTTTACGACCGGGAAACCTTCAAAGATTTTAAATTAACGACGCGGATCAAGCTGGTCAGCGGCGTCGCGGAGCAGATGGCCGGCGTGGTGTTCCGCTATCAGAACCCGTCGAATTTCTACGTCTTCCGCGCCAGTGCGCTGGGGCACAACCTGCGCTTTTACAAGGTCGTCAACGGCCAGTTTGTTGATCCCACCGCGCCGCTCGACCTGAATATCTCCACCAACGCCTGGCACACACTGACGGTGCAATGCGAGGGCAACCGGATCAATTGTTCACTCGACAACACCGTCCTGCCTTCCATTCAAACGCCCAATACCTTTGACGCCGGAAAGATCGGGTTTTGGACGAAATCGGACGCCGTCAGTTATTTCGGCGATACGATCATTGACTACACGCCGCGGGTGCCGATGGCGCAAATGCTCGTGCAGGGCATAATGCAAAAATATCCTCGCATCCTGGAACTCCGGATTTACACGCTGGATGACAAAGGCAATCCGAAAATCATCGCCAGCAACCGTGAGACGGAAATCGGCCAGCCGGGTACCGACGCCGAGAAAGGCGCCATCACCACCGGCCTGGTTTATTTTGGGCGCGGCAAAGGCACCGTGGCGGTGACGATGCCGTTGACCGATCGCAACGGCGACTCCGTGGCGGCGGCGCGGGTGCAATTGAAATCATTTCTGGGGGAAACGCAAGACACCGCCCTCGACCGTGTGCGACTCATTGTCAGACAAATACAGGCGCAGGTTGTCTCCGGACAGGATTTGACGCAATGACGATGCGTTCATAGTCACAAAGCAGCGCGAAGGGAGCGAAGCCTTCCAGCACTCGATTTTGCGCAGCCTTACACCAACGGTTTTTGCACTCGTGCCTTGTTTAAAACCGGGTGCAAGGAATCCAGTTCCCCGCTTAAACCGGCCGAAAGGAAGCCTATTTGGCGGGCGCGCTTAATTCATCCGGAGATTGAACCAACGGTATGACTTGCGGCTTCACGCGCCGGACACCGCCGTAAATCGTGACGCTGCCGTCGTCACCGACAAGCAACCGGGGCCGGACATTGAGGTAATCGTAAATTTCCTGCCGGACAATATCGCCGCTGGGATTGATCACCGAATAGAGGAAACTCGCTGCGCCGCTTTGGTATAGCACGTGGAGATTGCTGGAACGGTCCAACTGCTCTTCGGGCTGGCTGAAAGAAACCATGGGGCCGATCGGCCGCACCTTGAAAATCGTCGTTCCGGACTCGTCGCTTACCTGCACATACATCCGCAATTGCGAATGCAGGTAATTGGCTTCCTCCAAAGTGTATTTGCGGACTTCCGGCGGTCGGTTCGAGACCCCGGCCGGCAGCGGCACGCCGAACGCCTGTGACCACAACTTTGCGCCGCTGATCACATCGAATCCTCGTGGCGGGCTGGTGACATCGGTGTTCCAGTCTTTGATTCGCACCGTGGCGATGATGGAATAGCGCCCCGGCCGTTTCAAATCAAAGTACGGCTGCAAATCCACACGCTTGGTGGCCACCTGCGAGGAATCCAATTCGAAGGCGCCCTGCACCGGCGGGTCGGCGTTTTTGACGACGATGAAATCGTCCGCCGCGTCCACGCTGAACGTCAGCCAATCCGGGTCCGCCCCCAAATGCAGCGACTGGCCGGATTGATTGGTGATGTGGATCTCCACCGGCAGAGATTCACTGGGCAGAAATTGGTTCTGGTCCAGCGTCACACTGACCGTGACCTGCGCCGACACGCTGAAAGCCGGCGCCATCGCCAGAGCGGGAATGAGCCAGAAAAGTTTCATTTGAACGATGCATACTCTAAACCGACGCCCCGGCATGGCAACTATAAATAGCGGGCGGGCGCGCCCCGTCATCCGGCAACGGGTGGATAAATTGGAGGCCGGTGAATTTTTGTTCACCGGCCCGGCCGCGACCTCCGATCGTGCGAAAACTGTTTTGAGATTTATTGCAATTCCACCCGGAAGAAGCACTGCGGAATGCCGTTCATATTATTGGTCACGGTTAGCACGGCGCCGGTGCCGGGGAGAGGGCTGCCGACCGGTGTCCAGGCGGGGGCCGCAAGATTGGTTGCCGACTCAATCTGATAGGTTTGATTGGTGATGGTGGGCCAGCTTATGACGAATTGGCCGGTGCCGCCCACGTTTACCATGGCACAGCTCAATTGTGGCGCCTGAACCACGGTCAAAGTTCCGTTGTCATAACTGACCGAGTAGTTGGCAGCGGTTGCGCCGCTGGCAGTAATCGGGTACGCGCCAGCCGGGCTGTTCATGGTCGCGGTCGTGCTCAATACTGCAGGGGAGTTCAGCACATTGGTATTTTCGCCGCTGATAAAACCCGAATAGCTCGCCGTCAGCGCCGGATTGGGCTGTCCGCACATCCTGGACTTGTTGTCGGCAGTCACCGTCAGCGTTGCGGGGTTGATGACACCCGCGGCACTGGCCACCGTCGAGACGGTGTAATTCGCGCCGCCATTGCCATCATTGACAGTGTAGGCACTGACGTTGAGGGTCTTGCCCGTGCCCGCGTTCTGGGTGTCATAGGTTTCGGCCAGATTGGCAACGGTATCGAAACCTTGCAAACCGGCGACTGACGGAACCGTGGTCGCGCTGGTGTTGCCGTCGTAAGTCTTGGTGTTGGCCGTGGCAGTGATCGTCAGGGGAGCCGGGTTGATGACCAGCGTACCGGTTGCGCTCCCCTGATAATTGGGGTCATTGATCGTCCCGACCACGGTGTAACTGCCGGCGCTGGTCGGAGCCGTGGTTGAACCATTGTAGGTGAAAGTGACCGTCAGACCGTTCGGAGTCGTGGTTGCTGTCGCTGTTCTGGCTGAACCGTTGTAAGTCGGGCTCAGGTTCTCCAACGTGATGGAGCCCGAAGCCTGGGCAATCACCAGCGTACCGGTTGCACTCCCCTGATAATTGGGGTCATTGATCGTCCCGACCACGGTATAACTGCCGGCGCTGGTCGGAGCCGTGGTTGAACCGTTGTATGTAAAGCTCACTCCCAGGCCGCTGGGAGTCGTGGTAGCCGTCGCGGGGTTGGCGACCCCGCTGTAAGTCTGATTCAAACTGCCGAGCGTGATGGTGGCGGTGGCTTTGTTCACCGTCAACGCGGCGCTGTTGGTTACGCTGTTGCAGGTGCCATTGACAATCACCGTGTAAACGCCCGCCTGGCTGGTCACCAGATTATTCAAAGTCAGGCTGCTGCCGGTTCCAATAACTGAGCCGTTGAACAACCACTGGTAAGTCAACCCCGTCCCCGAGGCCGTCACGCTGAAGGTCGCGCTGCCACCCGCCACGGCCGTCTGGCCAAGGGGCGCTGCGGTCACGGTCACCGGTTGGTTCACGGTCAACGTGGCGCTATTGGTCACCGTGCCCATCGCTCCGCTCACGATCACACTGTAGGTCCCGGCGTCATTGGTGCTCACATTGATCAGGGTCAAGCTGTTATTGGTCTGGCTGCCAAGGGTCAGGGCGTTTTTCAACCAGACGTAACTGTAAGGCGGGGTGCCGGAGGCTGTCGTGCTGAACACGGCGATGTCGCCCGGGCAAACGGTCTGGCCCACCAGCACGGTCGCGCTCACCGGCACGGTGAGGTTGGTCACCGCCTGGGGGACATTGCCGGAAAAAACAAAATTGGCGGGGAAATTGGTGCCGGCGCCGACGAGATTTATCGTGATTGAGTGAGTGCTGCCGTTGGCGTTGGTCCCACCGGCAACAAAACTGCTCAGGTCAAAACTCACCAACTCGGGATACGAATTGGTTCCGGTTCCCAAATTGACAAAGACTCCGTACATATTCGAACTGGCATTCATCAGCATCAGATAGGGATAACCGATGGCTTCGCCCATCCAGGTCGCAGTCCCATTCGTGACGTTGAGCTGGTAGATATCCGTATTGGTGCTGGTATTGCTGACGTAAAGATTGCCGTCCCTGGCGAAACGAATATTCTGTCCGGTGCTGCCCAGGTTGTGGGCATTTCCATAACTGCCGATCAGAGTTGTCGTCCCGTTGTTGGGATTGATGGTGTACAACCGGTTCTGCGTGGCGCCAAACAATTTTCCGTCGCTGGGCCGAAAAGCCAGTGACTGGATGGTGTTGGTGCTCAAATTGCCGATCTTCGTGAGGGTGCCGTTGGTTTTGTTGAATGCGACCAGGACGGAGGTGTTGGATATGCCATACAACGTCCCGTTGGTGGGGCAATAGGCGATGTCGTTGATCTTCGCATTGCCGATCGAGGCAATCCGGGTGAAGGTGCCGCTCAACAAATCAATGGTGCCGAAACGGTTGGTGGGCTGGTTGTATTCGGCGGCATAGACCACGGTGCTCTGCGCCCACGCGGGCATGGCCGGACCTACAGCCACCAGCAACGCACCCCCGATAACCGACATCCATGACTTGTTCATGACCATTTTGTTTCAAGTTTTTGATTGTGCTATTTACTTAACACGGAAAACTTCAAACAATAATGATTTAGGGACACATTGCGTGAATTCCGGGGCGGATTGCTCCCGAAACGGGGTGAACTCAGTGGAAGGAAATCAAGGCTTGCCCGCCCGAATCGACTCTCCCGGTTCAAGTCATCACACCGAGTTGCCGGAGCTGTTCCCGATAACCCCGGGTCAGTGTCGCGCGGGTGCCGTTGTGCAGGGCGACTGAGTATTCGCCGTGAAACAGGGGATGTAATTCCTTGACCGATTCAATGTTTACAATGTTCGAACGGCTGATGCGCACGAACTGGCTTGGCGGCAATTTTTCCTCCAGCGCCGTCAACGTCTCGCGCAGCATGTGCGTTTCATGGCCAACGTACAGTTTCACGTAATTGTCCGCCGCCTCCACCATATCAATCTCGGTCAGACGTAGGAACACGATTCGTCCGTTGGATTTCACGGCCAGCCGTTCCGGGTATTTTGAGTTTGCCTTCAGGTCCACCATGAGACTGTCCAGCTTCTGCTGGATGTCGCTGTTCTGGTGGTTTTGAATTTGTTGCCGCGCCCGTTGCACTGCCGCCCGCAGGCGCGCCATCTGGCAGGGTTTGACCAGATAGTCGAGGGCGCACGCCTCGAAGGCCTTGACCGCATAATCGTCGTGTCCCGTCACAAAGATGATAATCGGCATCTGCGGAAGTTTGATTCGGTTGACCACTTCGAAACCGTCCAGCTCGGGCATTTGCACGTCCAGGAACACCAGATCGGGTGCCAGCCGGTTGATGGATTCGATGGCTTCAGGCCCGTTGGCAGCCATGCCAACAATTTCAATATCCGGTTCGTGACGAAGCAGATCCCGCAGTACGGCCAGCCCGGTTGACTGGTCATCTACAATCAGGGTCCGAATTTTCATATTGTTATTCGCTGCTGCCAGACCGGCGGTTTGGGTGCCCCAGGGTTCAAATTCCTACGGCGCGTCAATGGCCTGAGGTTATGAGCAGTTGCCATGCCTCACACTACTCCTGAAAGTGTCTGTCCGACCTAAGCTTCCCATTCTTCAGAACCTTGCAGAACCTTGAAAATCTGCAAAAACCGTGTAATCCCGCCCGGGCCCGCCGCCCGCCGCCGGAGAAATTCACGGGTTGTGTTTCATTTGGACACTCCCACGCCATTCCGTTGACAGTCCGTTTTGCCGGAAATGCGGAAAATTCTTGCGTCGTCGGCGCGTTGTAGCCCAACTTGAAATTGTGAGCAACATCACCTGCGCGCGTGGATAATTTCTTTTCGGGGAGCTGGCAAATTCAATCCCGGCAATCTGCCGGGCTGATGTATGAAATATCGTTCTTTTGGCAAACTGGGCTGGCAGGTCTCGGAAATCGGCTTCGGCGGCTGGGCACTCGGCGGACTGGGGTGGGACGGACAGCGCGACGAAGACTCCATCGCTGCCTTGAAACAGGCGCTCGATCTCGGCTGCAATTTCATTGATACCGCCCAGGGCTATGGCGACGGCCGGAGCGAACGGATCATTGGGAAATTTCTGAAGGACCACAAAGGCGAACGCCTTTATGTGGCGACAAAAATCCCGGTGAAAAGCCCCGGTGACTGGCCGCCCTCGCCCTATGACGACATCGGGGCGCGCTACCCGAAAAGTTATCTGCGCGAATGCGTGGAAGTCAGCCTCCGTAATCTCCAGACCGATTGCCTTGACCTGCTCCAGCTTCACACCTGGACGCGCGCGTGGAATCGCAACCCGACCGCATTGGAGGTGTTGCGCGAATTGCGCCAGGAAGGCAAGTTGCGCGGCATCGGCATCAGCACGCCGGAACAGGACCAGAATTCGATCGTGGACTTGATGCGCCGCGGCTGGCTCGACAGCGTGCAGGTCATCTACAACATTTTTGAGCAGGAGCCGCAGGCGGAATTATTGCCAGCCGCGCTGGAACACAACGTCGGCATCATCGTGCGGGTCGCGTTTGACGAAGGCGCACTCACGGGCAAGTTCACCGAACAAACGAAGTTCACTCCGGACGAATTCCGCAACAACTATTTTGCCGGTGACCGGTTGGCGCGCACCATCCGGCGGGTGGAAAAGATCAAGGCCGCAATAGGTTCGGCGGAGCCGGACATGGCCACGGCGGCGTTGAAATTCGCGCTCAAACCCAGGGCGGTTTCCACCGTCATTCCCAGAATGCGCAACGTCCGGCAGGCGCAATTGAACTGTTCCGTCAGCGACCAGCCGCCGTTGTCCGCTGAACTCGAACTGAAACTCCGCCAGCACGCCTGGCGGCGTGCCGATTGGTACAAGGGCAAGGACTGATGGCAATTTTTGAATTGCAGCGGCGGCCTGTGGCCGTCGCAAACTTCGATAAAATCACGCTTTCCCGCCGCGGGTGTTTTGTTACTTTGCCCGCATGTTCAAACCAGCCGACCTGTTTGATCTCAGCCAGACCGAACACGCCGCCATTTTTGACGGCTGCCAATTCGCCTGGGACGCGCTCAAGAAAATTGCAGGGTACCTTGCCGCGAACCGCAAAACCGGGTTGCACAACCAATGCCAAGGCCGGGCGTTCATCGGTGAGATGGTTTTCATTGGCGAAGGCACGGTGGTTGAGGACGGCGTGATGATCAAAGGTCCGGCCATCATCGGAGAAAACTGCAAGATTCGTCACAATGCCTACTTCCGCGAAAATGTCATCGTCGGCAACAACTGCGTGGTGGGCAATTCGTCCGAATTGAAGAATTCCATCCTGTTCAACAACGCGCAGGCGCCGCATTACAATTATGTGGGCGACTCCATCCTCGGTCACAGGGCGCACCTGGGCGCCGGCGTGAAGATTTCCAATTTGAAAATGCTCCCCGGCAACATCGCCGTGGAATTGGACGGCCAGCCGTTCGACACCGGCCTGCGCAAATTCGGCGCGCTGCTCGGCGACGGCGTGGAAATCGGCTGCAACGCGGTGCTGAACCCCGGCAGCATTGTCGGGCGCGGCGCGGTTATTTACCCGAACGTCTTCTGGCGCGGCATCCTGCCCGCCAACATGATCGCCAAAAACAAGGGCGAGGTCGCCGTCGTCGTCAAACGACCGAGGGAAAGTCAGTAGGAGCCGAGGTGACGAGGCTTTGATGTGGAACGAAGCCTCCTCACGTCGTCTCCTGTGAATTCATCTCTGCGTCTCCGCGCCCCTGTGTTGAATGACATCGCCGATTTTCTGAACATGCTTTTCAACCGACTCTTCCGGTTTCAGGCTAATCCAATCCAGACCTTTTTGGGCGCGGAACCAGGTGAGTTGCCGCTTGGCAAATTGCCGGGTGCGGCTTTTCACCAGTTCAATAGTTTCTTCGAGGGAGCGCTCACCGCGCAAATGTTCCACCACCTGCCGGTAGCCGATGGCTTGCGTGGCCGTTTTGTTCTGTCCGAGGCCGCGCTTGAGCAGTTCACGCGCCTCATCCACCAGACCTCGTGCGAACATTTCGTCCACGCGCCCGTCAATCCGCCGGCGTAAATCGTCGGGTTGCCGAGTCAGACAGACAAATGCCGGTTTCTGGCATCTGATTTCCGACTTCCGGCTTCTGACTTCTGAGAGCGGCTTTCCGGTCAACCGTAGAACTTCCACGGCGCGGACGACGCGGCGCGGATTTCTTTTATCAATTCTCCTGTAAGTCGCCGGATCGCGTTCGCGCAATTCTTCGAGCAATTTCTCCAGCGGCGTCGCTTCGAGTTCGGCCCGTAATTCAATATCCGCCGACGGCATTTCGTCCAATCCTTCGCGAAAGGCTTTGAAATAAAGCCCGGTGCCGCCGCACAGCATCGGCACATGGCCGCGCGATTGGATTTCCGCCACGGCGCGATGTGCGAGGCGGGCGAATTGCGCGGCGTCGAAGGATTCGGTCAGGTCGCAGATGTCAATGAGGTGATGCGGTACGCGGACGCGGTCGGCAGCCGTCGGCTTGGCGGTGCCGATGTCGAGTCCGCGATACACCTGCATTGAGTCCACGGAGATAATTTCACCACCCTGTTGTTCCGCAAGCCGGAGCGCGATTTCAGATTTGCCGACGGCGGTCGGGCCGGCGATGCAGACGGGGCGAAAATGGAGGATGCAGGACGGGGGAAGGAGATTTGAGGCGTTGGCCATTCTCAATCCTTCGGTCTCTATCCGCGTTTCGGCTCAACGCGGCGCGACAGGATGGCGCCGAGCGCGAGGCCGACGATGAAAATGGGGATGCTGACCAGCATACCCGGCGTCAGACCGTAGTGAATGTGGTCGGGCGGATAATCCCCGCGGAAATACTCCATGAACGTGCGGGTCATGGCGTAACCGACGAGATAGGTGGCAAAGACCTGCCCGTCGAATTTCTTGCGTCGGAAAAGCCAGGCGAGCAGGAGGTAAAGCAGGAAATTATTTATGGCGTCGTAAATTTCCGTGGGATGCACGGGCACACCGGCGTATTGGTGGCCGGCCGGAAAACTGACACCCCACGGCAAGTGGGTCGGCCGGCCATAGCAACAGCCATTGAGAAAACACCCGATGCGTCCAAAAACGTTGCCCAGGGCGCAACTCGGCGCGAGTACGTCGGCCACCTTCCACAAAGGCAGTTGTTTCCAGCGGACATAAATGAACCCCGCCAGCGTTGCGCCAATCAAACCGCCGTAATAAACGAGGCCGCCATGCTGGATCATGAAAATTTCCGAGAGCGGCTGATTGGCGAATTCATCCTGCCAATAGGTCGTCACATAGACAACCCGCGCGCCGAGGATGGCGCCGACCATCAGCCAGAGCACGATGTCGGCGACGCGTTCCGCCGGGATGTTGGCGGGCCGGGCGCGGACGGTGGCCGTCCAAAGACCGACCAGAAACGCCACGGCGATCATGATGCCATACCAATGAATGGTGAGCGGCCCAAGGTGAAACGCAATCGGATGCACGACGGAAAATTAAAGCGTAGTGATGAAAATGGGAAATTGAAAGTCAGCCCGGTTCAATTCGGATTGGTCGTTGTCGTCGGATGATGAACGTTTTGGGGTGATGGCGGCTGCGCAAAGAATCCCTGGGGCAATGGCGGCCATTCCGGCACGTTCACGACCAGGTCGCGCCAGGCCTGACGGTCAGCCGGCGACATCCGGGACCAGCGTTCGGCGTTTCTCAGAAATTCCTGCTTTTCGTACGCGCTCAGACTCGCGAACTTCGCGAAGGCATGAATGCATTCAGCCCGCTGGTTGGGTGGCAATCTGTCAAAGGCCTGCAAGGTCTGTTCCATTTGCCGGCGTTCGGCGTCCGACAACGTGTTGAGCGCCGCTTCCTTCTCATCCGGCGTCAGTTCAAAGAATTGATTCACGTTGGCAGTAATCCGGCTCCGTTCCGCTTCAGTCATCCCACTCCATCGCGCCAGTTCGGAACCCGGAGGGGCGATTTTCTGGAGTGCCGGATTGTTACTCACGTCCAGGTGCGCAAAATATCGCAACGCCTGTTCATTCTCCAAAAACTCCTGCTGCAATTGCGGCGGTAAAATAATCCATTGGCTCAGGCGGGATTCGACCAGCTCTCGCATGTCGGCCGGGACCTGCGCCAGCCGCAGAGTGCGGTTGCTGGGCGATTCCTGCAGGAGGGGGAGCAGATACCAGCGCAATTCCGTGGCTCGCAGCCGCAGCTCACGTTCGTTGGGATCAAGCGCTTCGTATTCGGCGACTTTGGCCAGAATGCCTTCGCGGATTTGCGGCGGACGATTGGTCAGGAAGGTTGCGCGTTCGTCCGGCGTCATGGCCAACAACTGGCGGAACAAGGCCACCGGCGACCGCGGGCGGGGCAACGCTGAAAGGTTGTTGGTCGTCGAAAGCAATTTCACCGTCGGCGGAACGCTGGGAACAGTTCCGGCGAAAGCCGTGAAAAGCACTCCTTGTCCTGTAACATAAAACACCAGCCACCCAAGCATCTGCCACGAGCGGTTCATTGCAGGAGCGCGAGCAATTTCTCATCGGCCCGCGGCTGGCTCATGCGCTGAATGACGTCAAAATTTTTCAGGGCCTCAACCCCGGGCAACGGTTGTGCTTCGGCCGCGAGCGCCACTTTTTTGGCAAGCTCGGCGCGTTGATGGAACTCATAACGCTGATACGTCAGGCCGGCGATGCCGATAACCGCCACCCCGACCGCCAGGCGAGGCACCAGCAGACGCCAACTCCACTGCCAAAACACCGGCTGGGAGGGGATCTTTTCGCGTTCAACCGCTTGAAGCACGAGCGTGGTGAAATTTGACGGTACCGGGGTGTCGGGCAGCCGGGATAATCCTTCGGTCAACCGCGATTCCAACTCCAAATCCTCCTGGATTTGCGGTTGGCTGTTCAATTCAGCGCGTTCAGATTCGGTAAGTTTTCGCCGCCAAATCAATTCGCGCAACCGATCCTGAAATGGCTCGTTTTTCATCGTGTTCCTTGGATTAAAAACCGGGGTGCCGGCAAAGTTGCGTTGAAAACTCGCTCGCCGTGGCCCGGATTTCACCTTATGCTTATCGGCGAAATAATGAGCGCTATTGCGGCCAATCAGGTAAAATCCGGGGTGTCGGTGCTGACTCATCGCCAGCGGTTCCTGGACGCCTGCCGCTGCCGGGCGGTGGATCGCCCGCCGGTCTGGTTGATGCGTCAGGCGGGACGCGCTCTGCCCGAATACCGCAAACTTAAGAGCAAGCATCCTTTCCTGACGTTGGTCCGCACGCCCGAACTGGCTGCGGAGGTCACGTTGCAGCCCATCCAGCGGTTCGATTTTGACGCGGCGATCCTGTTCAGTGACATCCTGGTCGTCGCCGAAGGTTTGGGGCAGGGCTATAAATTCCGTGACGGCGGCGGCATTGACATGGCTTTTGCGCTGCGCACGACCGACGATATCAAGCAACTCAACGTATCTGCCCTGCCGGAACGCCTCGACTACATCCCCCGCGCCCTCAAGCTCGTCAGGGCTTCGCTGGACGATAAAACCGCGCTCATCGGGTTCGCCGGTTCACCCTGGACGCTGGCCAACTTCATGCTCGAAGGCGGCAGCGCGGACGAATTCACCCAGGCCAAGAAACTGTTTTATTCCGAGCCGGAAATTTTTTCGATGCTGATGAAGAAACTGACCGTGGCCGCAACGCGCCTGTTGCAGATGCAAATCCTGGCTGGTGTGGATGCGGTGCAGGTTTTCGACAGCCTCGGCGGACTGTTGTCCGGGAATGCGTTTGAGGCGGCGTCGGCCAGGTGGATCAAACAAATCGTTTCCGCGCTGAAAGGCACCGTGCCGGTCATCGTTTTTTCCAAGGACGTCCACGGCCACTGGCAAACGCTGGTGGACACCGGGGCGAATGTATTGGGAATTGACTGGACGGTGCGGCTGGCGGACGTGCGCGCCCGGTTGCCGGAACACGTTGGCGTGCAAGGCAATCTTGATCCATCTTTGCTCCTGATGAAACCCGAAGTTGTTGCGGCCGAAACGAACCGGATTTTGGCTGAAATGCGCGGCGCGCGCGGCCACATTTTCAATCTGGGCCATGGCGTGCCGCCCGACGCCAGACTGGAAAACATCACCGCCCTGGTCGAAACCGTGAAGAGTTTTAAATGAGTAAAAGGTTTTGTAGCAGCGGATGTGAGTCCGCTCACTTTTTAAATCGGAGCCGACTAACGTCGGCTGCTACGATGACAACGAAATGAGCGCGTTGAACGTCAATCTCGATCTGGTCAAGAAATACAACGTGCCGGGGCCGCGTTACACCAGCTACCCGCCCGCCACAAAATTCACCGACGCGATTTCGTGGGACCAGCTTTCCGCAAAAATTGAAGAGAACAACCGTGCGCCGCGCGATCTCTCGGTTTATTTCCACATCCCGTTTTGCGAAACGCTCTGCTGGTTCTGCGGCTGTACCACCGTGATCACCCTCAACCATTCCCAGGGCATGACCTATGTTGAGGCGCTGGGCCGCGAGGTGGCAAAGATGGCTCCGAAATTGAATCCGCAACGCAAGGCCGTCCAACTTCACTTCGGCGGCGGTTCTCCAACCTTTTTGCGCCCGGACGAAATCCGCCGGCTCGGCGAAATCATTCACCAGCACTTTACGCTTTCGCCGGACATCGAAGCCAGCGTGGAAGTGGACCCGCGCCGGTTGACGCGCGACCACATGGTCGCGTTGCGCGAAATCGGTTTCAATCGCGCCTCGATGGGCGTGCAGGATTTCAACCCGAAGGTGCAGGAGGCCATTCACCGCATCCAGCCGCGCGAAATGACCCGGCAGGCGATGGATTGGATGCGCGAGTTGGGCTACAACTCCATCAACCTGGATTTGATTTATGGACTGCCCTTCCAGACGCCGCAGTCGTTCAACGAAACGCTCGACATCGTGCTGACCATGAAGCCCGACCGGCTGGCCGTGTTCAGTTACGCGCACGTGCCGTGGATCAAGCCGTCGCAGAAAATCCTCGAACGCGAAGTCCTGCCCACGCCGGAAACCAAGCTGGAAGTGCTCAAGTTGGTCATCGAAAAACTCACGGCGGACGGCCAGTACGTCTATATCGGCATGGACCATTTTGCGAAGCCGACCGACGAACTCGCCGTGGCGCAGCGCGAGAAGAAGCTCCAGCGGAATTTCCAGGGTTACAGCACGCGTGCCGGCTCGGACATTTACGCCTTCGGCATGTCGAGCATTTCCCAAATTCCCGAAGCCTATTGGCAGAACGAAAAGGAATTACCGAAATGGCAGGAGGCCGTGGACGCCGGCAAAGTGCCTTTAAACCGCGCTTATTTCGTGACCGGCGAGGACAAAATCCGCCGCGAAACCATTATGCGCGTGATGTGCGACCTCTCGCTCGATTTTACCGTCATGTCGCAAAAACTCGGCATCAACTTCCAGCAGCATTTTGAGAAGGAACTTGCCGCGCTTGCGCCCTTTGCAGCCGACGGTCTGGTAAAATCCCATGCCACGGGTCTCGAAGTGACCGATGCCGGCCGCCTATTCATCCGGAACATCGCGATGTGTTTCGACAACACGCTTGCGCCGGTAAGCGAGCGGAAACATTCAAAGACGATTTGATTCGACGACCGGACCCGGTTGTCATCGCTAACCCGCGGTATTGCGAGTGCGATCGCCATGCGCCAAGACGTTATCCCGTCCGGCTCCGCACAAAAACGAACCAGAACCGCAGGGTGACCATCGTCCGGCTTTTCGTGAGGTGAAAGATTGGTCCAGCATGACCCGTCGGCGGACAGGGGGGGTTCACTTCAGGAACGAGGCCGAAAATTTCCAGGAAATTCGCAGTTGAGCCGGTGAAGCTGTTGAAGAACAATCTGAGAAAAGAACATCATGTATCTTTTTCCACTGGTATTTGTCGTCGCAATCGCATTGGCGATTTGGTTCGTTTTTATCAGCGAAGCCTCCGTGATGGCCAAAATTCTCGTGGCGGCTTTGTTCATAGCCTCTTTTTTCCTGCATCCATCGCTTTTGCCGATGGCGGGTTTCTTCCTCCGAATCGCCATCAGCCTCTTTGTATTACTCTACCAAATCTATCAAACGGCAAAATCACAATGAAATCCGTCGCCATCATCGGAGCCGGCATCACCGGATTAACTGCCGCGTTTTATCTGAAACGCAAAGGCGTGCCGGTCACGGTGTACGAAGCCGGTGAGCGTGTGGGGGGAGTGATTCAATCCATCCGGCGTGACGGTTTTCTCGCCGAGAACGGGCCGAACACCATTCTGGAAACCTCGCCCAAAATCGCCCAACTCGTCCGGGACGCCGGTCTGGCATCGCGCCGGCTGAATTCCGATTCCAAAGCCGAGGCCCGGTATCTGGTCCGTTACCAACGTCCGATTCCCATGCCCGGTTCACCTTTGGAATTTTTTACTACACGACTTTTCACCGTCAAAGCGAAGTTGGCCGTGTTGCGTGAACCATTCGTGCCCCGCCGCGCGGACGGCAAGGAGGAGAGCGTCGCCGACTTTGTCAAGCGCCGGCTGAACCAGGAATTTCTCGATCAAGCCATTGACGCGCTGGCGGCCGGCGTCTACGCCGGTGACCCCTACAAGTTGTCCGTGCCCGAAGCATTTCCACGGCTGGCCGCCCTGGAAGCGCGCTACGGCTCACTCATCAAAGGCCAGATTTTCGGCGCGCGCGAACGCAGACGGCGCGGCGACATCGCCCGGGACCGCGCTCCCAAGTTTTCCTTTGACGAGGGTCTGCAGGTGTTGCCGGACGGGCTGGCCAGGCAACTCGGTGACGCGATTAAACTGGACACCATGGTCACGAGACTGACGCAAACGAACAATGGCTGGGCGTTAACACTTTCGGAGGGGCGAGTTACACGAGTCTCTGAAATTGGGCACGCGCAGAGCTGGTCCCTCCGAAATCTTAATGTGGAGCATAGCGCGGTGATTTACTGCGGCACCGCCTACAAACTGGCCGACTTGCACATTGAAACGAATGTGCCCCTTGCCCCATCCCTCTCCCCGCCAAGCGGGGAGAGGGTGACCGAAGGCCAGGAGGGGAGACATTTTATGAATCTCGCCCCGTTTTCCGAAATTCGTTATCCGCCGGTGGCGAGTGTGGTCCTGGGATTCCGGCGTAAAGACGTAGCGCACCCGTGCCAGGGTTTTGGCATGTTGATTCCTAAAGTTGAGGGTTTCAAAATTCTTGGCACGATTTTTTCGTCATCGCTGTTTCCGAACCGCGCGCCCGCCGGTCATATCACCCTCACAAGCTACGTGGGTGGCGAGCGGCGGCCGGATCTGGCGCTGCGGCCCGCGGATGAACTGGTCACGCTGACGTGCGAGGATTTGCGGGTACTGTTGGGTGTAAACGGCCGGCCGGTGTTCCGGCACACGGCGCTTTACCCGAAGGCGATCCCGCAATACAATCTCGGCTACGGCCGTTACCGCGCATTGATGAATGCCATTGAAAATCAAGCCGCCGGTTTTTTTCTTGCCGGCCATTATCGCGAAGGTGTGTCGTTGGGCGATTCGATGGTATCCGGCTGCAACGTCGTGGAGCGCGTGGAAAAATTTCTGACTGCCAAATGAACAGGGGCGTCTTGCTGGTCAATCTGGGCTCGCCGGATTCGACTTCGGTGGGAGACGTGCGGCGTTACCTGAATGAATTCCTGATGGACGCCCGGGTGATTGACGTGCCGTGGCTGTGGCGGCGGCTGATCGTCAGCATGATTCTGGTCTCCCGTCCGAGACAGTCCGCCGAGGCTTATCACAAAATCTGGACAACCGAAGGTTCACCGCTCATCGTCACGAGCCGGCATGTCCAGGCCAGGCTGCAGGAACGCGTCACTCTGCCGGTTGCCCTGGCGATGCGATATCAAAATCCCTCCATTGTGGACGCGATCATTGGGCTGGCGGAGCAGAAAATCGACGAACTTTTGCTGATCCCCCTGTTCCCACACTATGCCATGTCGAGCTATGAAACAGCCGTCGAACGCGTGAAGGAAGTGGCGGCCAAACTCGCACCGCAGATGCTGATCAAGGTCCAGCCGCCCTACGGTCATTCGCCGGATTACATCGCGGCGCTCGCGGCCAGCGCGGCGAATTATCTCGAGGCCGGCTACGACCATTTATTGTTCAGTTTCCACGGCGTGCCGGAGCGGCATCTCAGAAAGACCGATCCGACCGGCCGTCATTGTCTCACGGTTCCAAACTGCTGTGAAGGCACCAATCCGGCGCACACGACCTGTTACCGCGCGCAGTGCCTGAAGACCGTTGCCGCCTTTGTCAGGCAGGCGGATGTGCCGGCCGGGAAATTTTCCGTCTCATTCCAGTCCCGCCTGGGCCGTGACCCCTGGCTGAAACCATATACGGATGTTGAACTGGCCGCTCTGCCCAAACGCGGCGTCCAGAATCTTCTGGTCCTCTGCCCCGCATTCGTTGCGGATTGCCTGGAAACGCTGGAGGAAATCGGCATTCGCGGTCGGAAAACATTCCTGTCAGCGGGCGGAAAAGAGTTCAAACCGATTCCCTGCTTGAACGAGCATCCGGGCTGGATTGCCGCACTGGAGAAAATGATTGGACGTTTTTAAAAAGCCGACGGGAGCCTGAAGCGATTGCCGTTACTTCTTTGCCTTCCGCCGGCTGGCGCCCTGCCCGAATTTGAGTTTGACCGTGTCCTGCAAAAAGCCGAGCAATCCCTTCTTCTTCTTTGGCAGCAGGAGTGGAATGGGCTCGCATTTATGGCTGCACAACGGGCAGAGAAAATGCGGTTCGCCACCCTTGAAACGCAACACATGCACGCATTCGGCGCACATTACTTCGTGACAATGGGTGCATCGGTAGGCGGCTTGGGCACGGGAGTGGCGTGGGCAAACAATCATGCCGTCCGGCAACACCACCGGTGGCCGGGGCCGGTCGCGCTCGAATTGGGGAATTGCGACGCTGACGTCGGTGGATTCGACGAACAATTCCACATCGCCCAGGTTCACCGTCTGGCCCGGAAGCAGCCACGCTTCCCGGACCGGGTCGCCGTTGATGAACGTGCCGTTGGTTGAACCGCAATCACGAATCATCACGCCGTCGTTCGACAGCACAATCTGGCAATGATTGACGGAAACCGTGGGATGATTGATGGAGAAATCGCATTCCGGGCTGCGGCCGATCTGATTGACACCGAGGCGCAACTCGAGCGTCTGATTCTTCATCCCTTCTGTCTTAACTAACAGTCTCGCCATGCTGGCCTCCAGCTTTCTGTCCGGGAACATTCTCGACTTTTTACAAACAAAAGTCGAGAGGAAAATGCGCGGGATTTGCAGGTTGACAGTTTCCCGACTCTCTGTCGGTGTCACCGCAACGGATTCCGGGCAAAGGCAAAGTCCCTGACCATTTGCCCGCCCATTAAATGTTCCCGAACAATCCGCTCCAAAACTTCCGGCGTGCAGGAGTGATACCAAACGCCTTCGGGATAAACGACCGCGATGGGCCCGTGCGCGCAGACCCGCAGACAGTTGACCTTGGTGCGATAGACCAGCGGCTGAGGCCCGGCGAGGTTCAACTCCTTGAGCCGGCGCTTCAAAAATTCCCACGCCACCAAGCCCGCCTCCCGACTGCAACAGTTCGGCTCGGTCTGATCGGCGCATAAAAAAATGTGCCGCCGGAATTTTTCAATGCCGAGTGTTTCAACGGCGTTTTGCAGTCCATCGTTCATAACGGAGGGAGCGGCAATATGCCGTTCTTGCCCATATGGCTCAACGGGAAAACGTCAGGCCAATGACGCCGGCCACGGCAATCAGCGCGCCGAGGGTCGAGCGCAGGCCGATGCGCTCGCCGTCAATCAGGCGCGTCATCGGCAGCAACAGGATGGGGGTGGTGGCGATGACGGACGTGACGATACCCGCCGACGTGTTTTCGAGCGCCCACTGCATGCAGCTCACACCCACAGTCTGGCCCGCCAGGCTGTTGGCCGCCACCCAGGGCCAGAGACGGCGCCATTTCTCGCGCGAGACACGCAAGCTGTTTGCCTCCAGGATGCCCCCGTGTGTGTGCGCGCTGCGCCATTTTACCGCCAGCAAAAGCAAGCCCAGCGCGATGGCGCCGCCGATGACACGCTGATAACCCGTCGTGCCGGGATCGGGATGCTCACCCGCCGCGTGCGCGACGGCATAGGCTTTACGGCTCAATACCGCGCCGAGCGCGCCGCCGAGCGCGCCCACCACGGCGCCGGAAATTCCGACGAACATCTGGCGCGGCGTGATTTTTAGATGTTCCCGGGGCGCCAGCGCCATGGCGACCCCGGCCAGAACGACCGTGATGCAAAATAATTCAGTGATGTCCAGGGTCGTGCCGAGCCACAACCATTCAATGCCCGCCGCAAATGGCGCGGTGAGGCACTGGGTGAGCAAGACCGTCCGGCGGCTGCCGAGCCGGGGCAGGGCTTGAAAATAGCCGCTGTCGCCCAGGCCGATTCCAGCCAGTCCGCTTAATACAAAAATCGGGAAAGCGGCGCCTGCAAAACCGTTACCCAGACTGTTCGCCCAAATGGCCAGAAACAGGGTCGCCAGACAGGCACGCCAGAAGTTGGCTTCCACACCGCCGATTTGTGTGGCCGTGCGATACCCACAGATGGCGGAGATGGCGAACAACAGGGTGGTTAACAGCGCGGCAAGCATGGGACGCGCAGGAGCAATTACAACTGATCGTAATACTCGTCCGGGCCGAGATCGCCTTCATTGCCGGCGCTTTCGACTTCCACGCCGCTGTCTTTGAGAATTTTTGCAATTTCCGGTGACACCCAGCGTTTATCCTTGTCTTTGTTTTTCCGCACCGGCTTGATGCGGAAATGTCCCGTGGCATTCGATTCCAGAATCCCGCGATCCTGCATGCGGAGCAAAACCGGTTTGGCCCATTCCGGATCTTCATGGAACCGCTTTTTGCCGCCCGCGCGCCGGCAGATTTCCCGGGCGGCAACATATTCGCCTCCCCACGACTTGAGGAACTGAAAAATCTCACGCTCGTCTGCATCCATAGTGGCAAGCTGCCACAACCAGGCGGGGGAGTCGAGTCACTATGAAAAACGGTACCGTCCAAATCTGCTGTAGCGTCGAGCCTGTGACTCGAAATCGGCGCACAGTGCCGACCCTAAAACGCGCAATTCAGGACACTGCAGGACACTGTCTGAAAACCCCGGCGCGCATGTGATTGCGCAATTCAAGCAAACTTCCTCCCTTTTCGACGTAAACTTTAACTTGTTCAATGTAAAGTGCTTGAGTGGCACCTGAAAAAGCCGGGTCCAGGCCGGTTGGCGCAGAAATCGCTGTATTTCCACTCATATTATGTTGTGGTGGACGTATCAGCAACTTCGCGTGAGCAACCCCAAAACCCGTCTGGCGACGGTCGAAAAGCTGGCACAATCCGAGCATGCCGATTCGGTTGAGCCGCTGCTTTTTGCCCTCAAGGACCAGGAAACCGAAGTCCGCTGTGCCGCGGCGCGGGGACTGGGCCGGTTTCGGGACCGGCGGGCGGTTGACCCGCTGCTGCAAATGCTGCGCGACCGGGCTCCGCTGGCGCGCGCAGCGGCGGCGGAGGCCCTGGGCCAATCGGGAGATTCGCGGGCAATTGACTGGCTGGTTCACCTGCTGCGGGATGCCGAACCCACCGTGCGGTCGCGCGCCTCGATGAGTTTGAGGCAGTTGGGGTGGCAACCGGATAACGACACCGAACGCGCATTTCATCTCATGGCCACGGGCACGTTGCGCCAGGTCGCCGCGCTGGGTGTCGGGGCCATCGAACCTTTGGTCGGGTTGCTCCGGAATGGTCCGCCGGATAAACAGTTGGAGGCAGTCAAGACCATGGGCGAAATGGATGACCGAAATGTCATCAAGCCGCTGCTGGAAGCGCTCGGAAAAAGCGCGCCCGCGGTGCGGATAGCAGCCTTGGAGGCGTTGGAACGTTTTGCCGATGCCTCCGCTTATGAGGACGTGGAACGCCTGCTCGCGGACCCCAACCCCGGTGTCCGTTCCGCCGCCGCCGAAACGGTCGCCAAATGTGACGGGGCGCGCGCCGTGTCCGCCTTGGTGCGCCTGTTGAAAGACGCCTCGTGGGAAGTGCGCCAGGCGGCAGTCAGGACTCTGGGCAATCTGGGTGAGGCGACGGCGGTGGAGGGGCTTTGCCAGGCGCTACGGGACAAGGACCGCGACGTGCGTGAGGGGGCTGCGGTGGCTTTGGGCCGGATTGGGGATGCGCACGGGATTTATCCCCTGGTGCTTGCGTTGTTGGATCCCGAAAGCGCCGTGCGCAACACGGCGACCAACTCGCTCCAACTGATTGACCGCCATTGGTTGAAGACGGAGGCTGCCCGCCAGGCGTTGCCGGAAATCAAGACGGCTCAGAATCATCGGGACTACTGGGTCCGGCACAGCGCCACCAAATTACTCCACCAATTGAACAGCGTTGTTCCCGAGAAGCCGGACACCCCACCCGCGCCGGTGCCCGCGGCGCAACGGCCGGACCGTCCGGTGTCTGCCGCTTTTGCCATTCTGGCGGATCTGCTTCGTGACCGCGACCGGGACCTGCGGCTGGCAGCGGCCGCCGCCTTTGGACAATTGCGGGAAATGAGCGCGAAATCGCTCCTGACCGCAGCCACGCGAGACAGCGATGCGCTCGTACAACAGGCGGCCCAGAGCGCCCTGGCCGCGTTGAATTGAAAATCGTTGGCGCCGCCCTGATTTTGTGCCCTGTGCCGGCGACTTCCGGTACGGGAATTGCGGCATTTTTAACCAAATTTCTTGATAAAAAGTGAACGCGCCGGCCAAACAATACCAAATCCTGTTTGTGGACGATGACCCGGATTTTCTGGCCATGATTCAGGATTTCTTTGCCACCTTGGGTGAAAAAATCTGGCAAATCCACTGCGCGACCTCGGCCGATCAGGCGCTGGAACGCTTGAAAGCCCGCAAAACTGATCTGGTCGTGACGGATGTCAACATGCCGATGCTGGATGGCATCCAATTCCTCCACATCCTTAACCGAAGCCACCCGGATTTGAAAAAAGCGGTGATCACCGCCAATGCCACCGAGGAAAAACGCTCCGCCTGTCTCGCTGAGGGCGCTGAATTGTTCATTGAAAAACCGCGCTCGCCGGAAGGATTGAAATCCATCTTCATCATGCTGGAGGAATTAATCACCTGGACGCCCCAGGAAGGTTTCCAAGGGGTGTTGCGGCGGGTTGGTTTGCAGGATGTCATCCAGATGGAATGTCTCGGTCGCACCTCGTCCATTCTGGAAATTCATAATCTGCAATTGCGGGGACGGATTTACATCGAAGACGGCCGGATTATTCATGCGCAAACCGGTGGCACAACGGGCGAAGCCGCCTTCTACAAGTTGTTGGCCCTGCCCAGCGGCGAATTTCAACTGCAACCGTTCGAACCGCCGCCCGAACGCACGATCGAAGGACAGTGGGAATTTTTGCTGATGGAAGCCGCGCGTGTGCGCGATGAAACTGCCGCCGAAGCCGCGGCAACCGGGGCGGCTCCTCCGCGGGAGCCCACGCCGACGGATGAACCCGCGGCGGCGGTGCCCGAGTGCGGCACGCGGGTTGAGGAAACCTTGATTTGTTCCGGCGCGGGTGATCCGCTTTACGTCGGCCAATGCCCGGACCGGCCCGCACGGGTGGCTCTATTGCAGGACCTGGCGCAACGGGCGGCGTTCATCAGCCAATTGATACCGCTGGGAAATTTTGATCGTTTGGAAATTCAACTGGCCGGCAGCCGGGCGGTGGCGCAGACGGGAGCCGACCGCATGGTCTTCGTCCGGGTTTCGTCCCCAAAAGGCAACCTGTCAACTCGGCTCCCATGAGTAACATCTCCCAGGAACGGCTTGCGCCCGGCACGACCGTGCCCGGCTTGCTGGGTTGCGGCCTGCGCCTGCCGGATGCCACCTGCTTGAGTTACAGCTTCGACGAAGCGTATTCTCGTGAGCACTGGGAGCAGATTCTGAATCAATTGGCCGATATGATGACATTACTGAACGGCCAGGGACTGGCTCCGCGCCGGCTCACCTGGACATTTGAGCAGGGCCAGATCTTCCTGATTCCGCGGCCGGACGGCGCGTTGCTGGCTCTGGCCGCCCAACCCAACACCGAAGCGTCGGAGAATGTGGACGAGCTCGCCGAAGAATTTTTCTCGCTGAATCCCCCCAATTAACTCCGGAGAACGATCGTCCCTCTCAAAACGTTCCCTTTTTACTTTTCCCTTCTTCCCTTCGCCTTCATCCTGACGGCGTGGAATTGTCTGTCTCAGAAATCCGTCAGGCGGTTCAAAATGCCCTGGCCGAGGACATCGGCAGTGGCGACGTCACCACGTTGGCCACCGTGCCGGAAACGGCCGTGGCCAAAGCCGCCATGCGCGGGCGCGAACCGCTCGTTATTGCCGGACTTGCCTTTGCCGAAGCGGCGTTTACCGAACCGGCCCCCGGAGTAACAATCGAACGGTCCGCCCAAGACGGTCAATCCCTGAAGACCGGCGAAGTTTTATTGCGCGTTTCCGGCCCGGCCCGCGCGATTTTGACCGCCGAACGCGTGGCGCTGAATTTTGTCCAACGGCTTTCAGGCATTGCCACGTTTACCGCGCAATTCGTCGAGGCCATCAAAGGAACCCACGCGCAAATTCTCGATACGCGCAAAACCACGCCCGGCTGGCGGCGGTTCGAGAAATACGCCGTTGAGTGCGGCGGCGGAAAAAACCACCGGCTCGGTCTGTTCGACAGGGTCCTGATCAAGGACAATCATCTCGTGGCACTGCAGCATGAGCGGCCCAACGCCATTGCCGCCGCTGTGGCGCGGGCGCGTGAAAAATGTCCAGGATTGAAGGTTGAGGTCGAAGCCGACACCCTGGAACAAGCTGAACAGGCTGCCGAGGCCGGCGCGGACATTGTGCTGCTCGACAATATGAATCTGATCCAACTGCGCCTGGCGGTGCAGAAAGTCAAGGGCCGCGCTCAAACCGAGGCCAGCGGCGGGGTGAATCCGGCAAATGTCCATGCCATCGCCGACGCCGGCGTGGATTTCATCTCCGTCGGCGCCCTCACCCATTCCGCGCGCGCGGTGGACATCGGCCTGGATTTCATAAACGAATGACGAAGGCAGGATGCGGAATGAAGAAACATTTTGTCAGTGGCCCTGGATTTTGCTTCCGCCTTCTTCATACTGCCTTTTGCCTTTGATTAAATGACCACGGACGCAAAAATTCTCTCCGCCCTGCGCGCAAATCCTGACGGCGTATCGGGCGCAGACCTGGCTGAGCAATTGGATATCAGCCGGGCGGCCATTTGGGCGCGCATCGAGGAATTGCGTCAGTTGGGTTACGACATCGAGGCCGGCCCGCATTTCGGCTACCGGCTCGTCAGCGTGCCGGACGTGTTGCATGCCGACGATTTGCTGGCGCGCCTTTACAGGACTAAAATCATCGGCCGGGACATCCGCGTGTTCGAGCAGACGACCTCGACGAATGACGTGATTGAAAAGCTGGCGCGCGATGGGGTGAAGGAAGGCGTGGTCGTGTTCGCCGAATCGCAAACCAGGGGTCGGGGACGGCTTGGACGGAAGTGGATGTCACCCGCGTACAAAGGACTTTGGTTCTCCATTTTGTTGCGGCCGGAGTTGCGGCCACAGGAAACCACCCGACTGACGGTCGCCTCGGCCACCGCGCTGTGCCGCGCCATCCAGGTTGAAACCGGTTTGAACCCCGAAATCAAATGGCCGAATGACGTGTGGGTGAACGGTAAAAAGGTCGCCGGTGTCTTGACCGAACTCAGCGCGGAGCTGGACCGCGTCAAGCACATCATCCTCGGCATCGGGGTGGACGTCAATCTGGGGACGGTCGAATTTCCTGCGGATCTGCGCAAGCACGCGACGTCGCTGAAAATCGAGGCGGGCCGGGCCTTTTCGCGCGCAGACCTGGCCACGGCCATCCTGCGCGAGCTGGACCATGATTACTTGCGCGTTTGTGGCGGACAATTCAACCAGATCGCCGATGAATGGGAGGCGCGCTGCCAGACGATCGGCCGCGAGGTGACGATTCAGATCGGCCACCGCCGCGTGCAGGGCCGGGCGGAATCACTGGGCGATAGCGGCGAACTGTTGTTGCGAACCGAACACGGTCATCTGGAGCGCATCAGCGGCGGTGACGTGACCCTGGAAAAGTAAATTGGTTAAATGAGCAATGGGTTAAATCAATTTGGGAGCCTGCGGCGAAACGGTCGCGTCACAGGTTTAACCCCCTTAGCCAATCATCCTCTTAACCGGTTTGACCGGCGCACATGATTCTGCTGCTTGACATCGGCAATACCCACACGCACGTCGGTCTGGCGAACGACCGGCGGGTGACCAGACAAATCAACGTCTTGACGGAGGAATGGTTTGGTGGAATCGCCCGAACGCGCGTGGCCGGATTCGCCGGTGCAAACCATATCGAAGGCTCCGTATTGGGCAGCGTGGTGCCGCGGGCAACACCGGTTGTTCGCAAAGTGATTCGCCAGCTTTGGAAATTGAAGGTGCTGGAACTGAACCCGAAAACCCTACGCGGACTTGGCATTGATTATCCACGGCCGGACACCATCGGCCCCGACCGGCTGGCCAACGCGGTGGCTGCCAAACATCGCTTTGGCGCGCCGGTGGTGGTGGTGGATTTCGGCACGGCGGTGACCTTTGATATTGTGAACCGCGCGGGTCAATATGCCGGGGGCATTATAGCGCCGGGCCTGGCGGCCATGACGGATTATTTGCACGAAAAGACAGCGTTACTGCCGAAGATCCGGATTCACGAAGTCAAAGCCGTCATCGGGAGGAATACCGGGCAGGCCATGCTGATTGGCGCGGTGCACGGCTATCGCGGTCTGGTGCGGGAGCTGATCATCGAATTAAAACGCGAACTGCGGGCGAAACATTTGCCGGTCATCGCGACCGGAGGATATGCACGCTTGATCGCGGCGAAACTGCCGGAGATTTCGGCGGTCGAACCCGATTTGACACTCGAAGGATTGCGGCTGACGTGGGTAGCGGCGCGCACTCAAGGCCACCGGTAGGTCAACGTGGCGAAAACGCCGTGGGCCGTGAAATCGTTCAGATGGGCACTGCTGGGTTCGGAGTATTGCGAAAATTCATAGTGCACCGCGCCGGAAAGGTCCCGGGTCAATTGCCGCGTCAGGCCTGCGAACAAGACGTGGCGTGTATAATCCAGGCCCAGCGGCACGCCGTTGGGCGCGTTGTTTTGTCCGTAATTCGCGCACGAAAAACTATAGGAGGCCTGCAGTCCGGTTTTCGCATTCAGCGCGTAGGCAGTCGTGCCGGTAAAGGTGTAAATATCGCCGCGATAAGGCACGACGGATGGATCACCATTGACGGCGGTAACTGCCAGGGAGTGCGTATAGGTAAACGCTCCGGAAAAGTATAAACGCCTGATCGGTGTCAACATGGCGGTAATGCCGTAGGTTTGCGCCCGGTAGCGTCCGTCGTCAACCGGGCCACCGGGGGAAAGTGAGAAATAAATTGGATCCGTTTTGGATGAATATTCCGTGGCGGTAAGCTGACAGCTTAGCGTGGTTCGCAACCAATTCAAGGGGTGGAGCGTTAGTTTGGTTTCAACGCCGTCACTTTGAATCTTCCGGTTGAGGATGAATGCCGGATAGCCGTTGAACGGAGCGCCAAACCCCAGGTTGAGTGGATCGTTGAAAACGTCAATGAGGTGATTGTAATCCGTATCGCTGTACTGCCTCAGGTAAGCCGCTTCCCAGGCCACCCAGCGCCAGGGTGAGGTGTTCAGACCGGTTCGGAGATTGTAATCGAGGCTGGTCACGTCGGTTTTGTTCGTGAACTGCCCGGCGCCTGCCTGCTGGAATTCGCCAATGCTGTCCTCGTCAAATCGCGCGTCGGCGAAAAGGACGGTGAAAGGAATTCCGGTGAAACGCAGATTCGCGTTTTGTGACGCCTTGAATTCGTCGTAATCGGAGAACCCGGGGGCATTGTTGCCGGATTCAAAGAAAGGAATGCTGTCGCCGAATCCCTCCTGGTGGGTCCACTCATTTTGCGAACCGAGCGAAGCGCTCAAACCATCCAGCGGTCGGAACAGGTTGGCCACGCTGAAGACTTCCGATTCGCGTCGCAGGGTGATCTCGCCGCCGGTCCACGAAGACGGTTCGATGACCACCGGGTTAAAGGCCGGACTGTTGGTCTGGCTGAAAAAATCGCTGCCTTCCAACCGCGAATAATAGTAACCGCCGGACAGGAACCACCAATCGAAGAGCTGTTTTTCCAGCATGACTGTATTCATGCCCTGCACATGGTGATAATTATCCGAAGTGGAGGTGATGCCGGTGTTCGGCCCGGTTTGCTGAAAAACGTTATTCTCATTCCCCCGGTTGTTTTGGCTGTAAAATTCGACCCGCGCGTCGTCCTCCAGATGCCAGTCGGCGAAATCGTACGTGGCCTCAAGCTTGAGGATGTGGGTTTGTTCGTCAATGGCTTTGGTGGATGGCGCAATATTGACGCCGCTCGCCGTACCCCAGTCCAGTGTGGATTCGATTCCCTTGGTGAAGTCGTATTCGTAGCCCAGCACGATTTGCGGCCAGCGCGGCAGGGTCAGCCCGAAATCCGCCCAGAACCGGCCGTAATCCACGTACAAATTCTGGTTCAAACTCAACTCGGGCGGAATTGCGACCGGATCATAACCGCCGCGGTCATCGTAATATTTGCGCCATTCCTCAAAACCGGTGTGGAGGAATCCCTGGTCCGCCTCGTCCACGGCCAGGTTCAACTTATAGTCCCGGTCGGGTGCGATGACATGCCCGGACAGCGAAAGTTTTTCCGTGGGACTGGTTTGTTGTGCGAACGAAAACTCCTCCACCCCGCCGGAAAATCCGTCGTTCACACCCGAAAGTTCGCGGAATTTCACCTTGTCACCCTGGACATCAATCCAGCGGAGCGCAGGCGTGATACTCAAACTGAGCGACGCAATTTGATTCGTCGTGCTCCAGTTTGCCCCCTGGTCAATCCAAGCGCGCAACAGCGCGATTTGTTCCGTGGTGAGTGGGTTGCCCTTGCCGCCCGGTGGCATTTCCATGTCTTTGACCTGCCGCGCCACATAATGGATTAACAAGCTGTGGGCGCTGTCTCCCGCGACGATGTCATTGGTATCGTTGTCGCCACCGGCCAGTGCTGAAGCGCGATCGTCGAGCCGGAAATGACTTCGCGGCTTCTCGCCGCTGTGACAGCACAGGCAGGAGTTTTGGAGGATCGGCCGGATGTCGCGGTCGAAAATAATTTTTTCCCTGGCGGCCGGAGGCAGATTGGTGGTCACAATTTCGGCGGAAAAAACAGGCAGGCAGCCGAGGCTCAAAAACAGTTGAACCGCGAAAAAACGGAGAACAGGCAACGTCCAACATTCAACGTCCAGTATCCAATGAATTTCCGAATGGCCCCGCTTTGGATGTTCGATGTTGGATGTTGAAGGTTGGATGTTCATTCAGTATCGCAACAGCGGGTCCACGTTTGACCCATGAATGGCCGTGTGGCACCCGGCGGTCCAGCAAGTCCCCACTTGCAAAAATGGCGTATGATCCACGTTGCCAATCAGGATGGCGCCGGAGGATCCGGGCGATTGCACCTGAGCATGGCAACGCAGGCAAAGATTCGGGTCGCTTTCGACCAGCATCTTCCGGTCCATCGAGCCGTGCGGGTCATGGCAAACCGCGCAGCCTTCACGCATGGCCTCGTGTTCAAAGACAAACGGGCGCGTCTGCTCGCGGTGACATTGCGCGCAACTCTCGTTTTGCCGGGCCATCGCCAGCCCGCCTTCCGGTTTTAAAATGTCGCCCCCGTGCGGATCGTGGCATGGGACACAGCTCATGCGGCCTTCGATGACCGGATGATGCTGCGGCAGGTCGAACTCGGCCTGGACGTCCAGATGACACTGGAAACAGGACGTCGGGTCGTTACCCGGATTGATGATGAATTTCGCGTTGCCGCCGGTTTCAATGTGTTGGCTGCCGGGGCCGTGACAGGATTCGCAACCGGTCTCGCCGACCATCGTCGCGTCCTCGAAATGAACCCGCGCGTGGGGGCTGGCGGGAAATTCGCGCACCATTTCCGCATGGCAATCCAGGCAGGCTTTGTTGCCGACGTAATGGGCGCCGGGAATTTTCAGCGGCACCATCACTGCCGACGGGGTGGTGGAACAGGAATTCAAAAGGGGAATCACAACGCCCGCGGGTCCCAAAGCCGCGATGAGGAAGGCCATGGACTTCAGCCTCATCCCGGGTTTGGACGTCGGGCACATGAGTTTCAGCGACGGGCGGGTTGGTTGGTTATGGCGGCCGCTTTGAGGATTTCGGCCACGATCGAATCGGAAAAATCCCCGCTGACCGGGAACACGGTTTGTAAATGACCGTTCCTGTCCACAATCAGCGTTCGGAAGTTATGATTGATCAATCCGTCATCGGACTTGTAGTGGACGCCGGACTGTTCGGCCAATTCGGCGATTTTATCCGGCGGCCCCGTCAGAAAGCTCCAGTGTTTCGGATCATATTGATAGCTGTTCCCATAAGCTTCCAGCACCGTCGGCGTGTCGAACTGGGGATCGAAGGAGACGGAGAGGAAATGCCAGTTCGTAGGAGCGCTGCGCAGCGCTTCGAGTTTCTGTGACGCCTCCTGAAAATTTCTCGACAGGCGCGGACAGTAATTCGGCAGGGGACAACGAGTGTAAATGAACGTGACAGCGAGTGCCTGCCCGTGAAAATCGTTCAAACTTACGGCCTGCCCGAGCTCGTTGGTGAACTTGTAATACCACAACGAATTTCGGCCACGAGCCGGCGTCGGTTCCTGCGGTGGCGGCGCGATTCGGCTTAAGGGAACCGTTCCGATGCGGGCGATCCGATCCACCCAACTGTCCGTCTGTGTCACGTGAAGCCGGAAGGTGACTTCGTCACCCGGATGTAATCCGGCCAGTTCCCGGGTGTCCGTGACCTTGAACGGCATGGTCATGGCGCTCATATAATTGGAAACGGCCTCGTGGCTAATGGTGATCGTTTGATCGTTGAAACTGAATTCGCGCACGACGCCGCGGGCGGCGAACACCCGCGCGCCGGTTTCAGCCGGATCCGGAGGTGGCGCCGGTTGCGCGTGTGCCAAGAGCAGCCAGGCAAAACAAAAAATACCTGTCAATAATTCCCGGGACCACATGCTTTTCAACTCGCCGAAAATTCAATTCCTGGTTTAATGAGGCGAAATGACGGGTTCGCGGCGGCGGCGCGAGCTCATCACGGGCTTGTATTCGGCTGGAGGCGGACACGGTAATATCCGGGATTCCCCGAGGCGGCGGGGTCGTCAAACAGAACCGGACTGCTCGCCGCCATGTTTGTGCCGATAGTGATCCAACTGCCGGAGCTAAGACCCGAGGTTCGTTGAACCAGATAAATGAGTCCCGGGTTTGCCGTATACTCGAATCGGAAATCCGACGGCGGCGAGAACTGCGGCGCACCGAGAATGATGGGAACCGCGGTGACGACATGGATGGTAACCGAATTGGTGGCCGTCAATCCTGTGTTGTCCGAAGCCACTGCGGAGAAGGTGTAATCCGCCGCCCCCAGGCTGTTCACCGGCACTACATAGGGCGCCGTCGGAATGTTGGCCAGCGAAGTCCCGCCCTCGAAAAATTGAACATTGGTCACCGTACCTCTTGAACTGGAAGCGGTCGCCATCAGTGTGAAGGAGGCCGGCGCGCTGAAGGTGGCGTTGTTCGGTGGATTGGTGATGGAAACCGTCGGCGGCACGGCGATTGAGGTGACATTGACGACCCCGGTCATGCCGAGACTGAAATGAACCGAGCAATAATACAGAAAACTGCCGGCGGAAGTGAAGGTGTTGGTGAATGAATGCGGTTGGCTGTTGATTCCGGAGTCCCACAGGCCGCTGGGTACCCCGTTGTCGTCACCGGCGGTTCCATTCGTGCCACTGGTGGTGGAGTGGAAATTGCCCTCCCAGACCCAGACGACATGGTCACCCACACTGGCATTTGTCGCCGGCGGCACAAACGCGTCGGCGGCGGTGCCCGCGAGATTGGTGTTGCCGACAAACACCGTGACCGTGGCGGCCGGACCGGAAAGTGCGCTGGTGAGAATCATCGTGCCGATCGGGACACCTGCCCATCGAAAAAAAAGTTTCATCGCATTCATTTTGTTTTGGTTGTTTTACTCACCAATTTGCCGATCGGTAGAGTCCAGCAACGGACAACCCATTGAGCCACCGGCATTCGCTCCTTCCCGGCCGGTTGTTTCACACCCGCCCGGGAGCCAAGACCTTTCCCGGCGCAACGGTTGATGATCGAGGCTGGCCGCTGAATCAAATAGCCGGTGTCTGCAACGCAACCTCTGGCAATGGTCTTATGCTCCAATTGTGAACTCGGCTTTTTCAAGTTTGCTCCGCTCCAAAGAAACCATGCTCTTTCCGAAACCATGCGCTTTCCCCCCTGAGAGGAATAAGTGGACAATTTGTTCCCGTGGGCTAGATTCGTGGGGCGTCGGTCATGGCTGATCCCTTGCAAAATCACTGAACAACGCGATAAACTCCATGGCATATCCCGAGACCGGGAACAATTGGCCCATTAATGGCTCTTAATTTTGACGTCGCATTATGGCTAATGGCGTGGACTTTGAAAGTTTGGTGGCGAGTCATTACCAGTCACTGTATCAATTCGCCTTTAGTCTTACCCGTGACGAGGCGGATGCCTGCGACCTGACCCAACAGACTTTTTACATCTGGGCGGCCAAAGGTCATCAATTGCGTGATGAATCAAAAGTGAAAACCTGGTTGTTTACCACTCTCCACCGCGAGTTTCTGGGCGCGCGGCGGAAACAGGTTCGCTTTCCCCACGTGGAACTGGAACAGGCCGCCGCCGAACTTCCCGCCGTGTCTCCGGCCCCGTTCAATCGGCTCGATACCTCGCAGGTGCTCGCGGCGCTGGCGCACCTGGATGAAATTTACCGGGCGCCGGTTTCGCTCTTTTATCTCCAGGATTACTCCTACCTGGAAATTGCTGAAATTCTGGGAGTGCCGATCGGCACCGTCAAATCGCGCCTGGCGCGCGGCCTGGACCACTTACACCGGCTGCTGACCGGAAGCAATGCCGCCGGTTCACTCTCGTGGCAACCGGATTTATGAATCTCGACGACGCCAAAAACCTTCTCCTGCTTTACCGGCCCGGCACGGCGGACGCCGCCGATCCGCAAATGGCCGATGCGTTGACGTTGGTCACGCAGGACGCCGAACTGGCGCGCTGGTTTGGCGAGCATTGCGCCCGGCAGGAGGCGTTGCGCGCCCGGTTCCGCGAAATTCCCGTGCCCGCCGGATTGAAGGAGCAAATCGTTTCCGAACACGCGGCGCTGACCAAAATGGCTGCCCGGCGTCGAAATGTCCTTGTCGGCGTGCTGGCCGTGGCAGCGATAGTTGTGTCGCTGCTCGTCGTATCGCGCAGCCTGGTCCCGCGCGCGACCAACTCCAACACCCTGGCCAGTTATCAAAATCAGATGATTGCCATTGCCACGAGCGGTTATGGAATGGCTTACACGACCAATGACCTCACGCAAATCCGCGACTTCCTCGCCCGGCACCGGGCACCGGCGGATTATACCCTGCCGCCGTCGCTGGAGAAAACCGCCGCGACCGGTTGCGCGATTGAGAATTGGGGAAACGGGATGGTTTCCATGATTTGTTTTCGTACGGGCAAACCCTTGCCGCCAACGCAGCCCGGCGATCTCTGGCTGTTCGTGGTGGATCGCGCCACGGTCAAAGGTGCGCCCACCACCCCCTCACCGCAATTCATCCAGGTCAGCCAGATCATCACCGCCGTCTGGGCCCAGGGTGACGAGCTTTACATGCTGGGCACTGAAGGCGACCGGCAGACCATTCAAAAGTACCTCTGAGCGGCTACGGTCGGCAATTGACCGGTGCCGGCATGAACTCCGCGATTGCCCCATTGCCCGGCTTGCCGCAAAATCCACCCTCTATGGCGAGTGGCCGCAGGCAATACCCATTTCATCTAATCGAACCCAAATGGCAGCAGTTCTGGGACGTACAACAGACCTTTCGCGCCTGGAATCCGGGTGAGAAAATTGCCGGGAACCACCCTTTTGCTCAACGGCATGGCGCCGATGCCATGGTGCATGACCGGAAGGCCCCACCCAAATTTTACATTCTCGACATGTTTCCGTATCCGAGCGGCGCGGGCCTGCACGTCGGCCATCCGGAAGGTTATACCGCTACCGATATCCTCGCCCGCTATAAACGCGCCCGGGGTTTTAACGTCCTCCACCCGATGGGCTGGGACGCCTTTGGCCTGCCCGCCGAGCAATACGCCGTCAAGACCGGCCAGCAACCGCGAAAGACCACCGAACAGAACATCGCCACCTTCAAGCGCCAGATTCAATCGCTCGGCTTCAGCTACGACTGGTCGCGCGAACTGGCCACCACCGACCCCGATTATTTCAAATGGACCCAGTGGATTTTTCTCAAACTTTATAATTCATGGTTTAACAGGAAGACCAACCGTGCTGAATCGATTGAAACGCTCGAATATCCGCCTGGATTGCGCTTGCCATTTTCAACTTCTGATAAAACTGAGCTCGAAAATCTCGAATTAAGTCGGCGAACGTTTCGTGATTCCAAGCGCCTTGCTTTTGTCAAAGAAGCTCCTGTTTGGTGGTGCGAAGAACTTGGAACGGTCTTGGCAAACGAAGAAGTAGTGGATGGCAAAAGCGAAGTCGGTGGATTTCCAGTTGTCCGTAAATTGATGCGTCAATGGATGCTTCGGATCACCGCCTACGCCGAAAAATTGCTCACCGACCTCGAGACGATTGATTGGAGCGATTCGCTCAAAGAAATGCAGCGCAACTGGATTGGAAAAAGTGAAGGAGCTTATGTTTGTTTTGGCTTGGATGGTCACACCAAACCTGCCTTGGAGGCTTCTAGAAATGCAGCGGAGTCTGATCCTGAAATCATCAATCTTGAGGAAATTGAGGCTTTCATCCAATCGGCAAGTTCGCGAAAGACAGATTCAATCTGGGTTTTTACAACTCGTCCCGACACTTTGTTTGGCGCGACTTACATGGTACTCGCACCAGAGCATCCCTGTGTTGATGAAATAACGTCTGAGAAGCAGCGGGCAGTGGTTGATGCTTACAAGGTTGAAGTTGCGAAAAAATCTGACCTTCAACGAACTGACCTTGCCAAGGAGAAAACCGGCGTGTTCACCGGCACTTACGCCATCAATCCGGTCAACGGCCAGAGAATTCCGATTTGGATAGCTGATTACGTCCTCGCCAGCTACGGCACCGGCGCCATCATGGCCGTGCCGGCCCATGACAGCCGCGATTTCGAGTTCGCTACCAAATTCAATCTGCCAATTGTCCAAGTCGTCCAGCCCCTGGATCCCAAGACAGATTGGCGCGGTTTCGTGGATGACGGAACCTCTGTTAATTCCAGCGGCCCGGAAATCTCCATCACCGGTTTGCCTACTGCCGAAGCCAAAAGGAAAATCACCAATTGGCTCGAAACCAAACAACTCGGCAAGAAAACCGTCAATTACAGACTCCGCGACTGGTTGTTCAGCCGGCAGCGTTATTGGGGTGAACCGTTCCCGATTGTCTGGAAAAAGGGACCTGGCGGTCAGCCACCATATCACGAAGCCTTGCCGGAATCCGCCTTGCCGGTTCTGCCGCCGGAGTTGACCGATTACAAACCCACCGCTTCTGGTGAACCGCCGCTCGCCCGCGCGAAGGATTGGGTCAACTTGCCCGATGGCTCACAACGCGAGACCAACACCATGCCGCAATGGGCTGGCTCGTGCTGGTATTATCTGCGTTATCTCGACTCGAAAAATTCCGCCACGTTCGTCGGCAAGGAAGCCGCAAATTATTGGATGGGCGTTTCGCCAAATCCGCAATCGGCATTCGGCAATCGGCATTCGGCAACGCCGGGCGTTGACCTTTACGTCGGCGGCACCGAACACGCCGTTCTCCATCTGCTTTATGCGCGTTTCTGGCACAAGGTTTTGTTTGATCTCGGTTATGTCTCGACGCCGGAACCATTCTTCAAACTGGTCAATCAGGGACTGATCCTCGGCGAGGACGGACAAAAGATGTCCAAGTCGCGCGGCAACGTGGTGAATCCCGATGATATCCTCGCGGATTACGGGGCGGATGCGTTCCGGCTGTACGAAATGTTTCTTGGTCCGTTGCAGGATACCAAGCCGTGGAGCACAAGGAATGTCGAGGGCGTCTACCGTTTCCTCGGCCGCGTCTGGCGGTTGTTCGTGGATGAGAAGTCCGAGACGGAATTTGAGCAGGCGGAGACGGCAGCCACAGAGGCACAGAGGCACAGAGACTTGCTGGAAATGATTAAATTGGATTCAGCAATCAAAGAGGCGCTCGCGACGCCCGCCCAGTTGAAGACACTGCACGCCTGCATCAAAAAAGTCACGGAAGACTTGGATGCCCTGCGGTTCAACACGGCGATTTCCGCGCTCATGGTTTTCGTTAACGAAGCCATGACATGGGAGACGAAGCCGGTTTCGGTATTGCGCGATTTCCTGATTTTGCTCCAACCCTTCGCGCCGCACCTGGCGGAAGAACTATGGTCCAAACTCAACTCGTCACCCGACACTCGTCACGCGTCGCTCGCCTATGCGCCCTGGCCCAGGTTCGATCCGGCGTTGCTCGTCGAAAGCGAAATGGAAATCCCCGTGCAGGTGAACGGCAAATTGCGTGATGTGATCAAGGTCCCGGCCAACGCCGACAATGCCGCCCTCGAAACCGCCGCCAAAGCCTCCGAGAAGGTCAAGCAATTCATCGCCGGCAAGACCATCAAGAAGGTGATCGTCGTGCCGAAGAAACTGGTGAATATTGCCGTTGGCTAAATTGGCGATGGACAATGGCGAATCGGAAAATTACGGATTTCCGGCGTCCAACCACGCCTGCAATTTTTTGATGTAAGCCGCCAGGGAATGGTCGCTCAGCGGGCCAAAACCGGCGGGCGCCGTCCGCAGTCGCTTGACCATCCGCCGCCGGGTGCCGACAAATCGCAATGCCGTCCGCCACCACAAGGCCAGGTTCGTGTGAAGCCGGCCGGCGGCGTCAAAATGCAAAAGCTCGCCCGCGTGCCGGTAAAAAATCGGAATGATCAACAAAAGAACGAACATCGGCGGCACATGGGGAACGATGTCCTCGTTGTTCACCACGCGCAGGATGACTGCGCTGAACCGCCGGTTGCATCTCGCCGCGAACGCACGATTGCCCGTGCGCGGCTGGCCGAACGTGTAAATGCCGTGGACAGTCTGGTGTTCGGCAAAGACAAAGGCCGCGCCGGCGATCAAGGTCATCGCGCCGCCCAGGCTATGACCGGTAATCCAGAGTGACTGTCGGTTGGTGCGCGCGCCGGCAACGAATTGCGACAGTTGTTCCCAGACGAACGACGTGTTCCGCACGAACCCATGATGCACCCGGCCCAAATCCGGTCCGCCGAAATAATTCCGCCACGAGTTCTGCGTAATTTCGGCGTCCACCAGCCAGTCCGCCAGTTGGTCCGGCTGGGTGCCTCGGAAGGCGACGATGATCATTTCAGCGTTTGCGGCGGCGAGCACCTGGGCGGTGTTCTCGCTGAACACCCGGCAGCCGGCGGCGGGAAATCCCCAATCCTGGAGTTGCCGGAGGATTTTGCCCGGGTCGTTCTCGTAGGCCAGGTTGGAGGCGTGCGCCAGCGCGAGCGCATTGGCCGTGCGCCATTGCGTTGCCGATAAATCAAACCGGTCAAACGGCGGGTTCACCACCCGGGAACATGCCTCCAAAAATTATTTGTGCCAACGCCAAATCAGCGGCGTTTGGTTGGCCGGCATTTCCGACTTCCTGAAACTCTGGGAGGGCATCGCGGGACCTTCGTGTTTGGGCAGCTACGGTCCCAACTTGATCCGGTAAAAACGCGTTGACTGATTTGTAGTCGTATCCACGTAGTTCGTAACCGCATCGCCGGAGCCGAGCAACGAGATATCGGGGCTGATATTCGAATAGGCTCCGTTGACGGTGGCGGCCGCCTGGACCACGTTGGTTTTCCCGCCGCCGGCCTGCCAGCTTATCAACACGTTGGCCCCTTGCGGGTTGATCGAAATAATGCGGAACACCGACGCCGGGTTGGTGGGGTTCAGTCCGGCGAGGAATTTGTCCAGATTCGACATGCCTGTGCCGTCGGCATCATCCTGCGCCAGGGAATTATCACTCGCCAGCCCGGTGGGATGTCCGAAATATTCAGTCATCCACCAATCCGGTATGCCATCGGCATCGCTGTCCAGGGGCATTCCCACATCAATGGCATACGCAAAAGCATCCGGCGCGCGATTCAGATCTTCCGAAACCAGTCCGGAACCCAGACTCAAAAAGACGATGGTCCCGCCATCACCGTTCACCGCGGGTTGTGAATCCCAAAGAACTGGACTCAAGCCCACTTGTCCGGCGGTCAAGTTGCTGTTCGTGCCCATGAGGCTGTCGTAGCGGTAAATATTGGGAGCCGGGCTGGGGTCTCCTGGCACAATCCCGGTGGCATAACTGCGGTACACCACAAATCGTCCGTCGGCGCTGATGACCGGCAAGTCCGAGTATCCGACCGTGCCGCTGACAACCGGTGTGTAGTTGGCACTGACCAGCAGGACGAGGCCGGTTTGCAGGTTGCACCAGTAGATATTCGTGCCGGACGCGGCATTGGTCTGCGCCACATAGGTGACGTATCGCCCATCGGCGCTGAACCCGCCCGGGGTCCACATCATGAACGGGTAGTTGAAAGTGAAGATGTTGGTTCCCGTGGGCACATCGTTCACGAAGTTCGAGCCTGACGCATTATACAGCACCCGCGTTCCGTTTGCGTTCAGCACGGCATTGGACACGGCACCTGCGGCATTCAGGTAAACGTCGGTTCCGAACTGGTCATCCCAGATTCTCAACTGTGGCTGATAGAAGCTGGTATAGCTCGAATAAGCCACGTAACGACCATCGCCGCTCATCGAAGGCGGAAAAATGGAGTAGGGAAGCGAAAGGACGCCGGGTGGCACATTCGTCAAGGCGGTCGTCGTTCCCGCGTTCAGATCACGCAAAAATGTCCGGTAAGTGCCTCCGCCCAGCAGGCCGACACCCGAAACCAAATTGCCCGCCGAGCTGAGGAAAGCGACATAGCGTCCATCCTGGCTGATGACCGGACTCGAGCAATCGCCATTTGCCGCGTCAACGCCATTACTGCTGACACTGACGAGCACGGCGGCACCAGGTCGCTGGCGTCGCTTTGGAACACCACGTACCGGCCGTTGGCGGAGACCTGGCCGAGTATCGAGTTGTCATTACCGCCGGTGCCGTTGGTATTGGCGCTGATGAGAACCGTGGTGTTCGCTGTGCGAGCACGCAAATAAACATTCAAAGCGAAACGGCTGTTACCGCCCGGCACAAGGTCGTTGGCCCCGCCGGAAAAGACCACGTACCGGCCGTCGGGACTGATGACCGGGGCAATGGAATCACTGTCGCCGCCCGCCGGCAGCGGCACGGACGGGTTCCGGGCCGAAATCAATTGCATGGGCAACGCACTGGCTGAAGAAATAATCGTATTTCCGGTCAGCAAGCAGATAGCCGTTATCAGCAGTCGCCACGGTTTGTTGTCGAATCCTCTTGTCCGGTGACGAACAAATATCATTTTCATGGTTGCAGAGAATTTGATTATTGCGACCAATTCGATTGTTAACTAAATCTCAATAATAATTCACGTATTGGTTGTTGTTGCCATCCCACGTCCAAATGAATTGGCTGGGCTGGTGAACGGCCACGTGGCCGTCGGCATAAAGCAAATTTGCATTTACAATTTTTCCGCCAAAAGGGTGACCACCAGCGGGAAGCAAAACCTGGTTCCAAGGCTTGCCTCCGAAGTCTGATTTATCTGCATCAAAGAGCGTGTCGGTCATGATGGGGTTGCTTCCCGTCCATTTGTCCGAGGTATAGAGCGGCCAAGGCGTTCCAGTTGACCAATAGGGAATCGCGGGATTGCCTAACTCGGCCCTCCAGGCCGCACGCGTGCCAGGAGGAAGATTGCTGGCCACCACTGGCCACCAGCCCGCGTTACCGAATCCCAACTGCCGCGGAATGTAAACCGAATAAAAGAGGGTGAGATAGGTATGGTTATATTGAATCCCTTGAGCACCCGGGGGGGATTGTTCAAAGATACAAATTGGACGGGGTTGGTGATGGTGACGCCGGGATTCGCATTGACGATGGCTTGAAATTCGCCGGACCGGACCGGACAAAACCACACCGGCACCGTCGCCCCATAGGGTGCCAGATTGGTGGTCATGGCGGCGTCCACGTCCCAAAGATTACCGCCGGCGTAACCAATGCTCATCGGGAACGAGGGGAATTTGCCCTGGTTATCGCTGCTGAAGGCACTGGCTACCACGCCCCATTGACGCAGATTGGCAGAGCAACTGATGTATCGGGTGCTGAATTTTGTATTGGCCAGTGCCGGCAACAGGGTGGCCGTTAAAAACGCAGTGACGCCGAGGATGACCACCAGTTCCGTTAAGGTGAATCCAGCTCTGCTATTTGTCCGTTGGGCTTTGAAGAAAAAAGTCCTTCCGAAATTGCCAAAGCTGTCAGTCATAAACCCGAATCTAAGCTCCTGAACCAATTGTGTTTAATAATACAAAATGCTTGAATTCAAGTCAATTCTTATCTTTGCAATTCGTGTGAGGTGACCATTAACCCTAGGCAACTCCTTTGAATTTTCCAGAGCGGCGGGTGTACAACTGGCGAGTTCTGCGAATCGCTTGCAGTGGTTCCAGAATTTTTTTTCGGAAGCAGATTTATCTCTTGGCCGCGCCGGCCAGCAAGGTCTGGAAATGCGGCGGCTGTTCCTCGTGGGCCACGACGCTGACTTCAATTTTTTTGAACCCGGCGTCCTCCAGCCAGCGATGCAAATCACTTTCGGCAAAACCCGGCCAGCGGTCGCCATACAGCTCATGCGCCTTCTCGAAGTTGTGCTTGAGCAGATCCAAAATCATGATCTGGCCGTGTGCCCGGAGAATTTTGTGGGCAGCGGCGATTGCCTTCGCGGGGACTTCGGCGTGATGCAGCGCCTGGCTGAGGATTACCAGGTCAACGCTGTTGGAATCAATGGGTGGGTTCTGCAAATCGCCCAGCCGGAATTCCAGGTTTTTGAGCCCGTTCTTCTTTGCCTTGGCCGCGCCAAACGCCACCATCTTTTCCGAGTTGTCCACGGCAATGACTTTTTTACAACGGCGCGCCAGCAATTCACTGAGCAATCCTTCGCCGGCGCCCAAATCGGCCACCACCAGCGGCGGCAAAATCCGCAACAGCAAATGCCCGAACGCCTGCCAGGAGCGGCCCGGCCCATAGACCCGGTCGAACCGCCCGGCGATCTGGTTGAAATACACCTGCGCCTGTTCACGGCGGCGGGCCAGGATGCGCTTGAGATTGATCTGGTCGCCTTCGTATTCGGGCAATTCCTTTGCGCCGCGAATGGCCAGTTGAATGAGTTCCCGCGCCGCACCGTCGGCCTGTGGGTTCGGTTTGTAAAACGTCCGCTTGCCTTCGCGCCGCGATTGCAGCAGCCCGGCCCCCTGGAGCAGGCCCAGATGCGTGGAGATGCGCGATTGACCTAGCCGCGTGACCTCTTGCAATTCGTTCACCGACAATTCGTCCCGTTCCAGCAGCGCCATCATCCGCAAACGCGTTGGATCGGCCAAAGCCCGAAGTGATTTCAGTGCCGGCGACATGGTCTTTTAAACGCGCCATTTTTTCCAAGAAAACCAGTTGACGCGCTGACAAAATGATATATCATCTTATCCTGATACGTCAATATGACATTCAAACCTATTTATCCATGAGCAAAAATTTCATTTTCTCGTCCGAGTCCGTGGGCGAAGGCCATCCGGACAAGGTTTGCGATACCATCTCCGATTACGTGTTGGACGCCTGCCTGGCGCAGGACAAATACAGCCGTGTCGCGTGCGAAACCTACGCCAAGTGCAACCTGGTGGTCGTCGGCGGCGAAATCACGACCCAGGCCAAACTCGATTTCAACGCCATCGCGCGACAGGCCATCCGCGACATCGGTTACGTGAATGAAGACGACGTTTTTCACGCCGACAAGGTGCTGATCATGAACGCCATTACGTCGCAATCGCCGGACATTGCCCAGGGTGTGGACGCGCGCGCCGCGGAAGGCAAGGACACGGACGAGCAGGGCGCCGGCGACCAGGGTTTGATGTTCGGTTATGCGACGACCGAAACGCCGGAATTGATGCCCGCGCCCATCATGTACGCGCACCAGTTGGGGCGTGAACTGACCCGCATCCGCAAGACCGGCAAGGTCAAATGGCTCCGGCCGGACGCCAAGAGCCAGGTCTCCGTTCGCTATGCAAATGACCAGCCCGTCGAAATCACCAACGTCGTCATTTCTACCCAGCATTCGCACGACGCGAAGCATGAGACAATCAAGGAGTTTTGCATCGAAGAAGTCATCAAGAAGATTTTGCCAAAGAACCTGCTCACGAAAAACACGAAGTTTCTTATCAACCCGACCGGCCGGTTCGTCGTCGGCGGCCCGCAGGGCGACACCGGGTTGACCGGGCGCAAGATCATCGTGGACAGCTACGGCGGCATGGGCCGGCACGGCGGCGGCGCGTTCAGCGGCAAGGACCCGTCCAAAGTGGACCGCAGCGCGGCGTACATGGGCCGTTATGTGGCCAAGAACATCGTGGCCGCGGGCCTGGCCACCAGCGCGGAAATCCAGTTTGCCTATGCCATCGGTTACCCTGACCCGGTCTCGGTTTGCGTGAACACGTTCGGCACCGGCATCGTGAGCGACGAGGCCATTGAAAAGGCGGTCTGCGAAGTGTTCAGCTTCAAGCCCGCCGCCATCATCAAGCAGCTCAACCTCCTCCGGCCGATTTATGCCAAGACCACCAATTACGGTCACTTTGGCAAAACCGATCCCGATATCACGTGGGAACGCGCGGACAAAATCGAAGAACTTAAACGCGCCACCAGCGGCGCCAAATCCGATGCGGCGCCTTCCAGTGTGAAAAAAGCCGCCTCCGCCAAACGCGCCGCCCGGGCACAAGTGACCGCCTGACCATTAACTCTCAACCCTCAACTTTCAACTCTCAACTGACAATGCCCGCTATCAAACTTTCACCTTCCCGCAACAAGCCCGCCAAACTCAACGGCAACGGCGCGAAACAGGATTATTATGTCCGCGACCTTTCGCTCGCCGACCTGGGCCGGCGCGAAATCGAGGTTGCCGAACAGGAAATGCCCGGCCTCATGGCCGTGCGCGCCAAGTACGGCCCGCAAAAGCCGCTCAAGGGTGTGCGCGTCTCCGGCTCGCTGCACATGACCATTGAAACCGCGGTACTGATCGAGACGCTCGTCGAACTCGGCGCCTCGGTGCGCTGGGCCTCGTGCAATATTTTCAGCACGCAGGACCAGGCCGCCGCCGCCATCGCCAAGTCCGGCGTGCCGGTGTTCGCGTTCAAGGGCGAATCACTGGAGGAATACTGGCAGTTCACGCTCGACATGCTTACGCATCCGGGTGGCAAAGGCCCGCAACTGGTTGTGGACGACGGCGGCGACGCCACGTTGCTCCTGCACAAAGGCTATCAAATGGAACAGGGCGATAACTGGGTCAACACGCCGAGTGACAGCCACGAGGTATCCGTCGTGAAAAATCTTTTAAAGCAATGCGCCAAAGAACGCCCCGGCTGGTTCACGCAGGCCGTCAAGGATTGGAAAGGTGTTTCCGAGGAAACCACCACCGGCGTGCATCGCCTCTACCAGATGCTCGAAGCGAAAAAACTGCTCGTGCCCGCCATCAACGTCAACGACTCGGTCACCAAATCCAAGTTTGACAACCTGTACGGCTGCCGCGAATCGCTCGCCGACGGACTCAAGCGCGCCCTCGGCGTGATGATCGCCGGCAAGACCGCGCTCGTGTGTGGTTACGGCGACGTCGGCAAGGGTTGCGCGCATTCGCTGCGCGGATTCGGCGCGCGCGTCATCGTCACCGAGATTGACCCCATCAACGCGCTGCAAGCCGCGATGGAAGGATTCAAGGTCACGACCATCGAAGACACGCTCGGTGAAGTGGACATTTACGTGACGACGACCGGCAACTGCGACGTCATCACGCTGGAACACCTGTTGAAGATGAAGGACCAGGCCATCGTCTGCAACATCGGCCATTTCGACAATGAGATTCAGGTGGACCGCCTGAACAACGCCAAGGGCGTGAGCAAGGTGAACATCAAGCCGCAGGTGGACCGCTACGACCTGCCCGGCGACCGCAGCATTTATCTGCTGGCCGAAGGCCGGCTGGTGAACCTCGGTTGCGCCGAGGGCCATCCAAGCTTCGTGATGAGCAACAGCTTCACCAACCAGTGCCTCGCGCAATTGGATTTGTGGAAGAACAAGGACAGCTACAAAGTCGGCGTTTATCGGTTGTCCAAAAAGCTGGACGAGGAAGTCGCCCGGTTGCACCTGAACAAGATCGGCGTCAAGCTGACGAAGCTGACGAAAAAACAGGCCGATTACATCGGCGTGCCGGTGGAAGGCCCATACAAGCCGGAACACTACCGGTATTAATTTCGAATTCGGATTTTCGAATTGCAAATGAGGCGGACGGAAGACTGTCCGCCTTTTTTTGCCTAGACTCGAAGTTCTTAAGAAGCAACCTTTACTCTTGCAGGATTTCTTTTTGAAGCCGTTCCAGAATTCTTGTGTTTGCAATTTCGCATTCCGGTTCTTACCACCATGGATTCAATCACTTATAAAATGCGAGCTGGCGGTCGTTCGTTTTTTCCTTTGCGTTCTCGTCTCAGGTAGGCCCTCGGAAGTCAACCGAGGGCTTTCGCTCCGCGGGAATTGTGCTAGGTTGGCCTGTTAGGTGATTTTGTCTGGCTTTAAAGGCCGCTGAAAAATGAATGCGCCGCGCGCAAACAACGAAACTGAACGTCTGGCCGCCCTGAAGGAGTATCGTATTCTCGATACCGGAGTCGAGCAACCGTACGATGACATCACCACGCTGGCGGCGCACATTTGCCAGGTCCCCATTGCCACGATTTCGCTGGTGGACGAAGCGCGGCAATGGTTCAAATCCAAGGTCGGCATGACTCGTCAACAGACGCCGCGGGAGATGGCGTTCTGCGCGCATACCATCCTGCAGCGCGAGCCGTTCGTAGTCCGGGACGCCCGGAAGGACCGGCGGTTTACCGACAATGCGCTGGTCACCGGCGAACCGTACGTCCGGTTTTATGCCGGCTTTCCCCTGATCAACCAGGAAGGCCTGGCCGTGGGAACGCTTTGCGCCATTGACCGGAAACCGCGCAAGCTGTCCGCCCACCAACAGAAGGCCATGCAGGCCCTGGTGCGGCAGGTGATGGCCCTGTTGGAGTCCCGGCGGGTTTCGGTGCATCTGGCGGATGCCCTCAATCACATCAAAACCCTGCAAGGGCTGCTGCCCATCTGTGCCTGGTGCAAGCGTATCCGCGATGACGAGGGATATTGGGATCAGGTTGAGGCTTACTTCCATAAAAACATTGGCGTTGATTTTACCCACGGCATCTGTCCGGAGTGCCTGGAGAAGATGCGTCCCCCCAAAGAAACCGCTCCCCTCCGGCCGTTGCAGCCCAGACGTGTCTGAGCATCGAATCTGCGCCGCACTGTTTCAGTCTTCAATTTTGGCCCGGATAGCCCGGAGGCGGCGTGGCGCTTAAATGGGCCGGAAAGGGCAAAGAACAAATCAAAAGGCGAACGGAAGTTTCCGTTCGCCTTGCTCACGAAGCATGCCCTTTCCGAAATCAGTTGCGAGACGCTGCCGCCGGTTTCAGCGACTTCCGCCGCCCGGCCAGCGCTAAACCAAGAGCCCCCGCCCCCAGGAAACCCGGCGTGGAAGGTTCGGGGGCTGCCTGCACGGTAAAAATTTCGCCGGCATCCGTTTCAATGCCGCCGACATAAGCATCCGATTCGCCTGAATTCGGCGTGCCCGCCAGCGTCGTTGGTGAAAACGTCGCCGTATAGCCGAATCCCGAGAGCGAGTGGCCCGGCGCGATATCATACGCCGACGAACTGGCCGAAAACTGGATGGAGTTAGCAATAATGGATGCGGTCCAGCCGGTCGGGGCCGAGGCACTGGTTGGAGTTCCGGGCAGGAAAAATTGATCGGGAATCCACGCATACCAGACGCTGCCGATCGAGCTGCCGGCACCAGCCGCGTCGCTGAACGTCAGGCTGTAATTGAAAGGTCCGCTCCCGGAGCCGATAATGGTGCCCGAGGGGATGTCGCCCTGGGCGAAAGCAGCGGACGCCGTCCCCAGCGCGACCAAAAGGGTCAAAGACAGTTTGTTGG
>Ga0335073_10000498_pt1 | contig 50146 bp, 31 predicted proteins | sample Lox_Sample_22_FD_207093 | JGI IMG/M metagenome (GOLD analysis project Ga0335073, IMG submission 207093) | Soil microbial communities from Loxahatchee National Wildlife Refuge, Florida, United States - Lox_Sample_2.2 | ecosystem: Environmental > Terrestrial > Soil > Wetlands | place: USA... | reverse complement strand
CGATGCCCTGTTCCAGCTCAACGAACGCGCCGTAGTCGGTCACGCTCAGCACGCGCCCGCGCACCCGCGCCCCGATTGGATAACGCTCCACCGCATCCAGCCACGGATCGGGCGTCAACTGCTTGAAGCCCAGCGAAACCCGCTGCTTATCGCGGTCGAACTTCAGCACCTTTACCTGGATCTCGTCGCCGACGTTGACCAGATCGCGAGGATGGGTCAGCCGTCCCCACGACATGTCGGTGATGTGCAGCAGTCCGTCGATCCCACCCAGGTCGACAAACGCGCCGTAGTCGGTCAGGTTCTTCACCGTTCCCGTCAGCACGCTGCCTTCTTCCAGATGCTCGAGGGTCAGTGAACGCTTGGCATTCTGCTCCTCTTCGAGGATCTCCTTGCGGGAAACCACGACATTGCCGCGCTTCTTGTTCAGCTTGATGACCCGGACTTCGATCGGCTGCCCGATGTACGCATCGAGATTCCGCACCGGCCGGATCTCCAGCTGTGAGCCCGGCAAAAACGCCTTGATGCCGATATCGACCGTCAGACCGCCCTTCACCCGTCCCAGAACCGTGCCTGTTACCGGCGTCTTCTCGTTTGCGGCCTTCTCGATCGTGTCCCACACCCGGTGCCGCTGAGCCTTCTCGTAGCTCAGCAGATATCCACCCTCGGCTTCTTCGCGCTCGATCACGACCTCAACGGCATCGCCCGGCTTCAGCTTGGGCTGGCCAGAGTGATCGACCACCTGCTCCAGGGGAATCAATCCCTCGGACTTCAGGCCGACATCCACGACAACATGCTTGTCCGTCAGCTTGATCACTGTGCCGGACACAATCGTCGTATCGTCGAAGGCCTGCGCCGCCGCCTCTGCCGCTTGCTCGCGGTCAAAGGACTCGAGAGCCGCCGCAAAATCTTCCATGCTTCCAAAATCAATGTCTTCGTGCGGTTGGGTCTCGGCGGGTGCTGCTGTGGCAGCTGCAGCGGGTTCAGCGGAAGGGGTTTCCGGGTTGTGGGTGATTTCAATCGACGAATCTTCGTGATCCGTCGCAGCCTCAAGCGTTGGGGTTTCCAGTTCGGTGTTCAGAGGTTTGTTCTCGACTTGTTCAGGATTAAGGACGTCTGCCATAACTGCCAGCTCCGGGGATCTTGGTCGGCGGCCCCGCATTCCGCCCTGCAGACTCAAGGAGGAGCTGACCGCTCTTCCGGCCCGCTTCAACGCCGCAGATATCTTCGCCGTTAGCTTAGATTCAATGCTGATCTGCGAAGATTCGGGGATCGCAGCTTCTCGCGCCCATCCCGCACGAAGTTCTGGGAAAGGAGACAGAGCGTTGGCCCGAACTTCAGCCCGGAACGCACTCAGCCTCCATTTTGGACATCCGGCAGGCAGGACTTGAGAGGACGGCGATCACAGGTCCGCGCTTGTATCCCGTACACGAACCTACTCCTAAACTATAGAGCCGCTTTGTTAACCATGTCAATTCAACCCCGCCCGGCGCCGGTGAAAACACGGTCAAAATCCACACCGCAAGGGCGGCAATTGGCGCTACACCCTATTTCCTATCCCCTGAACTTATTCCGTCCTCAGCGCCTGCATGGGATCCAGTCGCGAAGCCCTCCACGCCGGAGCCAGGCAGGCCGCCGAGGCCACCGCCAGCAGCAGCAGGCTGACCACAACGAAAACCCCCGGATCCAATGCCTGCGTACGGTACAGCATCGACTGCAGCAGGCGTGTCACCGCAGCGCTTGCACCCAGCCCGAGCACCAGCCCATACAGCGCCGGACGCAGCCCGTCGCTCAGCACCAGCCGTACCACCTGATCGCGCTGCGCGCCCAGGGCAATCCGGATCCCGATCTCCGTCGTCCGCTGCGCGACGATGTAGGAAAGCACCCCGAAAAGCCCGACCGCGGCCAGCAGCAGAGACGCCGCCGCAAAGATCAACAGCAGTGTCGCATCGAAGCTCGCGTCCGCCGTGTTCCTGCCGACAACCTGATCCATGGTGAGGATGTTCGACACCGGGAGATCGCGGTCGAGCTGTTGAACGATTTGCTGCGCCGGCAGCGCGTACTGGGTTACATCTCCGCCGGACCGGATCACCAGCGTTGCCCCGTTCATATCCTCGGTTGCGTCGAGGGCGAAATACATCGCCGGCCCCGGCGGCTCGCTCACCTCGAAAAGCGTGTCGCCGCAGACCCCGACAATCGTGTAGGTGTGGGATCCCTTGTGAATATGCTTGCCCAGCGGGTCCTCGCCGGGAAAATACTGCCGCACGAACGTCTCACTGACGACGATTTCCGTGGGATGGCCAGGCCGCTGATCCGCGCTGAAAGTTCGTCCGCGCAGCATAGGAATACCCATGGTGGAGAAGTAACCGGGATCGGAGAACAGGGTGCGCGCCCACTGTCCTTTGCCGAGGGGCAGTGGCGGATGCTCGGTGATGCGGAAACCGCTGTCGCCTCCGTACCCCGCTCCCGGAACCACCGGGAAAATATATCCGGCAGCCTGCACGCCGGGAAGACTGCGCACGCGCGCCAGCAAAGTATCGAAGAAGTTCACGCGCTGTGCATCCTGCGTGTAGCGCGCCTCGGGCAGATCTAGGCTCATGGTGAGCACATTTTGCGTTACGCAGCCAAGATCTGAGGTCCGCAGCTTCTTGTAGCTCTTCAACAGCAGCCCCGCGCCAACCAGAAGAACGACAGTCAGCCCAACCTCCAGCGTTAGCAGCACCCTCCGCAGCCGCGTACGGCCTTGTCCCGCGCTGTAAGAACGCGACGATTCCTGAAGCGGAGTCAGAATTCCCTGACCTCCCGCCGACAACGACGAAACCAGGCCGGTAAACACCGCGCTGAGAGCAATCAGGGCCACTGCAAAGACTGCAACCATGGCATCCGGATGAATGGCGTCGGAGCGCGCCATCTCTGGTTGCGCACTCAGGAGCCACCGGATAGTCAGCGCCGCCAGCCCGCATCCCAGCACCCCGCCCGTAGCCGACAACAGCAGGCTCTCCGTCAGTTGTTCGCGCATCAGACGCAGCCGGCTGCCGCCCAGAGCCGTGCGGATAGCCATCTCCTTGCGCCGTGCCGCCGCGCGCGCCACAAGAAGATTGGCGACATTGAGGCAGGCAATCAACAGCACGCATCCTGTCGCCGCAAGCAGAACGTAAAGTGGCGTCTTGATATTCCCGACAATCGCATCGAGCAGCGGCCGGATCTCGGCCGACTTGCTGACGGAAGCGTTATCCAGGTGCTGGTTGTGAATCCTCCGCGTAATCACGGAAAGCTCTGCCACCGCCTGCGCCGCCGTCACTCCGGGCTTGAGTCGCCCAACGGCGATGAAGTTATGCTCGTCCAGCGCCTCGAGTACGTCAGCCGGCTCCCTGTAATGAAGCGGCGTCCACAATTGACGGGACTGATCCGGCCACGCAAACCACGCCGGCATAACCCCGATCACCGTGTATGGCCTGGCGTCGAGCAGGATGGTCTGATTCAGAATCGCCGGGTCGCCCCCAAAGCGGCGCTTCCACAATCCCCAGCTCAGAACCACCGTTGCATTCGCCGACGATCGGTCATCGTCTGCAGTGAAACCCCGTCCCAGCGCCGGCTCGACACCCAACGTGGGAAACAGGTTCCACGAGACTTCAAAAGCGCGCACGTTTTCCGGCAACTGGCCGCGCGTCCCGGAGAGGTTATAACCGGCATAGCCGGAAAGCGCCAGATCGCTGAAGCTCCGGCTCTGCTTCTGCCACTCTGCAAACACGCCGCCGGAGCTTTGATTGTAAGGAAACTGGTCGTTGCCGCTGTGCTCGTAGAGCCTGACCAGCCGGTCCGGGTCGCGAAACGGCAGCGGCCTGAGCAACACCGACCGGACGATAGTGAACAGCGCGATATTCGCCCCGATACCCAGCGCCATCACCAGAATCGCGATCCCTGCAAATCCCGGCGTTCGCCAGAGCGTCCGCACCCCGATGCGCGCATCGCGCAGTACCGACTCCACCCCGCTCCAGTTCCACGTTTCCCGCGCCTGATCTCTTAGTGCCGCCGGATTCCCGAACGCACGCAGCGCAGCATGCCGCGCTTCCTCCGCGCTCATCCCAGTCGCGACGTTTTCGGCAACCTGCTGCTCCAGATGAAACCGCAGCTCATCATCGAGTCGGTCAGCCGCACGCCTGCGGCTAAACATCATCGCCATCCGCATCCGCAGCAGATCGAGCCACCTCATCTGGTACCTCCCCTGTCCATTCCGTCCGTTCTATTGGCTATTGGCTATTGGCTATTGGCTATTGGCTATGGACTATGGGCTGTTTCACTCCGCTCTCAATGCCTGCATCGGATCCAGTCGCGAAGCTCGCCATGCCGGCAGCAGACAGGCCGCCGCCGACACAAGCAACAGAATCAGACTCACAAGCGCGAGCACCGCCGGATCGAGCGCCCGTGTCTGATACAGCATCGACTCCAGCAGCCGTGTCACCGCGGCACTCGCCCCCAGTCCCAGAACCAGCCCGTACAGCGCTGGCTTCAGCCCGTCGCCCAGCACCAGCCGCGCAACCTGTTCCCGCTGCGCACCCAGCGCGATGCGAATCCCGATCTCTGTCCTCCGCTGCGTGATCAGGTAGGCCAGTACGCCATACAACCCTGCCGCTGCCAGCACCAGCGCGATCGCCGCAAAGCCCAGCACCAGCAGCGAATCAAAATGTGAGTCAGCTGTGGTCCGCTGGATCGTTTCTTCTAGCGTCCTCACGTCCGACACCGGCAGGTCGGCATCCAGTTTCCCGATCAGCCTCTGAACCGGCATCGCCAGCTTGTCCACGTCATGGGTCGAGCGCACCACCACCGTCGCAAAGCTGTAGCCATTCCCGTAGATGGGGAAATACATCGCAGGATTCGGCGGCTGGGAGATAAGCCAGCGCGTATCGCCCACCACGCCGACAATCTCGAAGGTCCAGCCATCCTCCGTCCTGATGTGCTTGCCGATCGGATTCTCATTGGGAAAGCACACCTTTGCCGCTTGCTCGCTAATGACCGTCACATTCGCGCGCTCCAGCCGCTCATTCTGCGCAAACGTCCGGCCCTTGAGCAGCGGAAGTCCTGCCGCCGCGAAATAACCAGGATCCGCACCCCGTTGCATCAGGTCGAGTCCCACCCCCTTAGGCAGCGGCGGATGCTCCACAACGCTGACCGGCTGATCGCCGCCCCAGCCCTGCCCAGGAGCCGAGCTGACCAGTCCTGCCGACTGCACACCCGGTAGAGCCCGGACACCCTGAATTAGCTCTTCGAAGAACGCCACTCGCTGCTGCGGCTGCTTGTACCGCACATCGGGAAGCCCGAGGTGCATCGTTAGAACATTGTCCGTCGGAATGCCGAGGTCCGTTGAACGCAGCCGCTGATAGCTCTTGAGCAGCAGCCCTGCTCCCACCAGTAGTACAACCGTGATGCCGACCTCCGCCACCAGCATCGCCCGGCGCAGAACAGCCCGTCTTTGTCCGGCGCTGTGTCCGCGCGACGACTCCTGCAATGCCGCGAGAACATTTCCATCACTTCCAAGGCCAGCGATCAGCCCGGAAAACACCGCGCACAGCGCGATCACTCCGACAGTGAACAATGCCACAACGCCGTCGATCCGGATCGCTTCAACCCGATGCATCTCCTGCCGCGTGTGGATCAGCCATTCCAATGCGCCCCAGGCTAGCGCCAGCCCCGCTGCTCCGCCTGCGACCGCCAGCAGCAGACTTTCCATCAATCTCTCCCGCAGGAGCCGCAGCCGCCCTCCACCGAGGGCCGCCCGGATCGCCATCTCCTTGCCGCGCGCCGCCGTGCGCGCCACCAGCAGGCTGGCTACATTCAGGCAGGCAATGAGCAGAACGCATCCGGTCGCTGCAAGCAAGGCATAGAGTGGCGTCTTGTATTCCGCGACCACATCGTCCAGCATCGGTCGCCCCATCGCGCCGTCATGCACCGCCGGTTCGGGATGGCTCGCCTTGATCCGTTTCTGCACCGTTTCGAGCTGGCTGATGAGAGCAGCCTGCGTGACCCCCGGCTGCAGCTTCGCCAGACCCAGAAATTCATGATCGCCGAAGGTTTCCATCAGCCCCTTCGGAGCCTCATGTTCCACCGGAGTCCAAAGCTCAACTGTGTTGCCGCCAAACGAGCTCGAATACACGAACGACGATGGCAGCACGCCAATGATCGTGTACGGTCTTGCATCCAGCCAGATCTTTCTGCCGATCACGCCCGGATCGCCGCCATATCTCCGCTTCCAGAACGGCGCCGACAATATCGCCGTGGCTTCGGCCTCCGGACGGTCGTCTGACGCAGTGAAACCCCGCCCCAGTGCCGGCTGGACACCCAGCATGGAGAAGAAGTTCCACGTGCACCAGCCCGCCTCCACCTGTTCCGGCAGCCTGCCTCCGTCCGCTGACACGTTGTAGTCCTGCCACGGCGAAACCATCGCCAGTTCCGCCACGTTCGGCCCGACTGCCTTCTTCCACTCTCTAAAGCTCCCCGCCGCTATCGGCAGGTAATTCTTGAATCCATTCCCCTTGTATTGGCTCTCGTGCTCGTAGATCGAGACCAATCTGTCCGCATCGGCATACGGCAGCGGCTTCAGCAGCACCGACCGCACCACGGTGAACAGCGCGATATTCGCTCCAATCCCAAGCGCCATGATCCCGACCGCTGTCAGCGCAAACCCTGGTGCGCGCAGCAGCGTCCTGGCGCCGATCCGCGCATCGCGTAGCACCGACTCCACTCCGCTCCAGCTCCACGTCTCACGCGCCTGATCCCTCAGCGCAGCCGGATTCCCGAACTCCCGCATCGCAGCGTGTCGCGCTTCTTCTCGTCCCATCCCCGCCGCGACCTTTTCCCTGACCAGCTGCTCCAGGTGGAAGCCCATCTCGTCATTCAGGCGGCCGGCCGCCCGCCCGCGCCGGAACAGCATCTCCGCCCGCATCCGCAGCTTGTTCAGCCACCGCATCCTTGTCCCCTCCCGATCCCTGGGCGCTTGCATCAGAACCACACCCCGTTTGCCTTTTTCTAATCCCTAATCCCTAATCCCTAATCCCTGCCTTCACTCCGTCCGCAACGCCTGCATCGGATCGATCCTCGACGCACGCCACGCCGGAACGATGCACGCTATCCCCGCCACCACAAGAAGCGTCACCGCGACAGCTACATAAATCGTCGGATCGAGAGGCTTCGTTCCGTAGAGCATCGACCCAATCAGCCGCACTGCGCCGGCGCTGGCTGCAAGGCCAAGCACCAGCCCGTACAGCGCTGGACGCAGCCCGTCACCCAGCATCAGCCGCACAACCTGGTCGCGTTGTGCGCCAAGCGCCATGCGAATGCCGATCTCTCCAGTCCTCTGCGTCGTCAGGTAAGAGAGAACGCCGTATAGCCCCACCGACGCCAGCAACAGCGACAGCATTGCGAAGGCCAGCACCAGGCTTGCGCTCAGGCTGGCGTTGCCCAGTGATCGGCCGATAATCTCCTGCAGGGTGAAGACATCGGAGACCGGCAACTCAGGATCGAGTTGCGCGATCAGCTTCTGTACTGGCACTGCAAATGACAGAGGATCGGACTCCGTCCGCACCGCGAGAGTCAGTCCCCTGTCGCTTTCCCCGTCGAGGATGGGGAAGTACATCTCCGCCGTGACCGGCTCTCCCACCTGAGACACCGTATCGGCAACTACCCCCACGACCTCATAGTCGCCGTCACCCATCGCGCCCACATGCAGATGTTTTCCCAGCGGATCCTCGCCGGGAAAAAACTGGCGCTGCAGTTGGCGGCTGATGATGATCGTCTTTGGACGTCCCGCCCGGTCGTCTCTGCTGAAAAACCGTCCGCTCAGCAGTGGTATCTGCAATGCACTGAAGTACCCGGGATCGGCTCTCCGGTAAAGCGCCACGGGCAGCGTCGATCCGGCCGGAATCGGCGGGTGCTCGCGGATCGTGAAGTCGTCGTCTCCGGCGTATCCTGCACCCGGCAGTATCGAGCCCAGTGCCGCAGCACGCACACCTGGCATGCTGCGCACCCGCTCCAGCAGCGTCTCGTTGAACGCGTTCACCTTTTCCGGGCTGTCATATTTCTTCGTGGGAAGGCTGTAGCCCATCGTCAGCACGTTGTCAGTCACGCAACCCACATCCGTGGTCCGCAGCCGCCAGAAGCTTTTCAACAGAAGCCCCGCAGCGACCAGCAAAACCACGGTCGTTGCAATCTCGACAGTCAACAGCGTCTTGCGCAATGCCGTGCGCGACTGGCTGCCCGCCCCGCTTCTCGACGAAGCCTGCAGTGCCGCGATCGCGGCCTTGCCCGTCGAGGAGATCGCAGGTAGCAAGCCGGCCAGCAGCGCCGCTAAGACTACAAGCGCGCACGCGAACAGCAACACCGTCGCATCGGCATGGATACCCTGCGCGCTGGGCAGAGCCCTCCACCTTCCCACCAGCCATTTCGTGGCCGCCAGCGACAGCAGCACGCCCGCCGCGCCTCCGGCAAGCGAAATCAGCAGGCTCTCCACCAACTGCTCCCGAACCAGTGTCATCCGCCGCGCCCCGAGCGCGCTGCGAATCGCGATCTCCCTCTGTCGCGCCGCCGAGCGCGCGATCAGCAGGTTAGCCACATTCAGGCAGCCGATCAACAACAGGCAGCCCACCGCATAGAGCAGGATGACCAACGGCTTCTTCACATTTTGCGCAAGCGCGTCGGAGATTGTTCGCGACGCAACGTCTTCTGCTACTGGGTTATGCAGGTCCTGCAAATGCTCCTGATACTGCAATGCCCCTACTTGGCTGAGCGCGCTCGACAGACTGACACCCGGCCTTAACCGCGCCACCACCCAGCTCCAATGATGATCGTGATATGACAGATTTTCCGGTGTCAGCCCCGATTTGAATGGAACCCAGAGCTGCACCTTGGCATCGGGATAAGTGAACGACTTCGGCAGCACGCCCACCACCGTATAGGGCTTTCCATCCAGATGGATCTGCTTGCCCACAATCGACGGGTCCCCGCCAAACCGTCGTTCGAAGATGCTCCAGTTGAGCATCACGGCGTTTCCATCCGTACGGTCTTCGCTCTCGAGAAACGTCCGGCCGAAGGCAGCCCGCACACCGAGCAGTGGAAACAGGTTCCACGTTCCGCCGCGCGCATTCACCAGTTCCGGCAACTCCCCACGCTCCCCGGTCAGATTGAATTGCCAGTAGCGCCATGCCGCCATGTCTTCGAAGCCGTGGGTTTTTGCGCGCCAGTCGTAATAGTCGCCTGGAGCAACGGAGTTGTAATTGAACCCCTGCGCATTCATGCTGGGATCGCGAAAATGCTCGTAGACCATCACCAGCTTGTCCGGATCTTTAAAGGGAAGCGGCCTCAACAGTACTGACCGCACTACCGTGAACAGCGACGTTGCGGCGCCGATACACAACGCCATCACCCCAATTGCGATCACCGCAAACCCTGGCGTCCGCAGCAGCGTTCTAATCCCGATCCGCAATTCTCGCAGCAAAGACTCCACTCCGCTCCAGCTCCACGTATCCCGCGCCTGATCTCTCAGCGCCGTCGGATTCCCAAACTCCCTCAGCGCCGCATGCCTCGCGTCCTCGGGACTCATCCCCGCCGCAACATTCGCGGCGATCTGCTGCTCCAGATGAAACCGCAGTTCGTCATCCAGCTGGCCAGCCGCGCGCCCACGCCGAAAAAGCATCTCGATCCGCATTTGGAACTGTGCCAGCCACCGCATCATTTCCTCCTCAGCGCGACTCGCCTCACTAGCCCTTTAGCTCTTTCCTGAGCCCTGAGCCCTGAGCCCTAATCCCTGCCTCACTCCGTCCTCAATGCCTGCATCGGATCGATCGACACCGCGCGGCGCGCAGGAAGTGTTGCAGCAAGCAGCCCGATCACAACCAGCGCTAGAGCAGACAGCACAAAGACCCACGGATTGCCCGGCTGCACTTCAAACAGAAAACTGCGAATCGAGCGTGCAGCAAAGATCGCGGCAACTCCTCCGCACAGCACCCCGATTGCTAGCAATCCCGCAATCTGCCGGATCACCAGCAGAAATACCCTTGGTCGAGTCGCACCAAGAGCCATTCGCACGCCGATCTCCGTCGTGCGTCGCGTCACATTCCAGGCCACAAGGCCATAAATTCCGATACCGCTCAGCAGCAAGCCGAGCAGCGCAAAGAACCCCGACAAAATAGACAACAGCCGCTCCCGCGCCGCCGAGTCGCGAAAGACCTGGCTGAACTCGGCTGGAGGAATATCCGGAGCGGATGGCGCCATTTCATGCAATGTATCCAGATAGGCCTTGTCGGCAGCCGCGACGCTGCGCGCGCGAATCACGAAGAAGAGATTTGACCCTGCATTCGTCCCCCCATCCGCTTCGGCGAACAGCGGCAGATAGACGATAGGTGGTGGCGATTCGCGGAGCGAGTCGTACTTTGTGTCGCGAGCAACACCAACGATCTGGTAGTCGTGAAATGTATCCGGCGTTCCGGTCCGCCGGTGATGGACCACACACCTCAGCGTTTTGCCCAGCGCCGAGGTGCGAGGAAAGTACAGCCGCGCGGCCGCCTCGCTGATGATGCATGAATTGCGATCGGCATCGCTGTTCTCAAGGTCCCGCCCGGCGACAACCGGAATCCCCAAAGCCGAAAAATAATGAGCGCCGATGACATTTTCCATCGCTTCCCTGGGCTGTACCTGCTGCCGGGTACCAGCAGCAACAAAATCATCGGTCCAGTGCGATCCCATCAGCGGAGAAATCGCCGAGATACTGGCCTGCTCGACGCTGGGCCGCTGCTCTATCCGCTCCGCCATGCGACGATACAGTGCGACAAGGGCGTCGCCCTTCTGCGGAACCCGCAGAAAATCCGTCAGCGCGAAGACTACATTTTCCGTCCGGTATCCGGAATCTTCCGTGAGCATCCGCGTTACCGTCGTGCCCAGTAGAGCGGCTGTCACCACCAGTGCGAGCGACAGCGCCACCTGGAAGGGCACAAAGAAGTTCCGCAGCCCTGCGCCGCTGGCGGATGTCCGCGGATTCGAACTGCGCAGCGTTGCCTCCACGTTCGTGTGGCTGGCCGTCCACGCCGGAGCCATACCGAATAGCGCAGCGCAGAGCACCGCGCAGGCCACCGTTACGCAAAGAACAGTCACATTGGGCTGCATCGAGATGGCGTCTTCGGCCTCCGGGTTCCCCAGCATGTGCAGGATCGACGGCCCCGCCAGCCACGCAAGCCCAATGCCAAGCAGTGCGCCCGGAAGCGCCAGTACCAGGCACTCCACGAAAAGCTGCCGCATCAGCCGCACTCGCCCAGCGCCTAGCGCCCCGCGAATCGCAAACTCCTGCCGCCGCGCCGAGGCTCGAGCAAGAAACAGCCCTGACAGATTTGCGCAGCAAATCAGCAGCACCGCACCGACCATCAGCTGCAGCAGCAACAGAGGCTCCGTATAGGTCGAGCGCAGTTTGCTCCAGCCGGTCCGCGCTGGCTTTACCTCCAGGCGGGATTTCTGAACCGCTGGCAGATTTCGCATTCCAGGCAGCAGCACCGCGTAGCGGATCGCGGGGAAGAGCGTGCTCAGCTCCGCCCCGGCCCGCCCACGGCTCACGCCCGGATTCAGTCGGGCAAAAGCCAGGAGCCATAGTCTTCCCCCATCCCGTTTCGCCTGCTGGCCATAAAGCACGGCTACGAACTCGGTGGGCAGGTAGATGTCTGGATGTTCGGCGGCAATCACGCCTTCAAATCCCTGCGGCGCGACGCCAACAATCGTTGCCGGATGATCCGTCACAACAACGTGCCGGCCGATCACCGAAGAGTCGCCGTGATAGCGCGAAATCCAGACGCGATAGCTGATGACCGCCGCCAATCCATCGGGACCGCCGCCAGACTGATCGTCAGCCGGCGTTAAAAGCCGTCCGGCGGCAGCATGTAATCCCAGAGCCTCAAAGGCATTGCCAGTCACCACCGCGCCGTGAATGCCGCCGTTAACATTGCCATCTTTGAAAGGAAAGTCGTACACGCACCATCCGAAGACGTCATGCACGGTACGCGACTGCTTCTGAATAGCTTCAATCATCGGCAGGCTAAGAGGCGCGTCATGCCCGTTGTCCTGCGTAGCGCTCAGGTCAATCGCCAGCCGCACCAGGTCGCCCGGATCACGCACCGGCAATGTCTGCAGCAGCAAAGCATGAGTCAGCGTGAAAACAGCCGTATTCGCACCGATCCCCAACGCAAGCGTAAGAATTGCTACGACCGCAAATCCCGGAGCCCGCAAGACCTGACGAACAGCGAATCGAACGTCCTGCAGCAGCCGCTCCACTCCATTCCAGCTCCACGTCTCCCGCGCCTGATCTCTCAGCGCCGTCGGATTCCCAAACTCGCGCAGCGCCGCATGCCTCGCGTCCGCGGGACTCATCCCGGCCGCGATGTTCTCCGCAATCTGCTGCTCCAGATGAAACCGCAGTTCCTCATCCAGCCGGCCCGCCGCACGACTGCGCCGAAACATCATCTCGATCCGCATCCGCAACCGCGCCAGCCACCGCATCATTTCCCTCCTAATCCCTAATCGCTAATCCCTGCCCTCTCACCCCTCTTGCACGATCAAATTGATTGCCCCGGAAAGCCGTTCCCAGCTCGCCGTTTCTTTCTCGAGCTGCGACCTGCCGGCCGCCGTCAGCGAGTAGAATTTCGCCTGCCGCCCCGTCTCGCTCTCCATCCACTTCGCCTTGATCCACCCCTGCTGTTCCAGCCGGTGCAGCGCCGGATACAGCGAGCCCTGCTGCACCTGCAGCACCTCGCCCGAAAGCTGCTGGATGCGCTTCGCAATTGCCCAGCCGTGTCTTGCCTCAGTTGAAAGTGTTTTCAGAATCAGCAGGTCCAGAGTGCCCTGCACTAGATCGCTCGGTTTGCCCATACCTTGACTATCTACACGACCCGATTGTAGATAGTCAAGGTATCAGCCAAAAATTCAACAAACTCTCGATGGCCATGCCGCGCGCTCAAAACTTCGTTTGGAAATTTCCCATCCTGTGTTTTGATGGGCCATGCGCGCCGCTCTCGAACGCTATTTTGAGTTCTCCCGCCTGAACACAAGCTGGCGCACGGAGTTCTTCGCCGGCATCACCACGTTCGTCACCATGGCCTACATCATCCTGGTGAACCCCGCCATCCTCGCCCAGGCCGGAATCCCTCTCCCCGCTGTCACCGCCGCGACGTGCCTCTCCGCTGCCTTCGGATCCATTCTGATGGGCGTCATCGCGCGCTATCCCATCGCCCTAGCGCCCGGCATGGGACTCAACGCCTACTTCACCTACACCGTCGTCCTCAAGATGGGCGTCCCCTGGCAGACCGCCCTCGGCGCCGTCTTCATCTCCGGTATCGCCTTCCTTCTGCTCACCGCCTTCGGAATCCGGCAACTCATTCTGCGCAGTCTCCCGCACGAGCTCTACGCCGCCGTCGCCGGAGGCATCGGCCTTTTCATCGCATTCATCGGACTCCACAACGCCGGCATCATCGCCTCCAACCCTGCCACGCTCATCACTCTCGGCGATATCCACACGCCCCCAACTGCGTTGGCGCTACTCGGCGTCGTTATCATCGGGACCCTGCAGGTCTGGCGCGTTCGTGGCGCCATTCTCATCGGAGTCATCGCCATCACTCTCGCTGCCATCCCCTTCCACCTCGTTCACTGGAAACGCGCATCCTACAACCTCCATGACATCACTCTGACCGTATTCAAGCTCGATATCCGCTCCGCCATCCACATCGGGCTGCTTGAGATCATCTTTGTCTTCTTCTTCGTTGACCTCTTCGACAACCTCGGAACCCTCGTCGCCGTCGCCAAAAAAGCCGATCTCATCGAGCCCGACGGTAATATTCCTCGTCTCAACCGCATCTTTTTCGCCGACGCCTCTGCCACGATCATTGGTTCGCTCTCCGGAACCTCCACCGTTACCAGCTACGTCGAATCCAGCGCCGGCGTCGCTGTCGGAGGCCGCTCCGGCGTCACCGCCATCGTCACTGGCCTGGCATTCTTCCTCGCTCTGTTCGCTGCTCCGCTGGTCGGCATCGTCCCTACCGCCGCCACCGCCCCCGCGCTGATCGTCGTCGGCAGCCTCATGCTCACCACCATCACAGAAATCCCCTGGACCGAACCGCTCTCCGCCATCCCCGCGTTCCTCACCCTCATCATGATTCCCCTCAGCGCCTCCATCGCCAACGGACTCGGCTTCGGAGTTATTGCCTACGCCGCCGTCCACATCTTGGGAGGAAAATTCCGCCGTGAGGACTGGCTCCTCTACCTGCTCGCCGTGCTCTTTCTCATCCGCTTTGTCTATGTTTCTCAGGCATGAGAATGCGCTGCCGATTGAGCCTGTCCTTTAGTCCCTAATCACTAATCCCTAATCGCTCACCCAAATTCCTTCTTGACCTGATCGTCCGCACGTGAGATGCTGCGGAAAATTTACCTACCGTTCATGTCAGACTCCCTACCTCTCATGGATGGGCAGGTGTCACTCGTCACAGCAGGTCCGGGACAACCCACGCACCCCGCTCACCCGGAATCCGCTGGACCGCAACTGATTTCTTCGAGGCCAACTATGAACCCACGTAGTTTGTTCAGATTCACATCCCTGAGTCTGCTCGTCGTCTTTGCTCTCCTCAGCCCCAGGCTCTTCGCGCAGGCTACGGCGACGGGGAGTATTCAGGGAACAGTCGTTGACCCGTCGCAGGCAGTCGTGACCAACGCGGAAGTCGTTCTCACCAACCCGCAGACTGGCCTCACTCGCTCCACCACCACAAGCGGTGCCGGATACTACCGCTTCGATCTTCTTCCCGCAGGCAAGTACACCGCCAAAATCTCCGCCAGGGGATTCTCCTCGGCCGAAGTGACCTTTGACCTCCTCGTCGGTCAAACCGCCAACGGCAACGTAACCCTTACTGCTGGTTCGGCCACTCAAACCGTCCAGGTCACGGCAGAAAATCCCATCGTCGACCTGAACAAGACGAGTGTCAGCACCGACATCACTCCCTCTGAGGTCCAGGACCTGCCCATGGTGGGCCGCGACGTGGCTAATCTCGCCTACCTCGCACCCGGCGTGAAGGCCGCCGATTCATACGATCCCACTAAGAATCGCTATGCCATCCTTTCCGTCAATGGTGCGGGCGGACGCAATGTCAACGTTACCGTCAATGGTGTCGACAACAAGGACAACACCGTCGGGGGGCCCGTCATGCAGCTTCCCCTCGAAGCTGTTGAGGAATTCAAGATCAGCACCCAGCGCTTCTCGGCCGAGAACGGCCGCTCCGAAGGCGCCGCCATCAATCTCATCACCAAGAGTGGCACCAACAACTATCACGGCTCGCTCTTCGGTTACTTCCGCTCCACCGGCCTCAACACCGACCAGAAGAACCCCGACGGGGTCGGCGGATACACGACGTCACACCCCGATTACAGCCGTCAGCAGTTCGGTGGCTCCATCGGCGGCCCCTTGATGAAGGACAAACTCTTCGGCTTCTTCGCCTGGGAGCGCGAGCGCGAGAGCCAGGGGCTGGTCGAAGACCCGCTTGCCTACTCCGAACTCGTGCTGGCCCAGCAGGCCGGCCTTGCGGCTGAACCCTCCGCTGTCATTCCCCGGCCTTTCTACGAAACCCGCTACAACGGCCGCATGGACTGGACAATCAATGACCGGCACAGCGCCTACATCAGCTACACCTCACAGGCCAACAATAGTGATAATGATCAGTCCAACGGTACCGGCGACCTCACCAACGGAAACTTCACCGACAATCACCTCCAGCTTGTCGGCCTCACGATCAATTCCGTGTTCTCTAACAGCCTGGTCAACCAGTTCACCTCCGGCTTCCAGTACTGGAACAACCTCATCGCCAGCGACGTCAGTGCTCCACTGGTTGTCTTCCCCAATGCCACCTTCGGAACCAACACCAACGTCCCGCAGCAGTCCTTTCAGCGCAAATGGCAGTTCAAAGACGACATCTCCAAGACCATCGGCAAGCACACCCTGAAGGGCGGCATCGACTACATTTGGAACCCCGTCGAGGGCGGCTTCTTCGAGTTCAGCTCGACGCTCGAAGTTGATTTCTTCGACAACCCCAGCGCTATTCTGGGCGATCCCGCGAAGTACCCTGAGGGCTTCGCAACCCCGGGCGCGGTCAGCGGCATGACCGAGGCCAACGGCGATCCCTACTTCCTGGTCGCCACCAAACAGCTCGGCCTCTATATCCAGGACGACTACAACGTCACCCCGCGTCTGAAGCTCAACCTCGGTCTGCGTTGGGATAAAGACTTCAACATGATTGGTGGCTCCGACATCAAGGACAGCCGTACTTATCAGGAGTTGGTTGCGCTGAACAGCCCCATCTCCAACCCCTATGTCTCCAGCATCGCGCATGACGACAACCTCGACTTCAGCCCGCGCGTCGGCTTCGCCTATGCCCTTTCCTCCAAAGGCACCCACGTCCTGCGGGGCGGCTTCGGCATGTATTACGGAAACATCTTCCAGAACATCCCGCTGTTTATGGAACAGATGGCCAATCCGACCATCTTCCAGACCGCCCTCAGTCTCACCAGTCCAACGGACTCAGTGCCCGGAACCGGGCAGACGCTTGCTCAATGGCAGTATGGCGTTAGCCCCTATCCAACCATTCCGCCGCCCTCGGGAGATCTCGCCCCCAACAGCGTTGGCCGCCTCATGGACCCCCACTACCGGAATCCCATCACCGAAGAATTCAATGTCGGATACACCTGGGCTATCAATAACAACACCGCCTTTGAGGCGGAGTACACGCACGTCCTCGGTATCCACGAAAACAAGACCATGAATATCGATCAGCGGGTTCCTGTGAACGGAGCATGCTGCACCGCTCCGCTTGCGGCCCCAATTGCAGAGGCGGGATTGACTCCGTTGGCCAGCGTTCGCAACGAAGAGGCCATCGGCCGTTCGCACTATGACGGCATCAACTTCGTCTACCGCCAGCGGATGACGGACCGCTTTCTCCTCGACGCCAACTACACCCTTGCCTGGGCAAACTCTTACGGCGCGGGTGGTACTTCATTCCGCAACTACCCCCGGCTCTCCACCGATCCCTTTGCCAGCTACGAGTTTGGGCCGAATCCCAATGACGAGCGCAGCCACGTTACCATCAGCGGCGTTGGCTACCTGCCTTGGAAAATGCAGGTTGCTCCGATTCTGCAGTTCGGTTCGGCCCGTCCCTACCCTCTTACCAACTCCAGCAACACGCTGAATACCGGGGGTGGAACCGCCAACGCGGTAGTCGTCCCCACGAGCAATATCCACGACTGGCTCGCCTACTCGGGTGACAATGCCGATGCCCAGGCCTGCTTCTACGGCCTCGGACAACCCGTCAGCTGCACCATCTCCAAGTACGATCCCCTCCGCGGCGATCCTTTCTTCGAGCTCGATCTGCGCCTCTCCAAGAACTTCCGCTTCGGTGAGCGCATGAACCTGGAGATCATTGGTCAAGCCTTCAACCTGACCAACCGCGCGAACTACGGCAACAACTACAACAACAACATCGCATCGCCCGACACCTTCGGACACCCGGCAGGTTTCATCAACCCCAGCAGCACCATCATCCCCCGTTCCCTCTGGGGTGAGTTTGGCGGCCGCTTCACCTTCTAATCAACCTAGACGGTGGCCCACTCAAGCCCAGTTAGGCTTGAGTGGGTGCGCCGGAAAATTGGCGGGGGATTTCTACAAGCTCGCTAAAATAGAAATAGGAAGAGAAAAAGCCCCGCTGCCGAAGCAATGGGGCTTGTTACTTTCTGCCCATAAGTGCTTTATTTGCTATTACGTGCCTGCATCTACTTTGTTATGTATAACTTGCGGGTATACACGCTATGTAAATGCCTTAAAATCAATCAGTTCCGAATTTATCTGGTATACCGGGGGGAGGGGGTATCCCCTCCCTACCGCTTCTCCATCTCCAGCAACTGCCGCTTCCGCTCGACACCCCAGCGATATCCGGTCAGCGCCCCATTCGACCCGATGACCCGGTGGCACGGAATCACCACCGCCACCGGATTCGTCGCGCACGCCCGGGCCACCGCCCGTACCGCCGTCGGTTGCCCGATCGCGCACGCGATCTGGGAGTAGGTCCGGGTCTCTCCCCGGGGGATGCACTTGAGCGTCTCCCACACCCGCATTTGAAACGCGGTGGCGCGCAGATCGAGTGGCAGATCGAGCGCCGCCGGATGCTCGGTCAGGGTCGATAGCACCTTGTCGAGCGTATCCGACAACTCAGGCCGAGCCGTCAAGCTGGCAGCCGGGAATTGTTGCCCAAGCCTGAACAAAAGATCCTCATCTTTGGAGCCCAGAATGACCGCGCACAGACCGCGATCCGTCGCCGCGACCAGCACCCGTCCCAGCGGAGACGCCCCGATCGAGTACCCGATCTCCTGATCTCGTCCCCGGTCGCGGAAGTCACGCATGCGCATGCCTAGCCGGGCATTGCTGTACGCCCGTGCTGTACCTGAATAGCCCGCGTCGTATACGGCATCGGTAATGCGCACCTCCGGATCGGCCAGCCGGGCACGCAGCGCGGCTGCCCGCTTATGTGCCCGGTACTGATTTGGGCTCACCCCCAGCACCCGCTGGAAGGTCCGCTGTACGGTGAAGATACTGAGGCCGGAAATCCTCGCCAGGTCGGCGAGCTTGACGCACCTGTCGAGGTCTCTGTTCAGGTGAGCGCACAGCGTCTCGACCAGCTGTGCCTCAGACCGCAGCCCCGCCGGGTTGCACCGCTGGCACGGGCGGTACCCCGCCCCGAATGCCGAAACCAGGTCCGTGAAGAATTCCACGTTCTTCCGGAGCGGACGGCGGCTCGGGCACGAAGGCCGGCAGAATACCCCGGTGGTCCTCACCGCATAAAAAACGCGCCCATCCGCCCTCGAGTCGCGACGCTGCACGAGCTGCCACATGTCGTCCGGGCTTTCGAAGAGGAAGTCGGAAATCTGAGATGGCATGGGAAGAACTCGCTCGCCTGCCGATGGAAAAGCCAATGCTGCTGTCGTCATCGTACCCGTGCTCCTTGCACTCGGCGCCGGAATCCGGGGCGCTCTCTAATACCTGAATGGATGATCCTCCTGGTCCGGAAGAATCACACTCCGAATCTTGCCGTCGAATTCCGGGGTTCACAGATGGAGGCCGAGGGACATCAACCCCTGGACCCGCATCCAACCCTCTGGGAGAACTGGATCTATATATGACTAAGCTGACCCTCGCTCAAGCCCTTCCGTTGATGACACTTGCCGCGACGCTCGGGCTCGCAGGTTGCCACTCGAACACCGCCACGCCGAATCAGTCCCAGAGCGCCGCTCAGGTTACCGACGACAGTCAGGACCCGGCGATGCAGGCTAACCTCGCTCCTGCCGTGAACACCTCGACGCAGCCCCAATCGACGGCGCCGACACCGAGTACTCCCGCTAGCGCCCCTGCGCAGGAGACCGCTCCGCCTCCCCCACCCGATGAGACCGCAGCCGCACCCAGCGACCAGGGATACGACTATGACGCGCCGGTGCAGGACTATCAGGATCAGGCGCAACCAGTCGAGTATGCCACCGCCGCGCCGCCTCCTCTCCCCGAGTACGACCAGCCCCCCTGCCCCGGCGACAACTATATATGGACGCCCGGCTATTGGGGCTATGCCCCGACCGGCTACTACTGGGTGCCCGGCGTCTGGGTGGTCGCCCCATACGTCGGAGCCCTGTGGACCCCAGGCTACTGGGGCTTCTACGGCAGCCGTTACGGGTGGCACCCCGGCTATTGGGGCCCCCACATCGGCTTTTACGGTGGCGTGAACTACGGTTACGGCTACGTTGGAACCGGTTACGTCGGTGGCTACTGGCGGAACAACAACTTCATGTACAACACCTCCGTTACGCGCGTTAACACAACGATCATTCACAACACGTACGTCCATAATGTGACCATCGTCAATAACACGCGTGTCAGCTACAACGGAGGGCACGGCGGACTGACTGCTCGCCCATTGCCCGCAGAGAATGTTGCATGGCGAGAGCACCACGTAGGCGCGCTTCCGGAACAGGTCGCGCACGCGCGTCAGGCCAGCACCAATCGTCAGCAGTGGGCGTCAGTGAACCACGGCCGTCCTGCAACGTTAACCGCTCCCCGGCCACTAACGACCGATCGCCGTACCCCAGCGCCTACGCCGCCCGCGATCCAGACCCAGGTTCGGCAGGAAGAGGTACGCCAACAGCAATTCCGACAAGAGCAAGCGCGAAATGCCGGTCATCCGCTACCCGAAAGCCGCCCGGTGCCGGCCGCACGTCCTGAGGCGCGCCCCGCAACTCCCGCAGCACGTCCCCCTGAGAATGCTCGACCGGAGACTCAGCCCGAAACGCGCCGTGCGCATACAGAAGCGCGACCAGTGCCCGCAGAACGACCAGCGGAGCGTCCGGTGGCCCCTGAGCAACCGAAAGTTAAGCCGACTCCGTCCGGCGTGAATCGGTCTCAACCCCGACCGGAAAATAAGCCGGAACCGCAGCCCGAGCATCGGCCTGAGAACAGGCCTTCAGGCGCCGAACATCAAGCAGCCAGACCGGAATCACATCCAGCTCCCGAGCAACGGCCGCAGGCAGCCCGACAGGAGAGCCGGCCTGAGCCTCAGCAACGAGCTCAACCGAAACCGGAGGAACGCCACCCTCAATAGCGTCCCAGCGAAGGAAGCACCATTCGACGTCCGGGATACAGTCAATGCGGTTGTAACATGAGGTGTGCATTTGCCCGTGAATCCGCCGCTAGCCCCAATGCTGGCCAAACGAGTCAGCGATATTCCCGACGGAGACGGCTGGATCTTCGAGCCCAAGTGGGATGGTTTTCGGGCGATTATCTTTCGGGATGGGGATGAAGTCTTCCTTCAGAGCCGCGATCAGAAGTCGCTTAATCGCTATTTCCCTGAACTAATCACGCCTCTGCAAAATCAACTGCCGTCGCAGTGCGTCCTGGATGGAGAAATCGTGATCGCGAGACACGGTACCCTCGACTTCGAAGCCCTTCAACTGCGCATTCACCCTGCGGCTTCACGGGTGAAGATGCTGTCTGCGCAGATGCCCGCTTCAATAGTTTTCTTTGATCTTCTTTCTGAAGGAGATCGAGACCTTCAAACTAGACCGTTCGAAGAGCGCCGTAGAAGGCTGGAATTCCTCCTTTCTTCTCCCGCTCCCCAACTGCACCTCACGCCTGCGACGCAAGACAGGAGCGTTGCTTCCGACTGGTTTCGCCGCTTCGAGGGTGCGGGTCTCGATGGTGTGGTAGCAAAAGCTGCCTCCGGACTCTACGAGCCCGACAAGCGCGTCATGTACAAGGTCAAGCACGAACGCGACTGCGATTGTGTTGTCGCCGGCTTTCGCTGGTATAAGGAGAGCGTCGGAGCGGCAGTCGGTTCGCTATTACTCGGACTGTTCGATCATTCCGGAAGCCTGCAGCACGTCGGGGTATGCGCAAGCTTCACAAAAGACAAGCGTCGGGAACTTCTGGAGTTTCTAGCTCCTTATCGGATCAACGCGCTCGAGGATCATCCCTGGCGGTCGTGGGCATCACCCGAAACTGACCACGCTGGAGAGCAACGCATGCCCGGTGGACAGAGCCGATGGAGCCAGGGGAAGGACCTTTCGTGGGAACCGTTGCGCTCGGAGTTGGTCGTCGAGGTTGCTTATGAACACATGCAGGGAACACGGTTCCGGCACATGGCTCATTTTCGTCGATGGCGCACGGACAAAAAACCGTCCGAATGCACTTACGAGCAGCTGGAGGTTGTACCTGCGCACGAATTGATGGAGATATTTTCGAGCGGTCGCTAAGCCTTATCGTCCTGACGCCTCGGCTTCGATCGATCTGGCTTTCCGCCAGGCGCGCGTCGGGTCGTCATCTGGATCAGGAGTTTCCTGGGGTGGTCGTAGTTCCTCCGGAACATGGCGCAGATTCACTCGAATTCGCGTCCAGGTCGACGACCGCCCTCTCATACGATCGACCAGGACATCGTCGACGGCCAACCACTTCGCAGCATCGGCATGTCTGCCTTTCCATCGTTCCAGTCCCGCCAAAGCAGCCTGTTCATCTGGTGAGTTCGCTACCACCACAAGCGGTGCCTTCGTTCGGGACGCTCGTGGCGGCAAACCCTTTGCATCTGAACTGTGACTTCCTTTCCTCGCCCTCGATGGAGCGACCCGCCTGGCTTCGCCCTCCATCTTCCGAAAATGCGGCGGCCACGGAGCATCACCCAGCCCCGAAGACTCGTCCTTCTCGGCCAGATCGAGCAGCTTGTCGAGTGAACCACTCGCGGCGTCAGCGCCTGCGTGAGGATCCCCGATCTGCTCGAAGCGCTTCGGCATCGTGAGCACTGTAAAGTCTCCCGGATCGCAAATAGGGACCTCCTCCCAAGAGAGAGGCGCGGAAACCCGGGCCTCTGGAAGCGGCCGGACAGAATACGCCGAGGCGGTAGTTCTGTCTTTTGCATTCTGGTTATAGTCGAGAAAGACTCCGTGACGCTCTTCTTTCCACCACTTGGAACTTGCCAAGTCCGGCAAGCGGCGCTCTACTTCACGAGATAATGCCAGAGCCGCCCGCCGCACCTCGGTGAAAGTCCATCGCGGCTGAATCCTGACGTTTACATGCATTCCACGAGAGCCGCTGGTTTTTGGCCAGCCCTGAAGGCCCATCTCCTCAAGCACCACCCGCACCTCCAGCGAAACGCGGCGAACGTCAACCCAGGGAACTCCGGGTCCGGGATCCATATCTATTCGCAGTTCATCCGGGTGATCGAGGTCAGTGGAGCGAACCGGATGAGGATGAAGTTCCATACACCCCAGATTCACGATCCAGGCTAGTCCAGCCGCATCGTCCACAACCACTTCTTCCGCTGTCCGCCCCGAAGGGAATGAGAGGGTCACCGTTCTCAGCCACCCGGGCCGATCCTTTGGCGCACGTTTTTGATAAAAGGCCTCCTCTTCAGCCCCATTCACAAAACGCTTCAGAACCAGTGGACGATCTCGAATTCCGCCCAGCGCACCCAGCGCAACTGCCAGGTAGTACTGAACAATGTCCAGCTTGGTCAGCCGGGTCTGCCGAGAGAAGTAGAGTTTGTCGGGATGCGTTACCCGGATCTCTCGGCCTTCAATTGAAAGTATTTCGAACGCGTCGCCTCTACTCACCGAGACAGCTTACCGCCATTGCCGTCGGCGTGCACTATGGTGCCGCTTGAACCGAACTGCCCGGAATGAAGATGCGTAGATCAGGAGATACCGTACTTCTCGTCAAGGAATTGACGTAACCTCGCTGGGAGTGCGGCCGCAATTTCTTGCCAAGTAAGCAACTTGAGTCGATTGCGAAAGCTACAGCTTCGAACCGCTCGTATGACATCGAACCAGCCATCGACAAGGTCGGTCCGCCGGCCATCGCAAAGAAGTAAGAACGAGCACTCGATTGCGTAGGCAGCCAGAATTCCGCGAACGAGCTGATAGGCGCGAACCTTTTCGCCCACGACGGGTAAATCGCCGACTTCAAAAACCTCATCCAGGTCGCGATATCTACATAAGAGTTGGAAAGTTGCCGACTGGAACCCGGATTCCGTGAGCTTGGCCTCGACCAGAAGATCGCCGATCTTCATGTCCGTCTCAGTCTGATCGCCTCGCCCATTCACTTGCGGAACCCGCGGCTTAAATCCGAATACGGGGACAATTCCCGGTGCTATACCGAGGAGTGTGCATAGGTGCGATCTGCAAAGCACTCTGGGATAACAGAAAACGTTCATTAACAGGGCGTCTGAACTATTCGCGCAATCGAGCTCATATCGGGTCCGTTCTCCGCGCCAGGGGATCCATCGACCGCCGGTGTACTGCTTTTTCAGCCTCTTTTGCCATTCAGAATGAGCGCAAATTGACCGATACGACGCGGGGATGAAATTCCCATGCGTCCCGCCCTCATCGCGGTAAATAACGCTGGGTATTTCTCCATACGACAGATCACTCCGGAAGTCATTTGCCCGAACTACATTTCTTTGGCTCAGATCGCGTCGGAGAGTCACGCTCGAAATTGGCATCAACTGATTTTAGGCGAACGAAAGGAGAATGGTCGAAAAATTATTTCATGTCACCCACTTTGCCGGCACGTGCGATCTCTTTCAAGGGTCCACGAACCTTGCCCAGAATGGCAATTCGGAAGTCATTGCACACAAATGTTTTGAGCTGCCAGCACAGCTGCGGAGTGCGCTAATCCGAGGTCGAAGTTCTGATTTTGCGCCAGGGTTAGCCTAAGGAGGCTGTTCGCTCCGCACCTTCGCAGCCATTATCTGTATTATTCTCGCTCCAGCCAGCGACAAACCACGCCCGACCGGGTTCTCGCAAATGGTCGCTGAACTGACTGCAGCGGTCTGTTCTCTTTAAGGGATGAACGTGGCTGCGAAATTTAATCTAGACATTCTTTTTCTTGGAGCTGTAAAACTCGGTACGAGGTATCGGCATCCTATGCCCCCAGAAGAAGAAGGATCTTCTGTGCTGAGGGGGCATCCAGTGGATTGTGGTACACAGTATCCGTAGCAGAGGCAATCTTGATGCGACCGGAGCGATGGGCGATCGTAAAAACTTCTCTATTCGTGACGTAGTGTGTTACCTATTAAACGTTGTGCAATAACTGCTGAATCTTGGACAGGCCTCTTGCCGAGGCTACCTTTCAAATGCCCGCTTAAAGCTGTGTCTCAGGTACAAAACGAGTACAAGCGACGATAGCAGTCCTGCCGAACCGCAAATAGAGAAGGAAACTCAAACGCTATTGCCGTCGAAGACGCATTGGCGTAATACTGTGCAGATCACTCAAAGTTCGAGTGTCTGCCACTTTAACAGTTCAATTCTTTGCACGCGGCCGCTAAAGGCCGTTGTCGCAACTGTCGTAATTACCCCCGGATCTGAGGAATGCTATGAAAGGATCAAAATTTGTAGGCACTGACCTCCCGTCAGATGTTGTGCAGATGCAGCCCCCCCGCTATGCACACGCTTTACCTGATGGAAAGGCCTCCCGAGTCGAAGCGATCCAATCCCCTCTGCCGCATCGCTCAGGAATCCGCTCGACAATATCACTGGACGAAATCGACGGAGACGGGCCATCTGAATTTAAGCCGCTACGGTTACTGATTTCAGACCGAACTGCGCTAGGTTGCGAACTCATGCTGCTTAGCCTGAGCCGGAGACGCGATTTGATCGGCAGCGTCGTGTGTGCCACCAGCAGCCTTGAAGTGGAGCGTGTGGCACGCACTCAACGGCCAGACGTGGCCCTGGTCAGCGCGGCTCTGAGCGATGGTCCGTTGGCAGGATTCCGTGTTCTACCCGCGTTGCAGAATGCTCTTCCCGACTGCCCGGTCGTGGTGCTGCTCGACGATACCGATGAAGAATTGGCGATCGATGCGTTTCGGGCGCACGCCCGGGGCGTGTTTTACCGCGCAGATCCCATGGAGCAGTTGGTGAAGTGTATTGAGCGAGTGCGCCAGGGTGAAATCTGGGCGGGAGCACGGGAGTTGCGCGCAGTCTTCGATGCCTTCGCGGAATGCGCCCCATTTGGTGGCCCGTCGCGCACAAGCTTCCAATTGAATGAGCGAGAGATGATGGTTGCACGCCTGGTCGCCACCGGGCAGACGAACCGGCAGATTGGAAGGCGCTTGAATCTCAGCGAGCACACGGTAAAGAACTATCTCTATCGAGTTTTTGAAAAGGTTGGAATTCGCAGTCGGGTTGAGCTTGCTGTCTTATTAATGAACGACCCCGGCCAGAGTGCAACGCAAAACGGAACACACGGATAGCTTTCCACCTTACCTGCGTTCCGAGGTAAAACTAAAAGCATCACGTGACGTCTGCACCGACTGGTGTGAACGTGTCGTTGCGATTGCACGAGATGCGGACGCCAGTGTCCCACTTCCATCAGCTACCGTTACTGGTAGCTTCGATGTCTGGACATTTTTCGCTCGCTCACCCCAACATCCATAGGGAAATTTCAATGCGGCGCCTGTAGTACTGCGCCGGATTTTTAGCTTTGCAGGTCGCCCCGCGCAGGATTCAGACGGCGCAGCGCCGCGGGAGGTACCACTAGAGAAGAAAGACTCTAATTGTCAATTCTTCGATAGTACAAACGTCCTTCGCGATAGAAGTTGCCAACCTCATCCCAGATGGCGTTGGAGACAGCCCCTTAGTTTCTCTGGCGTGTCTTATGGTAGTGATCGCTAAAGCGGGATCATGCATGCAGTTCGCCCTGCCAAGGCATCCCTTAAACTTAATAAAACAATGCCTTTATGTAACGAAACCGACCTTAGTCACACGGTCGCTAAGGAGTGACCCTAGCCAGGCTCTTCACGCACGATTCCGTTTGCAAACGTAAAACTTCTTGCGGGCCTATAGATGAAAATTCGAGACCGGTTCCAAAAAAGAGAAGGTAGACTCTTGTATTGTTTTGCGCCCTTTCCTATTCTTCGGGTACTTCGTTGTTTGCGATTTATGCAATCAACGCCGGCTTCATCCGCAAGTGTTCACATTCAAGCTTCTGAGTTAGACACTTTCAGTCGGTTCCGATCGGTCGGTTGAGGATGGCGAAGCCCTATCTACTTTAGCCCCCACTACCTCACAGAGCTCGAGGATACAATTCATGTCAAATGCCTCCGCTAGCGGGCTAACGATCTGTCAACCCGAAGTTGATTACCTGAAATGGTACGTCCTCTATACTTGGCCCCGTCACGAAAAGAAAGTTGCCCAGCACCTTGAGCAACGAGGAATCAGCCACTTCCTCCCTCTCCAAACATCGGTACATAAGTGGAATAAGAAGAGTGCAACCGTATCCCTTCCGTTATTCCCAGGCTATGTATTCGTTCAAACGTCACGTAGGCACCGCCACCTTCCTCTCACCGTACCAGGGGTAGTGCACTTCGTCGGTACGTCCAACGCACCGGCGGAGATTCCTGTCGAGGAAATGGAGTTTCTGCGTGAGGCGGTGCGTATGAAACGCAATATGGAGCCCCACCCCTACCTGGCACCTGGCAATCGAGTGCGCATCGCTTCTGGGCCCATGTCAGGTGTAACCGGAGTAATTCAACGGACCGCAACAGGCTGCCGGATTGTCATTTCCGTGGATATGATCATGCGGTCAGTTGCTGTCGAAGTCGACGCAGCAAGCCTCAAAGCGGCGTAGCCCCAGCCCCAACTCCCTCTTCATTCCCAACGTTTCAAACCTACGGCATACATCGGGAGGTCCGAAATGCCCAGAAATCTGACAGCCTGTTTCGTTATCGCCTTGGTCATCCAGGGCGGATCTTCGCTCATGTTTGCTCAAACGGCGGCTGCATCATCTACCCCTCCGGTAACAACGGCTGATGCCCAGGCCCCAAACAACGGGAAGGTGCCAGGGTTTCAGGAGCGCTACCCCCGGTACCAACTGTTGGCTGGAGACACGATGGATTTGGTCTTTGAGTTCAGCCCGGAATTCAACCAGACGGTCACCATTCAGCCTGACGGATATATCAGCCTGCGGGGAGTTGGAGATCTTCATGTGAGTTCTGAGACGTTGCCGGAACTTGTTACCACTCTGCAGAATGCTTACAGCAAAATCCTCAATAAGCCTTCGATATCCGTGTTGATGAAGGACTTCGAGAAGCCATACTTCATAGCAAACGGTCAGATTGGACACCCCGGTAAGTACACCTTGCACGGCGACACTACTTTGACTGAGGGCCTGGCCATGGCCGGGGGGCTAACCGACAAATCCAAGCACTCACAAGTGGTTCTCTTCCGCAGAGTTTCGTCGCAGTGGACCGAAGCCCGAGTTATCGATGTCAAGCAGATGTTCAAAGATAGAAACCTGAGCGAAGACTATCTGCTTCATCCCGGAGACATGATCTACGTTCCCCAAAATAATATGTCGAAAATTCAGCGTTATCTTCCGACCAGTGCGGTGAACACGTATCTCCCAATCTTTTAACCAGCTCGCAGTAAATAAGGGCGTGTCCCATGATCAATCAAACATATAGCCTCAGATCAACCTCCTTGCGCGATGCGCTATCGATTGCATTCCGTCGCAAGCGGTTAATCATCGGATGTCTGGCTGCAACCGTAGTGGCTGCCGTGCTCGCTGCTCTCATCCTTCCCCGTTACCATGGTGAGGCAAAGGTCTTGGTCGACCGGGATCGTGTCGACCCGCTCTTGTCGCCCACGCCAGAGACAAACACCTTTGCGATGGCGGCACAGCCAATCGTTACCGACGAGGATATCCGTTCCGAAGTCGAGATGATGAAGTCGGCGGACGTCTTGACAGAAGTTGTCAAGGACTTACACATGGCCGATCCCGCGCCAACGACATTTTGGACGAGGCTGATGGTGCCATTCGGCCGACTGATGCCTTACGACGAAAGAGTCTCTGCCAACGTGAATAAACTCGCTCGTGACCTGGTCGTCGAACCAGCCAAAGGTAGCTACATCATCAATGTTGTTTACAAGTCAAAAGACCGAGAATTAGCGCAACGTGTGCTGGAAAAGCTCTTGCAGGTGTATATGGCTAAGCACACTGAGGTGCATCATCCCGCCGGCCAGTTTGCATTTTTTGCACAGCAGGCCAACGAATACCGCAAGAGGATGGAGGCGGCGCAAGCTAAGCTGGCAGCTTTTCCGGAAACAGCTGATGGTTCGGTCGCACCTGGCATGGACCGGGAACTGACAATGCAAAAGCTGGCCGACTTCAGATCTTCGCTCAATGAGACACGTGCATCGATTGCCGAGACGAGTCAACGGATTCAGCGGCTTCAACAGGCGGAAAAGGCAACTCCGGATCGGATCACCACGCAGGTTAAAAAGTCGGATAACCCCCAATTGCTCGAGCAACTCAAGAGTACGCTGCTCACCCTCGAGCTGAAGCGTTCTGATCTTCTTGCCAAATATCAGCCGGACTATCGCCCTGTGCAGGAACTGACGGAGCAGATTACTGAAACGCGTGCTGCAATCCAGCACGAGTTGAGCTCGCCAATGGGTGACGTGACTACGGACGTAGATCCAACTCACCAGATGATCCGTTCCGATCTGGCGAAGGCACAAACCGAACTAGCCGGATATAAAGCCCGTGAGGCAGCAACCCAGAACATCGTAGATAACTACACGGCTCGGGCCCGCGAACTCGATGAGAGCACTTTGCAGCAAGCTGATTTACAGATGGAGTTCAAAGCGGAGCAGGAGAATTATCTTCTCTACCTAAGAAAGAGCGAAGAGGCGAGAATCTCGGACGCCCTCGATGCGCATCGCATGGTGAATGTTACGGTGGCAGAAGCGCCGTTCGTCCCCGCTCTTCCCTCACATTCGCCGACCTTTTTTGCCGGCCTGGCGACCATTGCAATGTTGACACTTAGTTTCGGTTTGATTTGGGGATTGGAGCACATGGATCGGACCTTCCATACGCCTCGTGAACTCGAAGCCTATCTGGGAATTCCGGTTCTGGTTGCCATCCCTCGTCAGATCGAATCAGGCGTACCCCTGCGCCCGCTGTTCGCCGGGAGGCAGCGCGGACTCGCATGGATGCCGGAAGATGTACCTTCCCAGGAGCCCCTAAACGGCCGCGATGGCAGTGACAAAGGAGCGTTGTGAACAAAATATTCGAAGCACTCGACAGCACAGACCGTAGACCAGTCAACTCATCGAACGGAGACGGATCGTTTATGACCGCAGACTCCGATCGTCCAGCCAGCCGGAAGGTTACGCAGATCACTTCACCGGGGGTTGCGGTTGCAGATGAGCCGGCCGCGGTGGCGACCATGGGACCGGCGCCCATGTTGGAGATGGATCCGGCAACACGACAGGAACTCATCCGGCTGACTCACACTTTGTTCTTAGGCTCGAACGGCGCGCGCGTCGTTGCTTTCTCAGGAGTGGAACCCGGTGCCGGGTGTAGCTGGATGTTGGTCCGTATCGCTGAACTGCTCGCTGATGCGGACGCGGGATCCGTCTGCGTAGTCGACACCGATTTTCAAAACCCGGCACTCCACCTTTATCTAGGCGCTAACAATAACTGCGGCCTTTCCGATGCTCTCATCGGTCAGCAGTCTGTTCGTGATTGTGTTCAACGCTTCGGTGAACGCTTGCATGTGCTTAGCAGCGGTTCTGTTGGGCCAAGGGCGGAGATCCTGCTCGCTTCATCCGGTTTTCGGCTCCTCGTGGAAGAATTGCGGGCATATTTTGACTTCGTTCTTTTCGACACAACTCCATTGGCGACGAGTTCTGATGCCTTGGTCGTTGCCAGCAGGACCGAAGGGCTGGCGATGGTGGTCGAGGCAGATTCAACAAGCCGTGAAACAGCCCTCAAGGCAGCCCGACACGCCGCCGCAGCGAACGTACGAATGCTCGGTGTGGTGCTCAATAAGCGCACTTATCCGATACCCGAAGCGATCTACAAAAAACTGTAAGGGTCCGCCTCGAAACAGATCGCACGATGAACTTGGAAGATAATGGCAACTGAAAAAAACCAGGAGAACACAGATGGGCCGACCGGCCACCAAGGACTATTCCTGGTCGTCCTGGGCCCGGATGGGGTAGGTAAAAGCACCACCATCCGGTACCTGCAGCTCGAACTGGAAAAGCTCTGTGGTCACTGCAGAACGGAACGCTGGAGGCCCGGGCTGATTAAAAAGGTCGCTCCCGACACCGGCAATCGAATACCCCATGCGAAGGTGCCGCGTGGACCGATAGCATCCGCGCTCTCCCTTCTTGGACTTGCCGCTGATTTCAATATTGGTTACGTCGTCTCAGCCCGCCCAGCCATTGCTCGATCGGAAGCAATTATTTTCGATCGCTATTTCCACGACGTTTTGATCGATCCGAAGCGATATCGCTATGCGGGTCCGAAGTGGCTGCCGCGTCTGCTAAGCCGATGGGTTCTTCCACGCAACCCAATATTCATCGTGCTGGATGCCGACGAAGAGCTGATTCTGAGGAGAAAGCAGGAGCTGCCCCTTCCCGAGTTGACTCGGCAGCGTCTGGCTTATAGAGAATTCGCCGCGCGAACATCACAGGCAATGATCGTAAAAACTGACAGGCCCGTCGAAGCCATCGTGTCTGAAATAGTGACCAATATTTCGGCCATTAGAAATTTCCGCAACACCACGCCCGCCAAGAGTTGGCAACACCGGGATGTAAGCCTGGTGCCCTAGTCACCCCAATCCTCGCTCCTATCGGTCAGCTCACTCGATAGTGTTCAAATCCGATAGCATCCGCACCAGAACTTATCTCCTGCCATTGGGCCAATGAATAACGAAATCCTGATCAATCACCTCCTGACGCTCAGTCTGAACTCTCCGATCGAGTCAGAAGGGCTACTCTCGTATCTGACTGACTCAGGGGATGAGGCGCGGTCGACATTTCTTTCGCTGGCTAACTCGCATCATGTAGTCCTTCGCGCTCTGGAGCCACTTCGCGATCTCGCCTGTGCTTCCAGAAATCCAGTAGTCGAATTATGGTGTGACGAGGCTCTGAAGCAGGAGAGAACGACGATCGTTGAGTCGCTGGCCTTCTTGGACGATTTCTGCTCCAAACTCGAGAGCGCCGGTATTCAAATCACGGTCATGAAAAGTCTCGACCACTGGCCCGACATAGGTAACGACTTGGATCTCTATACCCCAAACGATCCACAAGAAGTTAGCCGCGCCATGCAGAACTACTTCGAAGCGCAGTTGAAGGGCCGTACGTGGGGTGATCGACTGGCCCAGAAGTTCAACTATGGGGTGCGTAACGTCCGGAAATCCGTTGAAATTCATCACGGATGTCTCGGCCAGACGGGCGAACACATCGCACTCGCCAAGAGGTTTTGTACGCGAAGAGTGGCGCAGCAAGTAGGCGATTACGAATTCATGGTGCCGGCGCCGGAAGAGCGGATTATCGCCGCTACACTTCAGCGTATGTATCGCCACCTGTATATACGAGTCTGCGACATAATCAACACTCACTCGATACTCGAATCCGGCACCCTTGATTTCGCAGAACTGCACCATGCCGCGAATTTGGGCGGCATCTGGCCGGGCGTTGCTACATATCTGAGAATCGTGACGGAATTCGTCCGCCGCATACGCGGAAGTGCCTATGAACTCGATCGCCAGGTTTTAACCGACGGCCGATTCGGGATGGATGAGGTATTTGTCCGCGGTATATGGCTGCGCGTTCCCGCCCGCCGCGCTGCCTCTCTGTACGGCAGGCAGGTGTTTCATATGGCCACTCAACGAGACCTACACGGGGTCCTGCGTCTGAGCCTTCTTCCACCGCTAGCCTCGGCAGCGCGTCTGTCGTATGTGCTCACAGGGAATCACAGCGGCATTTGGTAGGAGTAAGCGCATCCGGCAACAGATCTGAATTACGTCCCTAAAAAATAGCAGCCTATCGCCCAAATACTGACATGTGGATACGCTTGGAAAAAATCTTCGCTGTGTGTGCGCTCCTGTTCTGCACCGGAGCGTTCATACCACTGTTAACTCACCAAGGTCAGGAGATTTCCGAAGACAAGCCTCAAAATTCGACGATTGCGCTGATAGAGAGGCAGGCGAACTATGCGGGCAGCGATCCCGCACGAGCAAACCGCGTGTTGTTAGTTGGCCAAGTACTTGTCTACGGTGTGGTTGCTGCGCTGCTGATCTACCATCGTCGGCAAGCTCTGCTCTACCTGCGCAATTCTAAGATCATCTGGGCAATTCTTGCCTTTAGCTTTCTTTCAGTACTGTGGTCAGACGAGGCGGGCTTCGCCTTCCGACGCTGTCTCAATATGACCGCGACCAGCGGATTGGGCCTCTACCTAGCTTGCCGCTATTCTTCAAGGCAATTACTTCGCCTCTTGGGTTGGGCCCTGATCGTTTCCATCGTCGGCAGCATCATTGTCGTCCTACTCCGACCCGATCTCGGAATCGATTCCGCACTCACCGACTACGGCTGGAAAGGGGTTTTCGTGCAGAAGAACACCCTGGGCCGACTCATGGCATTTGGGGTACTCGTCTTCTTATTCTTGGCGATTGATAGCAAAGCTCATCGGCGAGCATACAGTGCGGCCTTGATCACGTGTGTCTTCATGATTTTCGCCTCGCGTTCGGCGACCTCCGCGATCGCAGTTCCTGTAGTTATAGCCCTCATATGGCTGTTCGCTCGTTCGCGCCAGCGGTCCGCCGTGCAGGTCTTCGCTTTGGCAGCCTTTGTCGTTGCAGGAATTGTCTCGATCCTGATGCTTTTTACCGACCCGGAAAGCGTCTTTGGATTTGTGGGGCGCGATGCGACGTTGTCAGGTCGTATTGAAATCTGGAGCGCAGTCTTACCCAAGATCATGGTGCATCCATGGCTAGGCTACGGGTACAGCAGTTTTTGGCTGGGAATGGGAGGTCAGGCTTCAGCTGACCTCTGGTCGATATTGGGGTGGCCCGTACCCCACTCACATAACGGCTTTCTTGATTTGGTTGAAGAACTCGGTTTGGTCGGGCTGGGACTGTTCCTTGCCGGCTTGATCGTGAGTTTGAGGCGGGGGCTTCTGTGGGTCCGCACGCAAGGAGAACTGATTTCTGTTTGGCCGCTTGCCTATATCAGCTTTATGCTCCTGTTCAATATCACGGAAAGCTCGCTCTTGCGGCAGGACAATCTGTTTTGGGTACTTTATATAACCACGTCCGTCTTTCTTCTTTATGAAACAAAAGAGCTAGTATCAGAATCGCCGCGGCCCCAGGCTGGCAGCTTCGATAGGCTGTCCCCACCCCAGTATGGCCCTGCAGGTTCCGCAAACCAGAGTGTGGGGTTCAGATGGTCTTAAGTATTTCCAGCGATAGGCTGCAGAATGTTCGTCCCTCCATCTTGATCTATCGTTCAACGCTGCTTCCACTCTCGGAGACTTTTGTACTGTCTCAACCAGAGGCGCTTGAGAACTTCACACCGTACTTCGTGGGATCTACAAAGGTCGACGGCCTCCGTCTTCCGGAGAGGCGCTTTCACCTCATCGGAGGGATGGGTGCGCTTGGCTCTACCCAGAAAATGATCTACAAGTTGTTCGGTGTGGCGCCCGGTCTCGCGCGACATCTGCGCGGCCTCAACCCGGTATTGATTCACGCCCATTTCGGCGTGGACAGTGTGCAGGCGTTGTGGCTGGCGCGTCGGTTGGGGATCCCGCTGGTGATTACATTCCATGGCTATGACGCCACCATGAAGGAGAAATATGCGCGAAAGTACTCTTATGACTATCGTCGATATCTCCGGTGGCGCCCCATAGTCCAGAGAGAAGCAGCCTTGTTTGTAGCAGTGTCCGAATTTGTTCGTGGGCGACTGATTGAGCAGGGGTTCCCACCGGACAAGATATTAGTTCACTATGTGGGGGTAAATACCGAGCTCTTTACTCCTGACCCATCCATGCCTCGCTCTCCAATCGTCCTATTTGCCGGACGCCTTGTAGACAGCAAGGGATGCGGCTATCTCATTCAAGCAATGGAAAAGGTACAGCGACAGGTTCCAGAAGCCGAGTTGGTGGTTGTCGGCGACGGTCCACTTCGCAGCGACTTGGAGCGAATGGCCGCGACAAAATTGCATAAGTTTAAGTTCCTGGGCGCACAAAGTCAGGGCGAAGTACGCAAATGGATGAACCGGGCAAGAGTCTTCAGCGTGCCGAGCTTTACCACTCAGTGGGGAACCTCCGAAGGCTTCGGCCTTGTATTCGCCGAAGCGCAAGCCATGGCTCTGCCAGTGGCGAGCTTCGCGACTGGCGGAATCCCCGAGGCCGTTGAGCATGATGTCACTGGACTCCTCGCTGAAGAACGTGATGTCGATGAATTGGCCAACAACATTGTGCGTCTGCTCCAGGACGAGCCCCTATGGGAGCAATTTAGCGCCGCAGCCAGAACACGCGCTGTCGATCGCTTCAATCTTCGCGATCAGACCGCAAGACTGGAAGAGATTTACGAACACTTGCTCGCCTGCCGCTCGATGACCGCTCTCGGCAAGCCGGTAGCTGTTCCGTTGCCAAGTCAGCAATCTAAATCCTATTGGCCTTACTCATAGATGACTCCATCGAACCCAGCCGTCTCCGTCGTAATCCCGACATTCGCGCGGCCCGCGTTGGTGTTGCGGGCAGTGGAATCCGTTCTTACTCAGACATTTAGCAATCTGGAAATAATCGTCGTGATCGACGGCGGCGACTCTGCAACCATTGCCTCTCTCCAATCTCTATCGATGTCCCGGCTGAGATTGCTCCCCCTCGAAAGACAGGTAGGCGGATCACGCGCCAGAAACGAAGGAGTATCTATCGCCAAAGGAGAGTGGATCGCATTTCTCGACGACGACGATCTCTGGTTCCCGAAGAAGCTCGAAAAGCAAATCGCTGTCGCGCGTGCTTCGGATAGCACCGATCCTATCGTCGCTTGCCAGGTTGTGGCTCGCACCCCTGGCGGAGACGTCGTTTGGCCGAGAAAGCTACCCACAGAACCTCTATCTGAATATCTCCTGGCACGTGACTCCTGGGCGCAGGGAGATGGCCTGATGCAGACCTCCACGCTGTTGGTAACCAGAAGACTGCTGCAAAAGGTCAAGTTTCAAGACGGTTTGCGCAAGCATCAGGACTGGGACTGGCTGCTTCGTGCAGCAAAGGAGCCCGGAACCAGGGTCGAGTTTGTAAACGAACCATTAGCGGTGTGGAACCTGAGGGAGTCCAGCGGCAGCGTCAGCCGGAAGCTCGACTGGCAGGCATCTCTTAACTGGATTCGTGAGCGACGGGGGCTCGTTACGCGCCGGGCATATGCTGGCTTCATCGCTACTCAAATTGCATCACAGGCGGCCAGGCAGAGGCATTGGAAGGCCTTTTTCCCGCTATTGACTGAAATGTTTCGAATGGGCCGACCAAAGGCGATTGACATGTGTCTTCTGGTGGGGATGTGGCTGGTGCCCGGCTCGTTGCGAGAGCGGCTGCGCTCCTCGTGGTAATCGAACGCAGTTAAATCTCTGGATCGCTCAAGATGCCGCTCATCACAATTGGACTGCCGGTTTACAACGCATTGCCATTTCTGGAAGAAAGCATGGAGAGCCTGCTCGGCCAGACCGATGGCGACTTCAAGATCCTCGCCATAGACGACGGCTCAACTGATTCCGGCCCGAAGTATCTCCGTTCGATAAGAGATCCGCGAGTGCGCGTGATCACGCAGCCGAATCGGGGGCTGACCTTCACACTCAATCGCATGTTAAGAGAGGTTGACACGCCTTGGCTGATGAGACACGACGCCGATGATGTGGCTCTTCCAGAACGCGTGACAGTCACTAAGCGAGCAATTGCGCAATCACCCGACTCGGGAATGTTCTACTCGGAGGCCCGTTATTACCAGAACGGGAGAAGCGTAGGAACATTCCGTACAACACGTGCCACGCCAGGCGAATTACGCCAGATAACTAGGAGCGGCTACCTCCTGGCGATATGCCATCCGACGGTTACATTAAATGTCCAGAAAACCATTGAACTCGGAGGATATAGGTTCAACCTGCATGTTGAGGATATCGATCTATGGTGGCGTATGGCACTTCGCTTCGACATAAGCTATCTTCCGGAAGTAACCACGTATTTTCGCCATAACTCGGCGAGTGTGTCTGCGGCCCACCTGGAGTCGCAGTCTATAAATACGCTATATGTTCAATATCTTCTTTTGTCGCATTTGCATGGGTGGCCGGCTCAGGAGTGTGAGTATCTCCGCGAACGATTGGCCATGATTCTAGACAGACCGAAGCTGGCATGTCGCGACAGCATGCGCCGGGCCAACATCTGCTATAGCCAAAACAAGTACATAGGCAGCGCAAAATATCTCGCGAAAGCTGTAATGGCGAACCCCCTATACTTCGCGGGGCGAGTCTTTTATGAAACCCGGTCCGCCGATGTTGCCTTGGGTGGAGAAGATCCGGAACGTTTCCTCCGGCAGCGCAGTGTCCTGTGGCCCGATTCAGACAAGCCGGGCATTCCGGCAGCGTCCGAAAGTACGATGATTCCGTCATGTAGAGAGTGCTGACCCAGCATGGCAACCCAGATAGCAAGTCCGATAACTAGGCACAACGACATAGGCAGAGTTTCCTTCCTTGGCATACAGGTCGAAGCATTGAGCATGCCCGAACTCAATGCCATCGTCGCGGGGGCAATTGAGAGTGGCGAGCGTCTTATCGTTGCCAACCACAATCTCCACAGCATCTACCTGTATCACCACGATTCAAAGATGCAGGCTTTTTATGCCGCTGCGAATCATATCCATGCGGACGGAATGGCGGTCGTGGCTTTGGCTCGGCTCCTCGGTATACCGCTGAGGCGAGAACATCGGGTTACCTTTGTTGATTGGATGGGGCCGCTTTCATACGCAGCAGCAACTAACGGCTGGCGAGTATTTTATTTGGGATCGCAGCCGGGGATTGCGGAACGAGGAGCTGAGGCTCTGCGTCTCCGCTATCCCGGACTTAAGATCGAAACTGCCCACGGCTTCTTCGATCCGAGTCCCGCCTCTGCCGAGGCCGAAGCGCTTGTAGTCAGAATTAAGGCGTGGCAGCCACATCTCCTCATCACAGGGATGGGAATGCCGCGTCAGGAACACTGGATCGTAGATCATGCGCATAAGCTGCCTCCGTGTGTGGTTCTAAATGGCGGCGCGGCTCTCGATTACTTTGCCGGTGTTATTCCAACTCCCCCACGCTGGGCGGGACGCTGCGGACTTGAGTGGCTGTTTCGCCTGTTTGCTGAGCCGCGGCGCTTATGGTCGCGGTATTTAGTCGAACCGTGGTTCATTGCTTACAAGCTGGTAGTTGAAATGATCTCGAGATGATCGTCTATAGGGGACTTATGAACAGATCTGAGCAGGGTCGACATAAGAAGGTGAATGTCAGCCGTCAGCAGACGCCGACACCACCAAGTGGATTCGAAAAATATGGGCGCAAATCGCGCAAAGAACTATTTCTTGATGCGATGAACGAAGTAGTGCCGTGGGGGGAACTAGAAGCTTTGGTAGAGCCGTATTATCCAAAGGGTATCCACGGAGGACGGTCTTCAGCTTTGCCTATTATGTTGCGGATCTTCTTTGTGCAGCAGTGGTTCAAGGTGTCGGATTTGGGCATCGAAGAAGCACTGTATGATTCAGCCGCGCTTCGGCGATTTGCGGGAGTTGATTTGGCCCGCGCGCCAGCGCCCGATGTGATCACCGTGAATCGGTTTCGCCAGCTCTTAGAAGCTCATGAGCTCGGCGACAAAATGATTGACACTGTAGCACGTCACTTGGATGAAAAGGGAATCCGCATTACGGCGGGCACGATCGCCGACGCCAGCATCGTCTTCGCGCCAAGTTAGCATCGACGCCAAGCTTGCGGCCTATCTCTGTCGCAGCCGCTCCGGCGCCTAACGGCATATCAAATGAACGCACCCGCCCAGTCCGGGTAAGTGCATAACTCCGATCAGCGCGTCTCTGCGATGCGTTATCTCGTTTCTCCTATGGAAACTGAGCCCCGAACACACTAGAGCGCATTATCCAAAGATGGCATAAGCCAAAAGCAGGTACGTTGTGAGGCCCGTATGTGTCAAACTGTGACGAAGATATCGTCGGTATACCGTCGGTCAGTCTCTTTGCGCAACCCCTGGATACTCGTAGCGAGTGTCTTGCTCGGGCTGGCCGGTTGTGGTGTAACTACTGGTGTTCCTAGCAGCGGCGGTTCTAACCCTGGACAGCCGGGTCAACCTCCGGGTCCTGCGCCGACTCTTATCGCCATCAGCCCGCAGTCAGGCAGCATCGACGGTGGTACAGCTGTGAAGCTGACCGGAACCAACTTCGTCACCGGAGCGACCGTGACCCTCGGGGGTACGGCCGCCACCGGAGTGGATGTGATCGATTCTTCGACAATCACCGCACTTACGCCTGCTCATGCGCCGGGTGAGACGCAGGTGACGGTGACCAACCCGGACGGGCAGAGCGCTATGCTGTCTGGTTTCGTGGACCCCTTGTCAAACATCGGATTTGAGTCTGGCGGCGCGAACTGGGTGCTGGAGGGATCCGGCGGCTCGGTCACCTTTGGAAACAACTCCGCCAATGCACACAGCGGCAGCGGCTACGCTGAGATCAGCGCGGCCTCTGGGGATCATCCCGTTCTCTATGCGGCCGACGCGAGCAATGCTGCAGAATATTTCCCGGTCAACCCGGGGGATGTAGTTACCTTCGGCGGCTGGGGTTACCACGTGTCGGGTGATGGCAAAGCTCGGTGGGGACTTGAGGCGTCCGACATTAATAAGAAGAACAAGGTCTATTACTCCGCGGAACCGTTCAACGTTAAAGCACCAGCTTGGGTAAATTTCCAGAGTAGCTACACCGTTCCCATCGGTGTGGCGTACGTGCGCGTTTATTGCGAGGTCGGTGCGAGCACTGAGGCCACTGTGGATCGGTACGACGACGCCTATTTGCAAATCGATACTCCGAATGTCGGTTTTAATTACGTCGCGGCAACCACGCCTAGCGGACCGCCGCCGACGCTTAGTTCCATCACCCCACAGTCTGGAAGCATCTCCGGAGGAACCTCCGTCACATTAGGTGGGCAGAATTTCCTGGCTGGCGCCACAGTCACCTTTGACGGTAGTGCTGCCAGCAGCGTCCAAGTGGTGGATTCGTCGACTATTACTGCTCTCACGCCGCCTCACGGTCCAGGAGAGTCGAATGTCACCGTTACCAATCCGGACGGTCAAAGCTCTACCTTGATTGGCAACATAAGTCCGCTCTTGAATCCGGGATTTGAGTCGGGATCGGTCAACTGGCAACTGCTAGGCTCCGGCGGAACGGCTACCATCCAGAACAACTCCGCGAATGCTCACGCTGGCAGCTACTATGCCGAGCTGAGTACGTCGGCTGCTACTGACCATCCGGTGTTTTATGCGGCCGACACCAATAATGTCGCGCAATACATATCTGTGAACCCTGGTGATGTAATTACTTTCGGAGGCTGGGGCTATCACGTCTCAGGGGACGGAAAAGCACGTTGGGGACTGGAGGTGTCCGATGCAAATAAGAAGAATGCATCCTACATTTCTGCATCTCCCTATAACGTAACCGCGTCGACGTGGACCTACTTCCAGACAAGCTACACGGTACCCGCCGGAATGTCATTTATCCGGTTCTACTGTGAAGTATCGAGCAGCACCGGTCCTAGTGTCGATCGATTTGACGACAGCTTCCTGCAGGTGAGTATCGCGGGCGGTGGATACGACTATGTCAGCCAAACTCAGGGGGATGGGCCAGCGCCCGCACTGACCTCTATTACACCCCAATCCGGTACCACAGCTGGAGGCACTTCAGTCAGTCTCAGCGGTAGTAACTTCGTATCGGGAGCAAAGGTTAGCTTTGACGGCACGGCCGCGACAGGCGTAACCGTTACCAATGCATCGACGATTACCGCTGTTACGCCGCCCCACGCGGCCGGCGAGGCCAACGTCACGGTGACCAACCCTGACGGCCAGACCGCCACACTGGTGGGGAATATCACTCCGCTGTCTAACAGTGGCTTTGAATCGGGTGCAATAGACTGGATGCTCGCCGGCTCGGGCGGGTCTGCAACCATACAAAACAACTCCGCGAACGCCCATAGCGGCAATTTCTATGCTCAGTTGAGTACAAGCTCATCCACAGATCACCCCGTTTTTTATGCGGCCAGTTCGAGCAATGTAGCGCAGTATTTCGCTGTCACTCCCGGAGACGTAATCATTTTCGGCGGATGGGGCTATCATGTTTCCGGCGATGGCAAGGCGCGCTGGGGAATCGAAGTCTCGAACTCGAATAAACAGAATGCGGTTTACGTTGCCGCCTCTCCGTATAATGTGACCGCGTCGTCCTGGACAAACTTTCAAGGCAGCTATACCGTTCCCGCTGGTATGGCCTTTGTTCGCTTCTATTGTGAGATCACGGGCAGCAGTGGGTCAGCGGTTGACCGTTTCGACGACGCCTTCCTTCAGATAAACATCCCTAACGGTGGCTTCGACTATCTTGCGGCAGCTTCTCCACCTGCCATCACCTCGCTGTCGGAGACTACGGGGCCGACCAGCGGCGGAGACTCGATGACGATCTCCGGCTCTAACTTTGCGCAAGGTTTAAAGGTGACATTCGGTGGCGTCTCCACATCTCCGACCGTGGTCAACAGTAATCTGATTAGTCTGGTGACGCCGGCATCTACAGCAGGCTCAGCAGATGTAACAGTCACCAATCCGGATGGCACGAGTGCAACGTTAGCCAGCCTCCTCCATAACCAGTCATTCGAGTCCGGAATGTCCTACTGGGCGTCCGGGGCCACACCTGGCACTTCGTCAATTGGTACGGTCACGGCTAATGCGCATGTAGGAACCAGTTATCTTCAGCTTGCATCCACCGGGGGATCCAGTCACCCGGTGGTATTTGCCTCGACATCAAGCGGGGGGCCATTATATTTCCCCGTTCAGGCCTCACAGACGGTAACTTTCGGCGGGTATGCATACCGCGTTTCGGGAGGATCTAACGTACGGTGGGGCCTGGAAATAACAGACGCGAACAAGGCGAATGCGAGTTATGTATCGGCTCCGCCTTACAGTGCCTATGATCCTCTTTGGACAGCTCAACAGGGAACCTATACAGTCCCATCTGGAAAGAGTTTTGTCAGACTATATGCAGAGGTCGGAATTGGAAGTACGGCAACCGTCGGACGATTCGACGACGCATTCCTCACAATTGGGTCCGGCAACTCCAGCGCCTATTTGTATTATCCAGCTCCGATCGTAACGTCGGTAGCTCCGAACTGGGGCACGCCGCCCGGCGGCACCACTCGCACCGTGTATGGAACCGGTTTCCGGTCGGGTGCGACGGTATCATTCGGCAGTGCAGCGGCTTCCAATATTCAGGTCGTGAACGCGAACGCCATCGAAGTCTTTGCACCGCCAGAACCTGCTGGAGTCGTGAACGTCACCGTTGATCAAGGTTCGCAAACCGGATCTCTTCAGAACGCGTACACGTACAAGGCCGCACCCGCTCCTCCAGCAGCTCTGTTGAACATGAAACACATCATCGTTGAGCTTCAGGAAAATCGCTCTTTCGATAATTACTTCAGCAAGATGAATGAATATCGCCAGATGAATGGCATCAATGACAACGCAGTAGACGAGAGAAGCAGCACCTTAGCGCTGCCAGACGTTGCCGGCAAGCCGATCACTCCCTTCCATGCCCAAACTGGCTGCCAGGAAAATCTGTCGCCGAGTTGGAACTCAGAGCACTACGACTACGACAACGGACTACTGGATAACTTCCTGAAATCTGGGAACCAGATCGGCTATTCTTCGGATGATCCAAACGGGACGCGCGCAATTAGCTATTACGACTGGACTGATCTGCCTTACTATTACAGCCTCGCGTTTCAGTTTGCGACTAGTGACCGATGGTTTTCACCGCTGATCGGACCAACCGATCCAAATCGCATGTACTTATATGGTGCGACTTCGCTCGGATGGGTAGCGGGTCCGCATCCGCCGCAGGGCGGTTTCCCAAACATGACAATATTCGACCTGTTGGATCAAGCCGGAATCTCGTGGAAGTATTATTACCAGGATGCCAGTCCCGTTCACATCCCCTACTGGTCGATTTATCAAAAGGATCCGAATAAGTTTGTCCCGATTACCAGCTACTTTAGCGATGTAACAAGCGAAAGCACACTACCGTCCGTCGCCTTTATTGAAGAGGGACACTACGACGAACATCCGGAACCGGATGCAGGCACCAACGGGGCGCCGGAAAACATACAACAGGGAGCTTCTGTCATCAAGTCGTTCATCGATGCTCTCATGCAAAGTCCGACGTGGAAGACGTCAGCCTTCATTCTCAGTTACGACGAGGCCGGAGGTTTTGAGGATCATGTGGTTCCTCCAGCGGCGGTTCCACCGGATGGTATTCCTCCAATCGTCACCATAGGCACGGACGCATCGGGTCTCTTCAATCAGTACGGCTTCAGACTCCCGGTGGCCGTCGTGTCGCCTTGGACGATACCCCACTTCGTCTCTCATGTCGCTCGTGATCACACCGCCGTTCTTAAGCTCATTGAGACGCGCTTTAGTCTGCCGCCTCTGACATCGCGCGATGCGGCAAGTGACAACATGATGGAGTTCTTCAATTTCTCTTCTCCGGCCTACATGACGCCTCCGTCGATGCCGGCGCAACCCATTTCAGACCCGTGCGACTTGAGTTTGGAGGCCTCGCCGAACCAATGAGGCCGACAGATTGTTGTATGTGGACCGCTGCCGCTGTGAGTGATCGTCCGAATACCGGGGAACTAGCGAGGTTGATTTGCCTGTTTACTTAAGGGAGCGCCGCGGAGTTTGCACCAGGCGGGACTTCTTAGTGGGTTTCAGCGCTATGGGACTTGGGTTATGTGCATCAGTGCCGTTGCAACTGGTCTTGGCCGCAGAAAACGCACTGCGAGACATCGCTGCGGAGAAGGGCCTGCTCTATGGATGCGCAACATCTCAGGACCACTTGGTAGCAGATCCAGCCTTCGAACGTCTCGTCGTTGAGCAATGTAGTCTTCTCGTACCTGAGAATTCTCTGAACTGGAAATATGTAGAGCCCGAGCGGGGAAGGTTCGACTTTCACCTGGGAGAGTGGTTGGCAAGTTTTGCTAAAAACCACAACATGAAGTTTGGGGGCGGCACAATTGTGTGGCACGAAGGGCTGCCTGCATGGTTCAGCAGTCTGGCTCCAGCCGATGGTCGACAGGCGATGCTGCAGCACGTCACCCAGACCGTGAGCCACTTTCGTGGCCGCGCGTTCTCTTGGGCGGTGATCAACGAGGCTCTGGCATTTCGTGGCGCCGGAACGGAGTTGAAGGACACGCCATTCTTGCGGTTGGTCGGACCGGATTATATAAGTGGGGCATTCCAGGCCGCATCTGCGGCTGATCCGGAAGCCCTGCTGATCCTCAACGACAACCACTTGGTATATGACATACCCGAAGATGACTACAGGCGCGGGGCCCTTTTGAAACTATTGAAAAGCCTCTTGGGTGCGAAGGCTCCCATCGGAGCTTTGGGAATTCAATCGCACCTCCGTACAGGCGGAATACCTTTTGATAGCGGCAAGCTCAAGGACTTTCTCAGCCGCATAAGTGACTTGGGCCTCAAGATCGTCGTTTCGGAATTGGATGTCACCGAGAAGGGCTCAGAAACCGACGTAGCCGATCGTGATCGGGCGATCGCCAGCGAAATTAGCCGTTACCTGAACGTGGTGTTGCAAGAAAAATCGGTGGTCGCGGTGGTCACCTGGGGTCTGAGTTCACGTTACACCTGGATAACAAACTATGCGCCAAGACCTGACGGCCAACCAGTTCGCCCACTTCCGTATGACTCTGACCTCCACCCAACACAAGCGTGGCAGGCTTTGGCAGCAGCATTTGAGCGCGCGCCCCGACGTTAACCGCGCTCAAAATCCCATTCCAGATAGAAAGGAATAGAGTCAGTGACACTCAAACAAATGTACGCCGCGATTTATCAGCCGTTCTTTCGAAAATTTCGATCGGAACGGCTCCGGCGGATGTGCGAGGTATGCGGCATCTCCGAAAGCAGCAGGATCTTGGATGTGGGGGGTAGTTATTACACATTCTGGGTGTACTCGCCAGTAAAACCCAAGGTGACCATCCTCAACCCAAAGTCTTCCTGGTTGCGATGCGATGAGCCCGGCTTCACGACGATGATCGGCGACGGGCGTGCTCTCCCATTTGAAGACGAGAGCTTTGATATTGTGGTCAGCAATTCCGTGATCGAACATTTAGGTGAGTGGCGGCAGCAGCAGAAATTTGCTGAGGAGATCAGAAGAGTTGGTCGCAGTTACTGGGTGCAGACTCCCAGTCGCACTTTCTTCATTGAGCCTCATTTCCTCGCTCCGCTCATACACTTCTTGCCCAAAAAATATAGAAAGCTTTTGGCCCGTCATTTCACTGTATGGGGTCTCACGGTCCGGCCAAACCGGCGACAAGTTGACGAAATGGTCGAGGAGATAAGTCTGTTAAACAAGCCTGAAGTCGAAAGACTATTTCCCGATGCTAGGATTATCCGCGAAAAATGGTGCGGAATGACCAAATCCATTATTGCCTGCAGACTTCACTCGTAGACGTAACGATTATCACCAAAAGAATATAAAGCTATAGCGAATCGGATGAGGGCCCCTGAGCGTTGTTGCGCTGAAATCAGAACTCCAGTCTTGAAATCGCGAGCAGAAAGGTGCTCGGACTATCGCTGTGCAGAGAGCAAACAATCTATATCTTATTTGCGTGCTTTCGCAGCTTGGGACTGAGCCGCTGCTGACCGCAGCTGGCTTGAGATCGTCCCTGCCTACAGGTTCCAAGGTCTACGTGCGCGCGCTCAACGAGCCGGGCGTTCACCCAGCTGGGGTAGTGCATTTGAGTGACGGTGAGCTAACGACGTCTCTTTTTGCCAAAGTTCAAAAAGCAGATTACACGGGTGTTCAGAATCTTGAGCGGGAACTGCATTTTCTTTCGAATGTGGCGCCGATGATCACCGCCGAGAATCCGATGTTACGGTCTCCGCTACCGATCGCCTACTATCCAGAGAACCGGCTCCTCCTCATGGAATTTGTCCCCGGAGACTCACTCAAGCATCACTTGTTTGATGTGATCTTCAATCCGACGCCCCGCCGTAACCTCGCCGAACTCTTGCAGTGCGCCGGACAGTGGCTGGGAAGTCTCCACAGGTTGACGCGAAAAAGCGCCGTAGCCAATCCCTTGCACTGGCTGTTAGAGGAGTTCGAAAGTGAGCGAACTTCCGAGGCCTTTCGTCTCTTTTCACTTCAGAGCAGTTATAACGAACTTCGCCGAATCTTGATGCAGTGCCTGACTGCAAATCCCACATTTCAGCGTAATCTCTGCGATGTGCACGGAGAATTTACTCCAATTCACGTAATGGTTGCCGGCGACGCAATCTATGTCGTCGACTTTGGAAACAGCAGAGAAGGTTTCGCCTACGAAGACGTCGGATTGTTCGAAAGCTTCTACGACTGCCTGTTACCGTGGCGGGCTGTCGCCGGCTCCTATCGCATGAAGTTGCAGACCCAGAAACGGCTCTTTCTGCGCGCGTATTTCCACGAGTCGGCCGCGACGTACTGGCCAGCGGACAAAGCAATCATGAGGTGGGTGCGCCTCATCTCGTTCGCGCGGATGCTGAACGGTGGGCAGCGCCGCTACAGTGGGTGGAGCAAGTGGGCCTATTCGCGGATAGCTCTGAGTGCGCTTCGCAACAAATTCGCCCGCCTGTGCAACGCTGAGTTGAATGCGCTCAAACAACTAAGACCAGATACCTTCGCGGATGATACATACTCTGAGCAAAGCGCTATCTATGAACCACTGGTGAATCCCGAGAATGTCGAAAGTTCCGCCAATGCGTAAGCATCGTCAAAGCGTTGTTTAGCATCTAGTTCTCATTCAACCCCTCTTCTCGGCAAGAAGCTGAAATCCGCGTGGCCTAGTTTGTGTCTCTGCAACATCAGATAATTCTGTCTATCCACTTTTGAGAATAGCCGGAGTAATAAATGACGTCATACAGACGCAAGTTCTTGTTGAATGCATTGAAAGCATTCGACCTTATCCTCGCAATGACTATGCTTCTCCTTGCGACCTATTTGGCCCTGCCTCACAGATCAGCGTTATCCCTTGCAGAATTCCTATCAATGCGGGTCAAAATTGGTAATTTCATCCTGTTCGCTGTATTGCTCTGCATGTGGCATATCTCTTTTGCATCTTTCGGTCTATACAACTCACGCCGAATGCTCGACGCCCTCGCCGATGTCCGTGATCTGATTAAGGCGTGCACTGCTGGAACGGCATTGATCGGTCTAACTGGCCTGATCTTTCACGTCCGGATGTTTTCCGCAAAATTCATAATCGTCTTTTGGATGATTGCGTGCGCCGTATCAATCGTGAGCCGGCTTCTTATGCGCGTGGCCTTGAGGGCGGTCCGGAAGCAGGGTCGCAACCTGCGCAACATGGTGATCGTCGGTACCGGACCACGCGCAAGCCAGTTTGCCGGAATCATCGAATCGAAGCCAGAGTTGGGTTATCGGATCATGGGATTCGTAGATCAGCCATGGGCCGGATTGCAGGATTTTGTGAACAGCGGCTACTCGATATGCGACTTTGATGGTTTGGAGCAGTTGCTCAGGTCTAACGTCATTGACGAGGTCGTAATCGCATTGCCAATCCGCACCCTACACGTGCAAGCGGCCCGTGTGGCTGCAATGTGCGAATTGCAGGGAATCAAGATTCGCATCTTTTCCGATCTCTTCGACATGAAGCTCGCTAGTGCCCGAGCCGACGATGTTCTGGGCGGCTTGCTGATCAGTCACTATCGAGGTCTTGAAGAGGGCTGGCGTGCAGATGCCAAGCGGGTCTTTGATGTCGCGATTGCGTCGGCTCTGCTTGTGCTTCTGGCGCCCCTGCTTCTCACAATCGCAGTCTTAATCAAGATCACCAGCCCCGGTCCGGTATTCTTCAAGCAGAGTCGGGTCGGTTTGGGTAAGCGGCGATTTCAGATGTACAAATTCCGCACTATGGTGGTCGACGCGGAGCAGCAACTGCGAAAGTTAGAGCACCTGAATGAAGCCTCCGGTCCTGTATTCAAGCTCAGAAACGACCCGCGCATAACTCCCCTGGGAAGACTCCTTAGAAAGACCAGCCTTGATGAACTACCTCAGTTGATCAATGTGCTGCTGGGAGAGATGAGCCTCGTCGGTCCTCGACCGCTTCCCATTCGCGATTTTGAAGGATTTAATGAGGATTGGCAACGCCGCCGCTTTAGTGTCCGACCAGGCTTAACGTGCCTTTGGCAAATTGCGGGTCGAAGTTCTATTCCATTTGAAAAATGGATGCAACTTGACCTGCAGTACATCGACGGATGGTCCTTCTGGCTTGACCTCCAAATACTGATGCGGACAATTCCCGCCGTAATTCGAGGCTTGGGAGCATTTTGACCACTGCGCCCGCCATGGGCTCAGCTGCTACGTGTGCGTAGCTAACTGCCTCACATCGCAATCAAATAAAAATATGAGACTAGGATTCGTAGGCTTACAGCATCCCCACGGCACTCATTCGTATTACGAGACTCCCTTTTGCATGGCCGCCGCACTCAAGCGCCAGGGCTGTAGCATTCCCTTTGCCCTGCAGTTGAAAATGGAGGACGCAGCGCTTGTCAACCTGAGAAATAAGATGACCCGTATGATAACGGGCCAGCATATTGTCTGTGAACGCGATGCGAGGGTTGTTCGCCATTATCCGGAGCAGATCAACGCAGCGGTTCGGCAGCATCAGGTCGACGCATTACTTGGAACTTCCCCATTTTATATGGTCACCAGGAACTGTCCTGTCCCTTCCATATTCTGGGCGGATACGACGGTTGCCGGCATGATAAGTCGTTCTCCGTACTACACACACCTCACAAAAGGGAGTATCAGAGACTGCCATTCCGTTGAGCAGCGAGCACTTGACTCTTGTGCTTTGGCGGTCTTCTCCAGTCAATGGGCAGCAGATGTTGCTTGTGAGAGCTACAACGTTGACCCGTGTAAGGTCCGGGTAATCCCATATGGCGCAAATTTGTCTACGAGATTGAATCCGGCCGACATTGCAACATGCCTGCGGCGCCGAGATGAAAGTGACTGGGAACTGCTTTTCGTAAGCGTGGAGTGGGAGCCGAAAGCGGCTCAGATTGCGGTTGACGCTACCACCGCTCTGAGAGCGCGGGGAATCAACGCCCGTCTCTCGTTGGTCGGTTGTCGGCCGCCCCGCACCATTCGCTTTCCAGACTATGTCGCGGTCATCGGAAGAATCGACAGATCTAGTCTTAAAGGACAAGCGCTGCTTTCGGCACTCTACATGCAGTCCCACCTGCTGATCCTGCCCAGTCCTGCGGATTGTGTCGCAACATTTCTAGCAGAGGCGGGCGCTCATGGAGTGCCATCTCTCAGCACCAACGCAGGCGCAAACAACACGCTGGTTAAAGACGGCATCAATGGTTATCTGTTACCCGCGGAGGCGGGGCAAACAGAGTATGCGAATTATGCGTTGCAGCTCTTGGCCGATCCGGGTAAGTACGCGGCGCTGTGCTGGAGTTCATTTCAGTATTTCCAGACTGAACTCAATTGGGATGTCGCAGTATCGCGACTCCTTGTAGAAATTAACAGTGTCTTAAATCCGGCTGATCAGCAATATGCGTGTTCTAGAGCTAGCTAAGAGCAAACTTACTCAATTGCGCCGAAGCGAGCTAGCGGAGAATACTGCCAAGCTCTGCATGGGTCAGGGACTGCGCCTCGTAATCCAGGCCGCCTACTTCATCCTGATTGCGCGCAGTCTGGGACCGAAAGAATACGGCGCCTTCGTGGCGATGACGTCGCTAGTTGCAATCGGAGCGCCGTTTGCCGGATTTGGCAGCCCAACCGTCCTGTTAAAGAACGTCTCGCGGCAGCGGGATCTACTTGCAACATATTGGGGTAATGGCCTGTTGACGATCGCCGTCTCGGGATCCATCTTAAGTGGAATAGCTCTGACTTTGACGCCTTTCTTGCTGGGCTACGATTTCTTTTTGCTGACAGTTCTTGTCTGCTTGTCGGATCTCTTCATGATTCGAGTGGCAGATCTCGCCTCCTTTGCATTCGCCGCTCTGGGGCAAATGGGAGAGTCCGCCCGAATTAATGTGTATATAACACTCACCCGGTTGGTGGGGATAGTCATTATCTCCGTCATGGTGCATGACCCCACCGTGGGAGACTGGACTATCGCCTACGTATTGGGTGCGGTCGCATGCTTTATTTATGTGCTTTTGAGAACGACGATCGCCGCTCGTGGTGTCCGGTTCCATCTCAGACAAGCCTGGCGCGATGTGCCAGAATCGGCTCTGTACGCGGTTAGTACATCGTCTACCACTATCTACAACGATCTGGACAAGACGATGGTGGGCAGGTTGGCTACCTTTACTGCGGCTGGAATTTATGCAGCGGCATATCGCATCATCGACGTCAGCTTGGTTCCGGTACGCGCGATGCTGTTCGCAGCATATCCGGAGTTTTTTCGCATCGGTGTAGACGGGCCGTCC
>Ga0335073_10000497_pt1 | contig 50176 bp, 55 predicted proteins | sample Lox_Sample_22_FD_207093 | JGI IMG/M metagenome (GOLD analysis project Ga0335073, IMG submission 207093) | Soil microbial communities from Loxahatchee National Wildlife Refuge, Florida, United States - Lox_Sample_2.2 | ecosystem: Environmental > Terrestrial > Soil > Wetlands | place: USA... | reverse complement strand
TGCCCATTCATGGAGCTCTGCTGCCGACGCCTGCGCTCGGCATGCCGCTCTCGCTGGTGCTGATCGGGTTCTTCTTCATGATCACCCGTCAGAACGTGATCAGCCAGATCGTCGGGCTGCTCACGCTAGAGAATGGGGTGTTCCTGGCGACGGTGGCGATCGCCCCGGGGCTCCCGTTCGCCATCGGTTTCCTGCTGCTGCTCGACCTGCTTCCAGCGGTCGTGTTCTACGGCGTGTTCGCGCGGCTGATCGCGGCGCGCGCCAAGACCACGAGCATCGAGGACATGACGGTCCTGCGCGGCTGATGGCGGTCTGGCTTCTGATCATGCTCGCGCTGCCGCTCGCGGCGGCGGGGGTCGGTGCGGCAATTGGCGATCGTCCCGTGAGCGGCTGGCTGTCGGCGGTCGCCGCGACCGGCTCATTCGCGTGCGCGCTGGTCGCCGTATTCGCCTACCACGCCGTGCGCGGACGGCACGCGTTGGGGAGCGCGTTCTTCGTCGACGGCCTGAGCGGGGTGTTCCTGATCGCGGTCGCGTTCGTGTACGGGGTCGTCGCGATCTACTCGGTGGGCTACCTTCTCCCGGGCATCGGGCACGTGCGGCTGCGGCGCTGGTACTGGCCGTTGCTCAACCTGTTCGGCCTCGCCCTGCTGGCGACGCCCGTGATGGCCAACCTCGGGGTGCTCTGGGTCGCGGTTGAGTTGACCACGGTAGTCAGCGCGCTGCTCGTCACCGCCGAGGGGTCGGACGAGTCGCTCGAGGCCGGATGGAAGTACATCGTGATCGGCTCGGCCGGGCTCGCCGTCGGGCTACTGGGGATCGTGGTGATCTACGCCGCCGGGGTGCCTACCCTCGGCGATCACTACACGCCGACCTACACCATCCTCGCCCACGCCGCGCCGCACCTGAACGCAATGCTGGTCCGGGCCGGCTTCGCCTTCGTGCTGGTCGGATTCGGGACCAAGGTAGGGCTCGTGCCCATGCACGCCTGGCTGCCCGACGCTCACTCCGAGGGGCCGAGCCCGATCAGCGCCATGCTCTCGGGCGCCCTGCTGGCCGCGGCGCTGTACGCGGTGCTCCGGCTTGGAGCGGTGACGCAGCTCGCGGTCGGACCCTCCTACGTCCACGTGCTGCTGCTCGTATTCGGTGGACTGTCGCTGCTGCTAGCCGCGTTCTTCACCCTTCGTCAGGCCAACTACAAGCGGCTGCTCGCGTACTCCTCGATCGAGCACATGGGAATCGTGTCGCTCGGGATCGGCATCGGGGGCCCGATCGCCGCCTACGGCGCCTTCTTCCACGTGATCGTGCACGCCGCCGGGAAGACGCTGGCCTTCTTCGGAGCCGGCGATCTGCTGAGCCGTTACGAGACACGAGACGCCGACGGAGTTCGGGGGGTGATCCGGGCGGCGCCCTTCACCGGGGTTATGGTGCTGCTCGGCGCGCTGGCAATCACCGGCATCCCGCCGTTCGGGATCTTTCGCTCCGAGCTGCTGATCGTCACCGGGGGGTTCTCGCACTCGAAGTACGCGCTCGCCGGCCTGCTGGTGGTGTTCGCCAACGTCGCGTTCGTCGGCGTCTACCAGCTGTTCCACCGCATGGTGATATCCCCCGGCGGGGCGACGTCAGGGGATCGGACGCGAATCGGCCGCCGCGAGCAGCCCCTGATGGCGGCGGCAATGCTGATCAGCCTGGCCGTCGTCCTGGTGCTCGGCCTCTGGATTCCCAGCCCGTTGAATCGGCTGCTACACGCGGCGGCGAGCGTGATCGGCGGGCGCGTGTGATCGCTTGGCGCACTGACACCGTCACGGCGAGCGCGCTCGCGGTCGACCTCGAGCGGTTGGGCGGACGGCTGATGATGCTGTTCGCGATCAATGATGCGGTCCCGCCCGCCCCGCCTGCCCCGCGGCGCGAGCTGAGCGCCCTCGTGCGCACGGCGGACGGTTTGACCAGGTTGCGCGCGCCGATGCAGGGGAGGGTGTATCCGGCCGTCACGCCGCGGGTGGCGGCGGCTCACTGGTTCGAGCGCGAGATCCACGATCTGTTCGGGATTGTGCCCGAGGGCCATCCGCGGTTGGAGCCGCTGGTGCGTCACGCGCCTGAAGAGGCGGAGGTGAATCTGCCCGGGGAGCAGGACGTGCGTCTGGAGCACCGGGGCGCGGAACGGCTGGCAGGCCCGGGTGTCTTCGTGATCCCGTACGGGCCCGTTCGTTCGGGTGTGTTCGAGACGGCACAGTTCCTGATTCAGACCGGCGGCGAGGACGTCGCGTATTGCGCGCAGCGCCTGTTCTTCAAGCGGCGGGGCGCCGAGCGCCGGATCTGCGAGGTCCCGCTCGAGCAGGCGGTACTGGTGGCCGAGCGCGTGTCGGGGACCTCAAGCGTCGCCCACGCACTGGCGTTCTCGCACGCCGTCGAGTCGCTGGCGGGCACCGAGGTGCCGCCGCGCGGCGCGGCGATCCGGCGAATCCTGGCCGAGCTCGAGCGGCTCTACAACCACCTCGAGGCGACCGTGCGCGAATGCGAGGACGCGTCGCTGTCGGTCGGGCAGGCACAGTTCGCCGCGCTCAAGGAGCGCCTGCACCGTCTCGCCGGTGCGGTGGTGGGCAACCGCTACCTGCGCGGTGCCGTCGTCCCCGGCGGGACCAGAATCGACTTCGACGCGGGCGCGGTCGACCTGATCGGCTCCACCGTCGCGGACTGGGCGCGTGACTTCGACCGCGTGCTCGAGATCCTGCTGCGCACCGACTCCTTCCTCGACCGGCTGGTCAGCACGGGGCCGCTGTCCGAGCGCGACGCGCGCGAGTTCGCGTGCGTCGGGCCCGTGGCGCGCGGCTCCGGAGTCGACGTCGACACGCGCCGCGACCTTCCCTATGACGGCTACCCGGCTTTCGAGATAGCGCGTCACTCCGACGGGGATGCGATGGCCCGGATGGAGGTGCGCTTCCGGGAGGTAGGGACATCGCTCGAGCTGATCCGAGAGGCGCTGGTGTCGCTTCAGCCCGGTCCGACCAGAACCGACCTCGGCCCGCTCGCCCAGGACTCCGCACTCGGCGCCGCCGAGTCGGCGCGCGGGGAGACGCTCTACTGGCTCGAGCCCGCCGATGCGCACACGTTGCGGTTCTGCAAGCTCCGTGCCGCATCGTTCGTGAACTTCGGCGTCTTCAACCGAGTCTTCGATTCACAGGTGCTGACGGACTTCTCGTTCATCGAGCACAGTCTCGGCCTCTCTCCGGCGGGGTGCGACGCGTGATCCGCTGGTTTCTGCGCGGCGTCTCGCGCCCTCGGGTGACGACCCGCTACCCCCGAGGAGAAGAGCCGCCGCCTTCCGGCTTCCGGGCGCGCGCGCTACTCGAACCCGAGGCGGTGGACCGCGAGGAAGCCGCCAGGCTCGCCGCGACGTGCCTGCCCGGTGCCCTTGCCCGCGACGAGCCCGGGACCCTCAGGCTGGATGCGAGCCGGTGCATCGGGTGCGGCCTGTGCGTCGACGTGCGGGACGGCGACCCCACCGACGCGATCGCGCTCGATCGCGGCTACGAGTTGGCCGTGCGCAGCCGAGACCGGCTGATCGTCGGCGCCGACCGCCGCGAGGCCGACATCACCACGTCGCCGCTCGGCGGCGCGTTCCGGCGCTCGCTGCACATCCGTCACGTTGATGCCGGCTCGGACGGTGCCGTCGAGCAGGAGATCGCGGCGCTCCTCAATCCCTACTACGACATGCACCGCCTCGGGCTCTTCTTCACGGCCAGCCCGCGCCACGCCGACGTCCTGCTCGTGACCGGTCCGGTGACGACGCCGATGGTGCAGCCGCTGCGGCGGACCTACGAGGCGATGCCCGAGCCACGGGTTGTGGTCGCCGCCGGCACCGACGCCTGCAGCGGCAGTATCTGGAGCGGCCCGGAGGTGGTCGGCGGCGTCGATCGTGTCCTGCCCGTCGACGTGTACATCCCGGGCGACCCACCCAGCCCGATCGCGCTCTTGCACGGGCTCTTGCTGGCGGCAGGCCGAGTGCAGGAAGCGTCTTCGCCGCGCCTGCACGGGGGCGCGAGCGCCGATGCCGCGCGCGCCGGGGGTGCGGCGTGAGCGCCCTCGCGATCTTGATGGTCATCGGCTCCACAGGCCTGGCGCTATCCAGCGGCTTCGCCGCCGGTGGCGCCGACGCAGTCGGGCGGCTCGGCGTCGTGCTCGCGGTCGGAGGGTCGGTGGCGGTCGCCGCAGCCGGTCTCGTGGCGATATTTCACGAGCAGCTCGTGTGGCAGCCGTTCCACTGGTTCGGACTCGGCCGCGGTGGCGTGCAGATCGATCAGCTCGCCGGACTGTTTCTCCTTCTCGCTGGGGCCGTATCGGCGCCGCTGTTCGTGGCCGCTTCGACCCACGGACCGGGCGCGGCTCGCGTTCTGCGCCCGCTGCTCGTCCTCTGCGTGGTCGGTGTGATCGTCGTCGACAACATCTTCGAGTTCCTGATCCTGTTCGAGCTCACGGTCGTGGCGATCTACGCGCTGATCAGCGTTCGGTACGAGGATCCGCGCGCGGATCGTGCCGCCGCGCTCACGCTGACGCTGGCCAAGCTCGGCGGGGGAGCAGTCCTCGCCGGCCTGGTCCTGCTCGGGGTGGAGGCGAGAAGCTTTTCCTTCGAGCAGCTCGCGCACACTGGTCCGCATCTTTCGTCGGGAGTACGCGGGGTGTGCTTCGGGCTGCTGTTCGTCGGGTTCGCTGTCAAGGCCGCGCTGATCCCCCTGCAGACCTGGCTTCCCGGCGCGTACGGCGAGACCGATGCCGACAGCTCGGGGTTCGTGGCCGCGGTGTCGCTCAACATCGCCTTCTACGCGATGCTGCGGATCTGGTTTGGCTTCCTCGGCCACCCGGCCGTGTGGTGGGCGGTGGTCGCGCTGCTCGTCGGCGCGCTGACCGCGCTGATCGGGATCCTGGGCGGCGTTCTTCAGCGCGAGCTTCGGCTGTTCGTCGCCTACTCATCGATAGAGAACTCTGGCCTGATCGTCACCGATCTCGGGATAGCGCTGATGGGAAAGGCCCAGCACCGGCCCGGGCTGCTCGGACTGGGGCTGATCGCCGCCGCCTTCCAGATCACCGCGCACAGCATTGCCAAGGGCGGGCTGTTCGCCTCGGTGGCGACGGTCGAACACAGCACCGGGACGAGCGACACGGAGCGCCTCGGCGGCCTTTACCGGCGGCTACCCGCGGCTGCGCTGGCGACGCTGGCCGGGGGTGCCGCGCTCGCCGCGCTGCCCCCGTTCAGCGGTTTCGTGTCGGAATGGCTCGGGCTCGAAGCGCTGATGCAGGGGTTCCGTGTCGGTGGTACCGGCTCTCACCTCGCGATGGCGCTGGCCGGCGCGCTGGTCGCGCTGACCGCCGGCCTCGCCGCGCTCGCGTTCGTCCGGGCGACCGGGATGACGTTCCTCGGCATGCCAAGAGACCGCTCGATCGAGCCGCAAGCGGAGCACCGGCCCGCTCGCTGGGGGATGGGCGTGCTCGCGCTCGGGTCCCTGGCGATCGGCGTTGCCGCCCCGTGGGTGGTGAAGATCCTGCAGACCGGTCTGCTGCCGGTCGGCGGGGTCGCGGCCGTCGGGCACATCAGTCAACCCGGATGGCTGATCGAGCCCGGTTATGCGGGCTTCGCCAGCATCAGCCCCACGGTGCTCGCGCTCACCCTGACCGGTTTTGCCCTCGGCGCCGCCGGCATCCGCTACCTCGCCAGCCTGCGTCGCGCGCGGCGCGTGCCCGTCTGGGCGTCCGGAGTCGCGGTTTCGGGGCGGCGCGTCCAGTACACCGCGATCGGCTACGCGAACATGGTCCGGGTCATCTTCAACGTCGTCTACCGAGTGCGAACGCAGCTGCGCACCATCGGCGACCAGCGCTTCCCCGAACGGCTGAGCATGATCCGCGCCGAGCCTCGCCTGTTCGATCCCGGCTGGCTGTACCGGCCGATCACCAGCACCTTCACACGCATCGCCGACCTCGTGCGCAACATCCAGGCCGGTCCGCTCGGCCTGTATCTGCTGTACCTGCTGCTGGCCTTCGTGGCGTTGCTCGTGATCGCCCCTCGATTGGGCTAAGACCGGTTGCTCAGTGCGGAAGGGGAGCCCCCGCGAGCGCTGCGACAACGCCGAGCGCTGCGGCCGCGAGCAGGCTCTGGACGATGCCGCGCTTCAGGATCAGGAGCGCGATCGCGGCGGCGGCGAGGATGGCAAACTGCCAGCCTTCCTGGAGTGCACCCGCGAGCAGGATCGCGGCGCCCAGGATCGCTCCGATCGCGGCGGGGCCGGCGCCGTCCAGGAACGCGCGGGCCCGCTGATTGGTGCGTAGCTGCTCGAACCGGCCGCCGCCGAGGAGGATGAACGAGAACGAGGGGCTGAACGCAACGAGCGCGGCGAGCAGGCCGCCCGCGACACCATGGGCGGCGTAGCCAACGGCGGCGACGGTGGCCACAACCGGCCCTGGGGTGACCTGACCGAGTGCGACGGCATTGAGGAACTGGGCGTTCGTCATCCAGTGGTAGGTGTGCACGGCGTCGCCCTGCATCAGCGGGATGATCACGAACCCGCCGCCGAACGAAAGCGCGCCGACCTTGAACGCGGTCCAGGCCAGCGCGCCGATCCCGCCGACGGCCACCGATGCCGGCAACAGCAGCGCGATCGATCCCACGTCGTGCGGGCGGCGTCGAATGAACACTTCCACGAGCCCGCAGGCCAGCAACGCGAGTACCAGATAGGCACCGAGCAGCGCGGCGGCGACGCCGCCGACGGCGACATAGGCGATCCAGCGCGCGGTCCGCGCGCGATTGCCACGGACGTGCTCGAAGCTCGGGCCGATCAGACCGCGCGCGGCTTGGACCGCCACCGCGGCCACGGCCGCGCCCGCGCCCGCGCCCGCCCCCCGGACCCACAACGGTGGGTTGTGGGCGAGAAACAGCACTGAGAGGATGAGGATGAGGACGACCGCCGGGACGATGAACCCGAGACCGCCGACGATCGCCCCACTCGGCCCGGCGACTCGGTAGGCGCAGAAGATCGACAGCTGGGTGGAGGCAGGGCCCGGGAGCAGCCCGCATGCGGCGTTGGCGTCCTGGAACTCGCGCGCGTCCATCCAGCCCATCCGGTCGACGACCAGCGCGCGTAGCAGCGCGATGTGTGCCGGCGGACCGCCAAACCCGGTGATCCCAATCCGCGTCCATTCCCGGGCCACCGTCCCGAGGGGCACCTGGCGGGCGCCCGGATCGGCGCGCTCGCCCGCGTGGTCCATTAGCGAGCCCCGTATCGGTTGGCGTTGGTGTCTTCGATCAGCTCGAGCAGGAATGCGACCCGCGTTGTGAGCTCCTCGGCCGTGCGCTCGAACGCCGGGTAGGTTTGCCGGTCGTTGCCGGTCTCGCGCCCCGGGTCGGGAATGCTCCAGTGGATCAGGTCGGGGTGTCCTGGGAACTCGGGGCAGACCTCGCGCACCCGGTCGCACAAGCTGATCACGTAGTCGAACCGCCGGCCGGCGAACTCGTTGAGGTGCTTGGAGCGGCGATCCCCGATGTCGATCCCGCGTTCGCGCAGGACGCGGACGGCGTTTGCATGAAGCGGCTTGGGGTGGCTCCCGGCGCTGCGCGCTTCGATGCCCGCCCCGCCGAGTTGCTCGGCCAGCGCCTCGGCGATCTGTGAGCGCGCGCTGTTTCCCGTGCACAGGAACAGCACTCGTGTCCGCCGTCGGCGGGTGGTTGCCGTGTCACGCTCCGGCCGCGCGGGCGAGAGCCGCAGCGCGGGATGGAGCGCGCCGCCGGCGGCGCTCAGGAGCTCGCGGCAGCGATCAAGCTCGAGTACGTAGTAGGAGTCGCGCCCGTCGGCCGCGCTGCGTCGGCGCGACACGACACGCTCGGCGCGGAGGAGACCAAGGTGGTAGGAGACGAGATTCTGCGGCAACTCGAGGCGTGCGCACAGCTCCCCCACGCGCCGATCGCTGTGAGCGAGCTCGCTCAGCAGCCGCCAGCGCACAGGATGCCCGGCCAGGCTCAGAAACCGCGGCGGAGCCGCCTTGGCCGGCGATGTCCCCGTGGGCACGCCACGGACAATACATCAAATGGAATTGATGCGATTCCCCCCCGCGCGTACGACCGCGTCATCGATGCCGCTCCGGCTCGGCCGCCGACTGGGCTGGGGGAGGCCAGCCCGTTGTCAGGAAGATCGCGCGCTGCCACGAGTCACGCTCCGGGCCCTTAGGTTCGTGGCGATAGCGGTCGTCGTGTTTGCGGACGTGCTCGCGGAGTTCGTCGAGCAGGCCCTGTGCCGCCGTTCGCTGCACGGACAGCAGCAACTCACGATCGTCGCGCGTGCGCGCGAGCCGCCAGGCGAGCTTGAAGTGCGGGAAGCACAGGCCCGGGGAGGATTCGAAAGTGTCCCGGTACCCGCGGGTGGTAGCCATCATGTCGAGCAGGTACTCGGCGTTCCGGCGGACGCACTCGTCACGGCTTGCACACGCCGGGCACGGTGCCGGCTCGAACGTTTCGTCCGGTGAGAGCGCTTGCAACTGCTCGACCACGCCGGCGAATACGTCCGCGAACAGGACGCTGATGCTGAGCGTCGTCTTCATATCCTCGACGTCGATGCGGCGCAGCATCTCGACGTGCTCCACGCAGAAGCCGAACGCGCGGCGGACTTCGTCGACCGCGTCCATGTCGTTGCTTCGCTCGTCGTAGAAGTGCCAGATGTACTCACGATCGGCCTTGTGAGCGACGCGACACAACGGACACATGTGGTGGGTGAAGCCCTGGCGGAGCCAGCTGGTCACCGCGCTGGCCGGCTCGCGACGCGGCTCGCGGGTCCTGCTCGGCGGTCGTGATGTGCCGTCCGACCGCGCTTGGCGCCGGAAGCGCAGATTCATTGAGTGCTCGTCGGCACCGGTACTGAATTCATGCAGTCCCGCACCACGTCTTCGGCTTGGATGCCCTGCACCCAGAGCTCCGGCCGCAAGGCAAGTCGATGGGCGAGCGCGGGAACCGCGACGGCCTTGACGTCATCGGGCACGACGAAGTCGCGCCCGTCCAGCAGCGCTCTGACGCGGCTCAGCTTCATCACGGCGAGGCTTCCGCGCGGGCTGGCACCGACCTGGATGCTCGGGCTCTCGCGGGTGGCGGCAACGACCGAAACGATGTACCGGCCGACGCTTTCGGACACGTGCACGTCCTCGACCGCGCGCTGCATCGCCAGCAGCTCGTCGCGATCGACCACCGCCCGCAGCTCGGCTTCATCCTCACGCCGCTCAAGGCGCCGGGCGAGCATCTCCCATTCGTCGTTGGCCGAGGGGTAGCCGACCCGCATCCGGATCAGGAAACGGTCGAGCTGGGCTTCCGGAAGGGGATAGGTCCCTTCGTACTCGATCGGGTTCTGGGTCGCGAGCACCAGGAAGGGACGCTCGAGCACTCGAGTCTGGTCCTCGGTCGTGACCTGGCGCTCCTGCATCGCCTCGAGCAGCGCGGCCTGGGTCTTGGGCGGGGCGCGGTTGATCTCATCGGCGAGCAGCACGTTGGTGAACACCGGGCCCGGCCGGAACTCGAATTGCGACGTGCGCTGGTTGTAGATCGATGCGCCCGTGACGTCGGACGGCATCAGGTCCGGCGTGAATTGCACGCGCGAGAACTGGGTGCCGGTCACGGTCGCAAACGACCGGGCGATGAGCGTCTTCGCCAGCCCTGGATAGTCCTCGATCAGCACGTGGCCATCGGCCAGCAGGGCACAGAGCGCGAGTTCCAGTGCGGGGCGCTTGCCCACCACCGCTCGCTCCACTTCGCCCAGGATGAGGGTCGCGCGCGCGGCGACCTCGAGCGGGCGCTGTTCAGCCGTTCCAGTCACTTCCGATCGCCTCATCATCCCGCGGGATCACCTCCTGCCCACCGATCGGCGCCGGCCCACCCTCGAACACACGACCGTCGATCTGGGTCAGGCCGCGCAGCCACCCATCTCGCTCGGGACCTGTGGACTCGTGCCGAAACGCCCACGCGTACTTCCGCGCGGTCTCCTGGACCTCCCAGGCGAGGACGGCCAACCGGGCATCGGTGTGGTGCCGCGCGAATCCGGCCGTTGGGCCATCCTGAAGCGCTCTGGCGTGCCGGACGCAGAGCCCGTGGCTCTGCTCGTAGGGTGCCCGAACGGGTTGTAGCGCGAGCGAGGCCGCGATCAATTCGCGCTGGGCCCGTTCAACCCCCTCGCGCGCATGGCATGCGGCACAGTGGGGCGCGGCCAGCAGATTACGGCGGGGCTCGTCGAGCGGATCGCCGTTGTTCCGTCGCCCCCGACGCGCGGGGGCCGGGAGGTCAGCCAGGCTGCCGAGAAAAAGCTCGAGCTGGCCGATTCTCGCCGCTCGCTTGTGCTCGGCGGCCTGGCTCGAGGCTGCCGACGGTTCGGCGAGCGCCACATCGTGCAGGTGCGTGGCACACAGCTCGCCTGGGTCGGTTTTCAGCGACGGGTCGCCTTCCGTGGCGTGGGCTACGAACCACCGGAGGTAATCGCGGGCGCCAACGCCGGTCGCGAGGCAGACCGGGCACGCGTCGACCTTCATCCGATCCGCGAGCCGCTCGAGGGTGGAACCGCCGGTCGGCATGCTGGGCAGTCGTTCACGCCACATCGCTCGTCGCGGCGCGTCCGCGTCCAGGCCCGCCAACAGCCCAACCAGCGGCGCGCCCGCGGCTTGGTGGAGGCTCGCGAGCAGCCGCTCGGTGAGCGTCTTGAGCGTCGCCTGCCCGGCGACGGGGACGGCGTCCAGGAGGTGGACGAGGCATATGCCTTCGTGCTTGGCGTACTGGCGCGCGACGGAGGGGTTCTGCACACCATCGAGCACCAGCGAGCGCGCTCGCTTGGACGCCGACGCGACCGAGGCACACGCCGGACACGTACCGATCCGGGTGTTGTCTTTGACCGCGGACCGCGCGCCGGCCAGCGCCTCGCGCATGACGACGGTCATGATGTGACCTTCGCCCAACTCCTCGACGAGACGGCGGGCGTGACCGGGGCACATCCCGGTCGCCGCGCGCAACTGCGCCTGCACCTCGGCGACCGTGTAGCTCTCGATCTCAAACCACGAGAAGAATCTGCGCTCAGCGTCCGCAACGTGCCGGCATATGGGACATCCGGGTTCCGTGAGCAGGCTCTCGAGCTCCGACAGGATGCGTGTGGTTTGTGGCCCGTCCACCCCAGCCCGGTTGACGGCGCCGGCTGTGGCGCCGGAAGGCGTGCTCCCTATCTGCCTGTCGTCCGTGTCAACCACCTCCTGGTCGCTGCTCCGGCGCCCCTCAAGGGCCTACCTTAGAAGCCATCAGCGCCGTGAGGCACGGTCAACGGCGAGCTTCATCGCCTACCCGGAGGATACCCGAGCGGCATATGCCGCTCCACAGTTGGCCCCGCCAGGCGGCAGTTCAGGCCAGCGCGACTGCCATCCGGCCGGCGTAGCGAGCCTGTTCGCCCAGCTCCTCCTCGATCCGCAGCAGCTGGTTGTACTTGGCCACGCGCTCGCTGCGGGCCGGCGCGCCGGTCTTGATCTGGCCGACGCCGGTGGCCACGACCAGATCGGCGATGAACGTGTCCTCGGTCTCGCCCGAGCGGTGCGAGATCACCGCCCTGTATCCCGCGTCGTGCGCGAGCGCGATCGTGTCCAGCGTCTCGGACAGCGTTCCGATCTGGTTGAGCTTGATCAGGATCGAGTTGGCCACGCCCCGCTCGATGCCTTCGCGCAAGATCGCGGGATTGGTCACGAAGATGTCGTCGCCGACCAGCTGAAGCTGACTGCCGAGGCGCTCGGTCAGCTTGCGCCAGCCCTCCCAGTCGCCCTCGGCCATCCCGTCCTCGAGCGACAGCACCGGATAGCGCTCCGGGATCGACGCGTAGTAGTCCACCATCTCGTCGGAACTCAGCGACCTCCCCTCGCCGGCAAGCTCGTAGCGACCGTTCTTGAAGAACTCACTGGCCGCCGGATCCATGCAGATCGCGACCTCGTCGCCGGGCCGGTAGCCGGCTCCCGAGATCGCGTCCACGAGCAGCGCCAGCGGGGCCTCGTTGGAGTCCAGCGAGGGCGCAAAGCCGCCCTCGTCGCCCACCGCCGTCCCCAGCCCCCGACTCTTCAGCGTGCGCTGAAGCTCGTGATAGACCTCGGTCCCCATCCGAAGCGCCTGTACGAACGATTCCGCGCCCACCGGCGCGATCATGAACTCCTGGAAGTCGACCGGATTGTCGGCGTGCACGCCGCCGTTGAGGACGTTCATCGTCGGGACGGGCAAGAGGCAGGCCTCGCTTCCCCCGAGGTAGCGCCACAACGGCTCGCCCGCTTCTGACGCCGCCGCGCGTGCCGCGGCCATCGAGACGCCAAGGATGGCGTTGGCGCCCAGTCGCGATTTTCCGTCGGTCCCGTCAAGCGCGATCAAAGCCTCGTCGAGCCCGCGCTGATCGCTTGCGTCGCGCCCGATCATCGCCTGCGCGATCTCGCCGTTCACGTTCTCGATCGCGTGTGTTACCCCCTTGCCGCCGAATGCGGATCCGCCGTCACGGAGCTCGAGTGCCTCACGAGTGCCGGTCGAGGCGCCGGACGGGACGGCCGCTCGACCGAACGCTCCCGAAGCGAGCCGAACATCGACCTCGACTGTCGGGTTGCCGCGGCTGTCGAAGATCTGGCGGGCGTGGACGTGCTCGATCGCGGTCATGGTTCCTCCGGTCAGGTTCGGGTGGCCCCTCGGCGTCCCCACGACGACCCTACACGCGGTCCCGCCGCGCTGCGACCGGATTACCTACGGATTCTCGGCGCCTTAGCGTTCTACGATCGATCGGGTCAGCGCGATGGTCGTGACGAAGGTGCGGTAGAGGCGCAGCGGATCGTCGTCGATCACAGTCACCGTGCGCACGCCGGCGCGCTCCACCCCGCGGATCCAGCTCGCCATCTCGGCCATGTCGGAGGTGAGGAAGGTCACCTCGAGGGTTACAGGGAGGTCGATCGCCGGCGGCGGCGTGGCCGCGGCGCGCGCGAGCGCACGGGCGGCGCCGGCCTGGATCAGCTCGCAGGCACGGTCCGGATGCAGGCTCTCGGCCGCGAAGCGGGTGATCGAGCGCTTGACCACCACGGCCTCGACCTCGGGCAGGAAGGGGCGCGCCTCCTCGGCGGTGGCGTCGTCGCCGGTGATCAGTACCACCGGCACGTGGTGGTGCAGGGCAACCAGCGCATTCAGGGCGCTCTCCCCGGCCGCGACTCCGTTCAGCCTCGCCTCCCAGACCGCGGCCGGGTTGTAGGTGTGCGACAGGATCGCGCGTTCGGCACCGATGGCGCCGTGGTAGGCGACCATGAACACGGCGTCGAACGTGCCGTCGAGGCCCTCCATCATGTACAGCGGCTTGTGTCGGCCCGACAGGTAGGACGCGCGGTGATGCAGCTCGCCCGGCCGCAGGTTGTACATCGTGCGATGCGCATCGTTGACCAGGATGTCGCTGGCCCCCGCCTGCACCGCGCCGTCGATCGCGGCATTCACCTCGTCGGTCAGCAGCTGCCGGCCGATCTCGTACTCGGCGCCCGGGCCGCGCACCTGCTCCCAGTCAACGATCCCAGCTGCCCCCTCGATGTCACTCGAAATGAAGACCTTCATGGCTAGTCGAGATCGAATGCGGCGTGGATTGCTCGGGTGAGCGCGGGCTCTTGGTCATCGAGTAGGCGGCCGATCTGCGACCCGAGTGCGCGCGCAGGAATGGTTGTGATGTGGTCGCAGGCGACGACTCCTCCGTCGTTCAGACCGTTGGCGGTTCCAACCGGAAGTTCAGTGGACAGACCACGAACAGTCGTTGTGATGGGAGCGATGGTGACGGTGTCCAGGTGGGGCCGCACGGTCTCGCGCGTGAGCACCAGGACCGGCCGCGCCTTGTCCAGTTGCGCAACGTGGATCGGGCGCATCAGCGCTTGCGGCCCAGCCCGGCCGCGTACTCGGCCAGGCCGGCAAGCTCGGGATCTGGCCCACTGGCGATCAGGATCTCGGCATCGCGCTCCGCCGCCAGCCGTCTGCGCTCTCGCTCGAGCGAGCGAGTCACGACGGCCGCACGGCTGGGTTGTCTTCCGCTCTCGACGACCGCGTCGACGAATGCAACGAGTTCGTCCGGCAGCCGTACGGCGATCTGCTTGGTCATACCAAAACGGTACCAGTGCGGGATGCGCCGAGCGCGGTGATTCGGCCGGCTCGAGCACGAACCCCGGCTCGAGGCGATTGAATAAATAACTAACTGAGTCAGTTATAATGTCCGCATGTCTCGACGAACGCCCCCGGGACGAGTTCAGGACATCGCCCGTGCCGCCTGCGGGGTCTTTATCGCGAAGGGCTACCGCAGGGCGCTCATGACCGACGTGGCCGAGCGGCTGGAGCTGAGTCATGCGCTCCTGTATCGGTACGTCGAGAGCAAGGAGGCGCTGCTCGAGCTGGCGGCCCGCTACGCCATGGACCAGGAGGCCGATCTAGAGGCCGTGGTGCCACTGGCGACGCCGGCGCCCGGACACGTTCTGGAGCTGTTGCGGGGCTGGTTCGCCGTCCATGCGACCTTCCCCAGGCTGCGCTCCGCGCTGGAGCGCGAACCCGACGCAGGCGCGGCAGACGAGCTGGTCGGGATCATCGAGGAGCTCTACGACTTCATCGAGCGCAACCGGCTGCTGCTTCTGCTGATCGAGAGCCTGGCCGGCGACTACCCCGCTTTGGCCGAGGCGTCGGTCAACGATCGCAAGCGCTCCTACAACGATCGGCTGGCCGCCTTCCTCGCCAGCCGCGCCGCATCCGGGGGGCTGCGCCCGCTTCCCGATCCGGAGATCGCGGCCCACTTCCTGGGTGAGTCAGTCGCGTGGTTCGCCCAGCACCGCAAGCGCGATCCCGGCGCTGCCCTGATCGACGATCAACGAGCCCGTTCCGGGGTGCGTGACCTGCTGCTGTCGGCGTTCGTGCCCGATACGAAAGCGACGGGGATGGGCCGATGAGCGTCGAGACGGTCGCCGTGGTGCTGGGCATCATGGCCTACTCGATCGCCCGGCAGATCGCGGGTGAGCCGCTGCGGGTCAAGCGGCTACTCGGTCTGCCGGCCGTGCTTACCGTCATCGGCATCGTCGACGTCGCCAAGACCAGGGCCCCGGCGAGTGAGACGGACATCGTGTTGATCGGTGCAGGCGTGGTGGTCAACGTGGCGATCGGGGTCTATCAGGGAAGGCTGATGCGGCTGGAGTGCCGCGAGGGCCACCTGTGGGGCCAGATGCCGCCCCGGGTCCTGTGGTGGTGGGCCGCCAAGATCGGCAGCGGGGTGATCCTCGACGGGATCGGCCACGCGCTCGGCGGCGGGCTGGCTATCGCCTCCGCCGTGATGCTGCTCAGGCTGGGGGTCAACCGACTTGCGCAAGCAGCGATCGTGGTACCCCGCGCGCTTGCCACCGGTATCCCGTTCGCGCCCGAGACCGATAAGGCGGGCGAAGCGCACGAGGCCGAGTTCTCGTCTCTTGGCAAAGACCTTCTCGCAGGGATCCGCGACCGGACCGTGACGGTCCTTGACGAGCGTGGGGATCCGCCCACACGGCGGTCCGCTCCAGGACAGCCACGCACTGGCCCGGCTCAGGACGACCAGTCCGGCGGCTACCGGACCGAGCCCAGCGGCGCGTTCGTCCGCTCCGTGACGCCCGCGAACAGCCCGCCGCCGAGCCTCAAACGGCAACTCTTGCAGCTGTTTGTGGGTGAGATCAACAACCGCATCGCCAAGTGATCTCCGGCGCCGTCAAGCCCAGAGGAGACCGTTGATGGCCCGTCTCGCTCGCGGGTGCTTCCGCCACCGCCGGCTCGTGTTTACCGGCTGGGTGTCGGCGCTGATTGTGTTCACGGTGGTGAGCCAGGCGGTGGGGATCAACTACTCCGCCAAGTACAGCCCGCCCAACAGCCCGTCCACCCAAGCTCAGGCCATCCTCCAGCACGATTTCCCGAGCGCGTCGGGTGACACCGACCAGATCGTGCTCGAATCCAGGACCGGCACAGTCACCTCCGAACCGGCGCGCTCGGAGGTCGAAGCCATGCTCATCAAGGTCGCGAAGCTGCCAAGGGTCGCCGGCGTGACTAGCCCCTACGGCCCGTCTGGTGCCGGCCAGATCAGCCGGGACGGCACGATCGCGTTCGCGACCGTTCACTTCGACGCCCAAGCTCAAGATCTCCCGGACGGCGCAGTCAGCGCGGTCGTCCGCACCGCCCAAGCCGTGGACGGGCCGAACCTGACGGTGGCCCTGGGCGGCCAGGCGATCGAGAAAGTCGAACCGCAACAGTCCTCCAACAGCACCGCGCTGGGGATCATTCTGGCGTTGATCGTGCTCGGGCTGGCGTTCGGCGCGCTGTTCGCAGCGATCACTCCGATCATCACCGCGCTGGTCGCCATCGGGATCGGCTACGCGATCGCCGTTCTGCTCAGCCACGTCCTGGCGATCGTCAGCTTCGCCCCGATCCTCGGCGTGCTGATCGGCCTCGGGGTAGGGATCGACTACGCCCTGTTCATCGTGACCCGGCACCGCAGCGGCGTCCGCGCCGGCAAGAGCATCGAGGACGCCACGGTGGATGCGCTGAACACCGCAGGTCGGGCGGTCTTCTTCGCCGGTCTCACCGTGGCGATCGCGCTGCTCGGCCAGTTCGCGCTCGGTCTGTCGTTTCTTTACGGCGTCGCGGTCAGCGCCACGGTGACCGTCGTGCTGACCATGCTGGCCTCGCTCACGCTGCTGCCAGCGCTGCTCGGGTTCATCGGACCGAAGGTCCTCAGCCGCCGAGAACGCCGTCGGATCCGCGAGTTCGGTCCCCAACCCGAGGCGATCACCTCTGGCCCGTGGTATCGGTGGTCACGCTCGATCGAACGCCACAGCGCGCTGCGGGCCGCGGTCGGCCTGCTTGTGATCATCGTCGTCGCTCTCCCGATCCTGAGCCTGCGGCTCGGCCTTGACGACGCCGGCACCGACCCCGCCTCCCTGACCACCCGGCAAGCCTACGACCTGCTGGCAGAAGGCTTCGGCCCAGGCTTCAACGGCTCCTTCCAGCTGGTCGCAACCCTCCGCGGGCCAGCAGACCAGGCAGCCTTCTTACGAGTCCTCAACGCCGCGTCCCACCAGCCAGGGATCGTGGCGACCACCCCTCCGCGGGTGAATCCTTCTGGCACCGCCGCGGTCGCGCTGCTCTACCCAAGCACCGCCCCCCAAGCAGCCCGAACCGCGGAGTTGCTCGACCACCTGCGCGACGAGGTCGTGCCAGAGGGCGAGGCGGGCAGCGACCTGCACATCCTGGTCGGCGGAGCGACCGCCACCCAAGTCGACTTCTCCAAGGCCCTCGCCCGCAAGCTCCCGGCATTCATAGCCGTGGTCGTAATCCTGGCGTTCCTACTGCTGATGCTCGTATTCCGGAGTCTCGTGATCCCAGCGATGGCCTCGGTCATGAACCTGCTGTCGGTCGGCGCCGCCCTCGGGGCGGCAAACGCCGTGTTCGCCTGGGGGTGGGGCTCCTCCATCCTGAACATCAACGGCACCGCACCGGTGGCGGTGTTCCTGCCGGTGATCATGTTCTCGGTCTTGTTCGGTTTGTCGATGGACTACGAGGTATTCCTCGTCAGCCGCATCCACGAGCAATGGCTCGGCTCCCGCGACAACCGGGTCGCGGTCACCAACGGCCAAGCGGCAACCGGCCGAGTCATCACCGCCGCGGCCACCATCATGATCCTCGTCTTCCTGTCGTTCCTGCTCAACGACAACATCATCATCCAACAATTCGGTGTCGGGCTTGCCGCCGCGATCTTCATAGACGCCTTCGTCGTGCGCACCGTCCTCGTGCCCGCGCTCATGCACCTGTTCGGGCGGAGTAACTGGTGGCTTCCCCGCTGGCTCGAGCGCCGGCTGCCGCAGTTCAACATCTAGTGCTACCACGAGCCGTGTGAGGCGCCTTGCGGCTGTCGCGCGACTTACGTAGGTTCCGCCGTGCACGTGCCGGCGTTGACCGGATGGACCTTAGGAGGAAGCGATGGCAACGAACGCCGCCGAGGGCTCGTTTCCGAGCCCGTACGAGATCGAGACGCCGCCGGGCTGCGAGGGCTGGGAGGAGATGTACCCGTACCACGGGCTGTTCGACGAGCGGCGCCGCGACCTGGACGAGAACCGCTTCTGGTTCTGGAACTCGATGCACTTTCCCGAGCCGATGCCGGCGTTCGATGTGATCTGCATCGACTCGCCCTACCAGGGGATCGGTGAGTGGCAGAACCGCGTGTTCGCGGTGCCGCCGGCGATGGGCATCGACTGGCGGGTGATCAACGGCTACATCTACATCACCGGCAACCCGGTCACCGACCCGGCGAAGATCGCCGAGCGCGCTGAGTTCTTCCAGCAGCGCGCCGGCTACTACTTCCAGAACTGGACCGATCTGTACGGTAAGTGGCGGCTGAAGATGGAGGCGCTGATCCGGCAGCTCGACGAGCTACGGGTCCCCGACCTGCCCGAGTACGAGCCCGACGACGTCGCCTTCGGCGACGAGCGCAACACCTCCTTCTATGAGGTGCTCGATGCATACACCCGCGTGTTGCGGTTGGGCGATCTCATGTGGCAGCACCACTTCGAGTTCCTGCTCTTGGGCTACGGTGCGTACTCGACGTTCGCCGAGCTATGCAAGGCGAATCTGCCCGACATCCCCGACCAGCACATCGCGCAGATGGTCGCCGGTATCGACGTGCTGGTCTTCGGTGCCGATGCCGAGCTGCGCCGGCTGGCGCGGCTGGCGATCGAGACCGGCGTCGACCCGGCGTTCGTACAAGGCCGTTCACCGACCGAGATCGACGCCGAACTGACCCAGAGCGACGCCGGCCGGCGGTGGCTCGAGCAGCTCGAGGAGGCCAAGGACCCATGGTTCAACATGGCCACCGGCGACGGGCTCTACCACTTCTACCGCAGTTGGTACGACGACCCCAGCATCCCCTACGCATCGCTAATCGGGTACGTCCAGGCCTTGAAGGCGGGGGAGCAGATCGGGCGCCCCACCGAGGAGATCGTGCGCGAACGCGACCGGCTTGCCGAGGCGTACGGGGCACTCCTCGACGACGATGCCCGCAAATCCTTTGACGAGCTCCTGGCCTTGTCGCGAACGGTGTTCCCCTATGTGGAGGAGCACAAGTTCTACTGCGACTACTGGTTCCTCACCCGGTGGTGGAACAAGGTCCGCGAGTTCGGCGCGCTGCTGTCCGGCCACGGCTTTCTCGAGGACGGTGAGGACATCTTCCAGCTCTCGCGTTACGAGGTGGCGGGCGCGCTCGATGAACTCGTGCTGACCTGGGCAACCGGCGGCGTCCCGCTCGGGCCCAAGCACTGGCCGCCGATCGTCGCTCGGCGTAAGGAGATCCTGCGCCGCCTGACCGATTGGACACCGCCGCCGGCGGTGGGAATCGTGCCCGAGGCGGTCACCGATCCCGCGCTCAACATGCTGTGGGGCGTGACCACCGAGCGCGTGCGCGAGTGGGCGCGCCAGCAGGACGGCGGGCGCACGCTGACCGGCGCGGCCGCGTCGCCCGGCGCCGTCGAGGGTGTAGCAAGGGTCGTGCGCGGCGTGGAGCAGATCGGAGATGTGCGCGAGGGCGAGATCCTCGTATGCGGGGCCACCTCGCCTGCCTGGGCGCCGATCTTCACCAAGATCAAGGCGGCGGTCACGGATGTCGGCGGCGTGATGTCTCACGCGGCGATCGTCTGCCGCGAGTACGGCCTGCCGGCCGTCGTGGGCACCGGCCGTGCCACGTCGGCGATCAAGACCGGGGAGATGATCTTCGTCGACGGCACAGCCGGGCGCGTCGACATCCTCGACGGTTGATCACCCCGATCTAGCAGGGGATTCCGGAGGGCGGCTCCGGATACGATAGGCTAGGTGGAGGCGGCGAATGGCTCCGCTACTCGCTCGCCCAGCACTGCGCCGGCGGCCAACCGGTCGAGGGCCCCTGTCACCTCGGAGCGAACTATGACCAACCACCACCCGGTTGCGGCCGCGGTGATCGTGTGATGCGGCAGGGCCGGCTCGCGGGTCGCTACCCCGCGGTGGCCGCCATGGTCGTCTGCGCGCTCGTGCCCTACCTGGCGCTCTCGGGTGCGCTCGGGCCGATCACTCCAATCATCGCCGACGACCTGCACATGAGCCTGCAGACGATGAGTCTCGGCGCGGGGCTCGCGAACGCCGCCTACGCGGTCGGCACCGTGCTGGCGGTCCAGTTCGCTCTCCTGCTGCCCCAGCGCCGGATGATGGTCGTCTACGCCGCCGTGTTGGTGTTCGGCTCAGTGCTGACGGCAGCCGCGCAGGATCCGGCTATGTTCATCGTCGGGAGGATCCTGCAGGGCTTGTGCACGAGCCTCCTGCTGATCGCGGCGGCGCCGCCTCTGTTCCTTGGCTTCCCGATGTCGAGACTTCGCTCGACGGCGGTGATCATGAACATGTGCATCTTCGGCGCCGTCGCCCTCGGCCCGTTGATCGGGGGAATCCAGGCGAGTGCCGATGGGTGGCGACCACTGTTCTGGATCGTTTCGCTGATCTCGGTGGCGGCGCTGGCGCTCTCGCTGCTCACGTTCGAAGACGCCCCGCCGGCCGACCTCACCGCGCCGAAGGACCCGCTGGCGATCGCGCTCGCGGCCTGCGGTGCAGGCCTTGCCTTCTTTGGCGCCTCGCAGTTGCTCACCCACCCGTTCCTGTCGGTCACCACGATCGTGCCGCTGGCCGCCGGCCTGGCTCTGATCGTGATCCTGATCGTCAACCAGTCGGTCAAGGCCCGGCCGCTGCTCACGATCCGCACGATGCTGACGAGCACGATCCCGGTCGCCGGCATCGTCGTCGCGCTGTTTGCGGCCGCAGCATCGGTGTCGGCCACCGAGCTGTCGGAGGGCGTGCTGGCTACGCGCTACGGGCCGTTGCATGTCGGGCTGCTGTACCTGCCGGAGTTCGCCGGCGCGGTCATCACGGCCTTCGTGCTCGGGTTCGTGTTGCAGCGGCGCCCGCTTCAGTACCTCCCGCTGGCCGGAATGGGGTTCCTGGCCGCCGGCATCCTCGTCTTCCGGATCGAGCTCCCGCCCAGTCAGGCGCTCGCTCTGGTCGGCTCCGGACTGACCGGAATCGGCGTTGGTGCCACGGTCGCTCCCGCCCTGTTCGTCGCCGGCTTCTCGCTTCCGTCGGCCAACCTGCAGCGGGTGTTCGCAATCGTCGAACTGCTGCGCGCCGTCGCCGCGTTCATGATCGCGCCCGTGTTCGCTCACTTCGCCGCCACCGTCGGGTCGGGGCAGTACGGCGGCGCCGGCATCGCGCTGTGGATCGGTGCCGCGCTCGCCATAGCCGGCGCGCTCCTGGCCGTGGTCATCTACGGGCTCGGGGGCGCGCGACCGCAGGCGGCGGACATCCAGACCTTCCTGGCCGGCGCGTCGCCGGCGTGGCCATCTCCCCCGCTACTGGCGCGGGTGCGCCGGCGGGCGCCGGCGCGTGTTGCTGCCCAGGACCTGGTGCAGTGTGAGTGAGGAGCGACCGCGCCCGCCGGCCGGCCCCGTCGTCATCGCCTACGACGGATCGGAGCTCGCCAAGATCGGCATCGAGGAGGCCGGTCGGCTGCTGAGCGCCGGACGTGACGCGCTGGTGGTGTGCGTATGGCAACCGTTCGACGTCGGCTTCGTGCCAATCGACGACGAGCCGTTCGATGCCGCACAGGCGCAGGCCGTCCGCGCGGCGGCAGAGCAGACCGCGGCGGGCGGCGCCTCGCTGGCCGCCGAGGTTGGGTTTCAATCCGAGAGCCTCGCGATCGAGTCGGCCCCCACCTGGAAGGGCATCGTCAAGGTCGCCGAAGAGCGCGACGCCAGCGTGATCGTCCTCGGCTCCCACGGCCGCAAAGGCTTCGCGACCGTCCTCGCCGGCAGCGTCGCCGGCGCCGTAGCCGCTCATTCGCGTCGGACCGTGCTGATCGCGCACGGTCCTGCCAGCTGACGCGCCCAGTCGGCGTCGAGCTCGCCACACAGGTAAGACGGACTACCGGGCGGACACTCACCTGCTTGAAACCGACCCGACGAACGAAAGGCGGCGATGGCTCAGCAACCGCGGATCGTCTTTGACGTGAACGAGACCCTCCTCGACCTGGAAACGATCCGTCCCACCTTTGACCGGATCTTCGGCGACCCCGCGGCGATGCGCCTGTGGTTTGCCAACTTGATCACGTATTCGGAGGCGCTCACGCTCGCGGGCTGTTACGTACCGTTCACCGACATCGGAGCGGCTGTGCTGCGAATGCTCGCGGTCACGCGTGGCATCACGGTCAGCGACGCGGACGGCGCCGAGCTCACAGAGCGGTTTGCCTCGATGCCGCCCCATCCCGAAGTGCCGGCGGCCTTGCGGCGTCTGCGCGACCACGGCTTCCGTCTGTTCACGCTCACCGACAACACGCTCGACATCTCGGGGCGGCAGCTCGAGCGCGGTGGTGTCATCGACCTGTTCGAACGGCGCTTCAGCGTCGACGAGACGGTCCGGCGGCACAAGCCGGCGCCCGAGGCCTACGACTCCGTAGCCAGCGCACTTGAGGTCGACCCGAGTGGCATCTGTTTGGTCGCGTGCCATACCTGGGACACGCTGGGAGCAGTGGCGGCCGGCTGGCAGGCCGCGCTCATCCTTCGGCAAGGGAACGCCCCGCTCGAGGTCGGGCCACAGCCGGACTACATCGGGGACGACCTCGATGCGATCGCGGATCAGCTCATCGAGCGATACCCCGCCGCGGCCATGACGCTTGCCGGGTAAGAACGTAAGCGCAAGCGGCAGCGGAGCTTGCGACTTAAGTTCCTTCCAGCGGCCTCGTGGGAATACCGGATATGTGCCGCTCTATGCCTGCGAGCTCTGCGGGTTCACGAGCGCCGCCTTCAGGTTGGAGGCTGCCGCTGCGCACCGCCGCGAGTATCCGGACTGCGATGGGGTCATCCGGATCGTCTTCCGTAGCGATGACCGTTACCGAGGGCGCAGTTACGGCCTTCAGCCGGCCACCCCGCCGGCCGCCAAGGCGTCACGTGACGAGCGTGAGGCGCCGGCACGAAGCCCAGCGTTCGCGATGCGCGAGCATCTCGATCCCGACGAGACGCTGCGTCTGACTGTCCTCGGCGACCTGGATCTAGCGGTTGCCGACAGGCTGAGCGCACGGCTTGGTGAGCTCAAGGAAGGGGGCCGTCCGGTCCGTCTCGACCTTTCCAAGCTCGCCTTCATCGACAGCACCGGGGTCCAGGCGCTCCTCGTCGCCCTCGCCGACGCGCGCTGGACGGGCTGGCAGCTCGAGGTCGCCCAGGAGGTAAGCCCGAGCGTCGCACGTGCGACGCAGCTCGTCGGGATCGCTCACGTGCTCTGGCCGCCGGACGCAGGTCCGCGTCCGTCGGATGCGGCTCCGTTTTCGCCGCCTGCCACGTGAGCCCCGGCCAAGTCCGGTGGGGTGGATGGAGCCGCAGGCACAAAAGCTGTGCGAATGCTCTATCCGATGCCACTCCCCGGCCTGGCAGCTGAGAACATCGTCGCCCCCTCGGCTCGTATCGCACGGATCGCTTGCCCCCAGCCGCATTTCGGACCGGAACGCGAACTGCAGCTCACGCGGGTAGAGGGAGATCTCGGGTCAGGTTGCAGCCGTCGCGCAGCGGCTGCAACCGGCACGGGGCCGTCGGCAGTTGACCTTCGTGGGGTCGGGGCCGGCGACGGAGCGCTGTGCGAGTTCCGGTCCCGTGTAATCGCTCCGGGTCATGAGCACGACGCTCTGGGTCATGAGCACGACGCTCTGGGTCATAAGCACGACGCTCTGGGTCATAAGCACGACGCTCTGGGTCATAAGCACGAACTCGGCGAGCCGCAGTTGCCGAGTGCGTTCGTATGACCCACATACGTGTCTGAATCGCAATTCACCGGTGGCGGGGCGCCGAGTGCGGGGAAATGACCCAGACCGCCGGGTCGGTCGGGCGAACCGGCACCCGCCGCCGGTGCCCGGGCCCCCAAGACGACCTTGACCCTGCGCGAACGGGATGAAAGGGTTGACGGCGCAAGCGATCTCGGCCGATGAAGGGCCGGGGTGGTTAGGACGGGGTCGTGCCAATCCTCGCCCGGCGCAGGTTTCGCAGCCTCGGCAATCCGGGTGGCTTGCCGCGGCTGGGATGGGTCGGCCGGCCCGCATCGGCCACGCATGGCGCCACGAATCCTTGGAGGCCGATATGAGCACAACGGAGGCCAGTGGTACAGACGCCGGGGCGATGGCGGGCGTCAAGAGACTCGACACGAACATCGAGGTGGTCGTCATCCCCGTCTCGGACGTCGACCGCGCGAAGGAGTTCTACGGACGTCTCGGATGGCGGCTCGACGCGGACGTGTCGCATGAGGGCTTTCGCCTGATCCAGTTCACGCCGCCGGGGTCAGGGTGCTCGATCCAGTTCGGCACGGGCCTCACCTCGGCGGCTCCCGGATCGGCCCAGGGGATGTACCTGGCCGTCGCCGACGTGGAGGCCGCTCGCAGCGAGTTCGCCGCGCGTGGCATCGAGGTGAGCGAGGTATTCCACGAGGGCGCCGCCGGCGCCCGATTCCATCCCGCTGGCGCCGGCGACCGCGTGAGCGGTCCCGCGCCCGAGCACCGGAGTTACGGCTCGTTTGCCTCGTTCAGCGATCCCGACGGCAACGGCTGGCTGCTGCAGGAAGTCACCACGCGGCTCCCCGGGCGGGTCGACCCAGCGGAGACGACATACGCCTCGGACGCCGATCTGGCCGCCGCCTTACGGCGTGCCGAGGCCGCTCATGCAAAGCACGAGGAGCGCACCGGTCAGGCGGACGCGAACTGGCCTGACTGGTACGCCCTGTACATGGTGCGCGAGCGCGCCGGAGAGGAGCTGCCGACATGAGCAGCGACTACGACGTGATCATCATCGGCGGGGGCTCGCCCGGAGAGCACTGCGCCGGGGCGTTGGCCGAGGGCGGGTTGCGCGTGGCCGTCGTCGAGCGAGAGCTCGTGGGCGGGGAGTGCTCGTACTACGCGTGCATCCCGTCGAAGACGCTGCTCCGGCCGGGCGAGGCGGTCCACGGAGCACGCGAGGCGGCTGCGACCGCCGAGGTCGACGTCGCGGCCGCGCTCGCCTACCGGGACTTCATGGTCTCGAACTATTCAGATGCCGGCCAGGAGCGGTGGCTGGCCGACCGCGGCATCGACCTGCTGCGCGGGACCGGTCGGCTCGCCGGCCCGGGCGTCGTCGAGGTCGACGGAGTGCGGCATACGGCCGACAACGTGATACTGGCCAACGGCGCCGATCCGGTTGTCCCACCCGTGGCGGGGCTGCGTGAGCTCGACGGCGTCTGGGGCAGCCGCGAGGCGACGTCGATGAAGGTCGTCCCCCGCCGCATGATCATTCTCGGCGGGGGGCCGGTGGGGGTGGAGATGGCGCAGGCGGTGCACAGGCTCGGCGGCCAGGCGGCGGTGTCCGACATGGCCGCGCACCTGCTTCCCCGCGAGCCGGCGCCACTGGGCGAGGCGCTCGGGGAGATGCTGAGCGGTGAGGGCATCGAGCTCGTCCTGTCCGCGAACGCGTCGCTGGCGCGACGCGACGGCGACGACTACGTGCTCGAGTTCGACGATGGGCGGGAGTTGCGCGGCGACCGGCTGCTCGTCGCCACCGGCCGCCGCCCGCGGGTCCGGGGAATCGGACTCGAAACCGTCGGGGTCGAGCCGGACGCACACGGAGTTCCCGTCGATGCGCATTTGCGCGCAGCGGATCGACTGTGGGCGATCGGCGACGTCAACGGGCTGTGGCCACTGACGCACGTGGGCAAATACCAGGGCGAGGTCGTCGCCGCCAACATCCTCGGTGACCCGCGGAAGGCCAACTACGAGGCCGTCCCACGGGTCGTGTACACGGACCCGCAGGCCGCGGCCGTGGGGGCGGCCGCCGGGCGGTTCAGCGCGATGGTCCCGCTGTCAGGGGTGGCGAAGACCGCCACCTACACGCACGCATACGCCGACGAGAAGGGATTCCTGACCTTGCTGAGCGACGGGGAACGGCTGACCGGTGCGTTCGCGCTCGGGGCCGAGGCGGGCGAGTGGCTGCAGCAGGCCACCTTGGCGATCCGCGCTCAGGTTCCGCTCGATGTCCTCACCGACACGATCCAGCCATTCCCGACCTTCTCGGAGATCTACGTCGAGGCCCTGAAGGAGCTCCGGGGTTCGATCGCGGCCGCGTCGAAGCCCGTCGGCACGGGTCCGCCGTCGGCCGGCTGACCGGAGACACTCGGCCAAAGTGAACGCGCCGCGTTAGATCCGAGGCCCGAGCGGCGGGTCGACGTCGTCGTAGATGCGCGCCGCGGCGAGCTTGCCGCCTTCAGCGCGCACGTAGACGGCAATCCCGGCCTGCGGTGGCAGCTCAGACACGCCCCAGCGCACGACGTTGTACTCCACCGCGCACGCCCTGCCATCGTCGACGAGGGCGCAGTGCTCGAGCGGTATGCCGCCGCCGTTCGAAAAGAGGTAGCTATAGAAGGCACGTAGCTTGTCGGTGCCTCCATGAACATATTGGGCGCCTGCCGGCTCGCGGACATAGCCATCCCCATCGAACAAGGCGACGACCGCGTCGACGTCGCCGGCCGACAGCGCACGGTGGTAGTCGGCGACCACATCCGACGCGCGCAGCTCGGGGTCGGGTTGGAGCAGCGGCGGCCGGTTCAGGTGACGACCGGTGAACGGCCAGCTGCTGAAGTAGAGCCGTACCTCGTCCAGCCGACCGTCGGGCTCCCTGTTGCCGCTGATCGCCACCGGAACGTCGACTCGCCCGGTTGCCGCGTCGAGGTGGAGTACCACCTCCTCGAAGCCCGAACGCCTCCCAATGAGATGGTCGATGGCCTCGATCGCGATGTGGCGCTCGGTGAGCCAGGCTTTCATCTCCTTGGCGTAGGCCACGAACGGTCGCACGCCGGAGATACGTCCGCGTACGGGGTGGTGCACCACGGGCTCGCCCGCGAATGAGTCGACCAGGGCGTCGAGCTCTCCCGCGACCATTCCCTCGTAGTACGGCACGGTCTCGAGCTTGCGCTGCAACCTCTCCTCGAGCTGCTCGAGCGCCGGTGCGGAGAACAACTCGGGGACCCAGGGCATGGTGGCAAGCATCCCAGGATTGCCCCGCGCCGGCAGAAAGCGTTCGCCCGGCCGTGGTCACACGCTGGCCTCATCTGCGCGTCAGCGCTCGTTAGCCTCGTCGGCTGCCCACGTCCCAGGCGTCTACCGGAAACCGAGGTGTGCGATGCGCAGGTGGTTGGCAGCACGACGGAGCAAGTCAGTGGCGGGGGTCGCGCTGTTCGCGGCCGTCGGACTGGTCGCGTCGGGAGCGACGGTCGTGCCCGCGGCGGCCCACGATCGGAGCGGCAACCACCGATTCGGGCACGATCATCACGGCTACCGCGGCCGAGGTCACGGGGGAGGCGGTTACGGGCAGTTCACGAACACCGTGTTCGCGAGCGGGTCGACGATCATGCATCCCGGGCCGAGTGGTCCGGAGGCGATCTCCCAGCCGGACGACATCACCTACATGGACGGGCACATCTTCGCGGCCTTCCAGAACGGCATCGGCCCGCAGGGTCAGCCGAGCATGACCGGCAACACGGCCAGCACGGTCGTTGAGTTCAACCGGCGAGGCGACGCGGTCGACCAGTGGGACATCGTCGGACATTGCGACGGACTGACCGCCGATCCGGCAATCCATCGAGTCATCGCGACCGTCAACGAGGACGCGAACTCGAGCCTGTTCACGATCGATCCGCACGGGGGCGGGAGTGGCAGCGTGGTGCAGTATTCATACAACGACAACCCGCTGCCCTCGAACGGAGGCACGGACGCGATCTCGATCTACCACGGGATGATCCTGATCAGCGCCTCGGCGCCGGGCACCGTCGGCGCGCCCGCGCCGCAGCCGACCTACCCCGCGGTCTACCGGGTCACCCTGAACAGCGCGACGGACGTGGCGACGGTGCAGCCGCTCTTCTACGACGAGGATTCCGCGACGGTCGCCAACGCCAACAGTGCCCAGTACGGAAGCACCGTCTCGCTGGCGCTGACCGACCCGGACTCGAACGAGGTGGTTCCGTTTTACGCCCGTCGGTTCGCGGGCGATTTCATGCTCACAAGCCAGGGCGACAAGCAGCAGATCTTCGTCCGCGACGCAGGAACCCGTCATCAGAGCCTGTCGGTGCTGAACCTGTCCGACTCGGTGGACGACACCGCGTGGCCGTCCGATCGCCACGGTGCGATCTTCACCACCGACAACTCCAACGACACGATCAACGAGATCACTGGACCCTTCTATCCGGGACAGGTGTTCGTGGCCGACACGCCGTGCGACGCCAACGACGCTCCGGCAACTTGCCCCGCGCCGGGCTTCCCGCCGAACTTTCTCGGCCAGCTGAATCCGTTTACGGGCACGATCACGCCGGTCGCGCTGCAGGGCCCGGCCGTCGAGCCACAGGGGATGCTGTTCCTCCCCTGATGACTCGCGGCGGGGCTTGGCCGATCACTGATTCCGGACCGCGCTCAGCGCCAGGTTGATCAGCGCCACGGCTTCGAGCGCGAGCGCGAGCGCATGCTCGCCCGCGGCGTATAGGGCCAGCGCGCCGAGGGTGAAGACCGTCACCTTGAACAGGGCGAGCGGGACGCGGCGCAGGCGCCGCTTGGCGGTTGGCGCCGCGATCACGCTCCAGATCGCCGCCAGCCCGACCGGGGCGGCGATCCCGACCAGCCACCTCACGCCGGTGGGGGCGTCCAAGGTCGACGCCGAGTAGGCGATGGCGCCGAGCAGGGCCAGCTCGAGCAGGAAGGCGAGAGCCAGGTTCAGGCCCTTGACGGGATCGGCGGTCATTTGGTCTCGGTGTGCGTCGGCGGTGGCGGTCATCGTTGGAGTCCTTTGGTGGCGTGGGTCGAAGAATAGCGAAGATCAATAGGCAAAAACCTATGCTCGTTAGTTTATCCCGCGCGCTCCACCCTTGTCAAGGCGAGCCTGGCGGTCGCCGAGTCACAGCCCGACCTGGACGTGCAGCCCACCCTCGGGAGGAGCTTCGAGGCGGACGTTGCCCCCGTGGGAGCTCACGATCGCGACGATGATTGGCAGCCCGAGGCCGTATCCGTCGCCTGGGCTGGTGCGGGGCGTTGCCAGGCGCTGGAACGGCTGCTTGAGGCGGTCGAGTTCGCGTGGCGGGATCACGGGTCCGCTATTGGCGACGGACAGGATCGCGTGTCCGTTCGGGGTCGAGGTGGTGACCTCGAGCCAGCCGCCCGGCGTGTTGTGAGAGATGGCGTTGTCGAGCAGGTTCGATACGACCCGGTCGAGCAGCTGCCGATTACCCTCCGCGCAGGCAGGGTCGAGGCTGGCGTCCACGCGCAGCTTCCGGCGCTCGATCTCGCGTTTGCGCGCGGCGAGGGCGGCGCGGGTCGCTGCCGCTAGGTCAACCGGTTCGGGGCGTTCGATCGCCTGATCGCCGTGGGCCAGCGCGAGCAGAGCATCGATCAGCTCCTCGAGCTGCTGCTCGGCGGCGAGCGCCCGCGCCTGCGCGGAGCGCAGGGAGTCGGGAGTGGCGTCCGGGTCGGTCATGGCCACCTGGAGCAGGGTCTTCAGCCGGGCAAGCGGCGTCCGCAGCTCGTGCGATGCGTTGGCGACGAACCGCCGCTGGGACTCGAAAGCCATCTCGAGAGGCCGGAGCACGCGGCCGGCGAACAGCCACGCGAGGACCCCCGAGAGCGCGGCCATCAACGCGAGCACGATCGCGGACATGGTCAGCAACGTGTGCAGATCGGCCGCCTGCTGGACGTGATTCAGCTCGTCGACGAGCCGGCCGGCCGGGAACGTGCGCGTTCCTGGCGGTCCGGGAGCCCGCACGGTCGTACGGCCGTTCTGCGATACCAGGAGATAGGTGATCGCGAGCAGGCCGGCGCCGCAGGCTATGAATACGCATCCGTAGAACAGGGCGAGACGAAGCCGCGACGAGATCATCGGCCGGAGATCCGGTAACCCGAGCCGGCGACCGTCTCGATCACCGGCGGGTCGCCGAGCTTGGCGCGCAGCCGACTGATGGTGATCTTGACCGTGTGGCTGAACGGGTCCGCGGTCTCGTCCCAGACTCGAGCCAGCAACTCCTCGGCCGGTACGCAGCGGCCTCCGCTGGCCAGGAGCAGCTCGAGCACCCCAAACTCCTTCGGCGTGAGCTTGAGCTCTTGGCTGCCGCGAAGCGCACGACGGCTGGCGGAATCGACGACGAGGTCGCCGTGACGGAGCGCCGGCGCGACCGCGGGTTGAGCGCGACGCGCCAACGCTCCGATTCTGGCCACCAGCACGGGGAAGTCGAAAGGCTTGGGCAGATAATCGTCGGCGCCGCGCCCGAGCCCATCGACCAGAGCGGCGTTGCTCGCGGCGGCGGTCAGCATCAACACCCGGCTGCGTGCTCCGTCGGCGATCAGCCGGGCACACACCTCGTCGCCATGCACGCCCGGCAGGTCGCGGTCGAGCACGATCACGTCGTAGTCGTTGACCCGAGAGCGTGCCAGCCCGTTCGAGCCGTCGAAGGCGACGTCGACGGCGATGCGCGCATGACGCAAGCCCGCGGCGATCGCCTCCGCCATCTCACGGTCGTCCTCGATCACGAGCACGCGCATCGCGGGCGAGCGTAATCGTCGCGGGGTAACAATCCGGTTTCATCGCCAGCGGCGTTACGTGCTTGTAACCCGGCATGCCGTAGAACGAGGACAGAGCCAAGACAGGAGGCGACATGGCCGGTCGGCCGATCATCCTCATCACCGCGTGCTTGCTCGCGGCCGGTTGCGGGAGCAGTTCCCCGAAGAGCACGGCGAGCGCATCCTCGTTCGGCGCTCAGGCGCTCGCCTTCTCCAAGTGCATGCGAGCACACGGCGTCCCCAGCTTCCCGGACCCGGGAGCACCCGCCGGCCCCGGCGAAAGCTCGTTCCTGGGCATCGCGATCCCGTCGACGATCGACATGCAGTCGCCGGCCGTCGAGTCCGCATTCAGCGGCTGCCGTCACGTGATTACGAGCATCCTGTCACCGCAGGGGAAAGCGCCGATCACCGCGGCCCTGAAGGAATCGTTGATCGCCCATGCACAGTGCATGCGCACCCACGGCGTGCCCGCCTTTCAAGACCCCGTCTTTCCTCCTGGCGGCGGCATCGAGACCTTCGAAGGTCCCGGGGTGAACCCGCAGTCGCCCGCGTACCAACACGCGGAGGCCGCCTGCCCCGGCCGCTGACAGCGCGTCTCGGTTAGCCTGCCCCGACCCGACAAGGAGGAAGCGATGGTGAAGCTCGTGGTCTGCTACGGCACGCCGGAGGACATGGCGGCTTTCGACGCGCACTACACCGAGACGCATGTTCCCCTCGTGCACAAGATCCCGAGCCTGAAGCGGTTCGAGCACGGGAAGGTGCTCGGGACGCCGGACGGTGCGCGGGCGCCTTACTACTACCTCGCCGAGCTCTGGTTCGACAGTCCCGGGGACCTGCAAGGTGCGATGCAGAGCGCGGAGGGCGAGGCCGCGGGGGCGGACGTGCCGGCGTTCGCCAGCGGTGGCGCGACGCTCATGATCGCCGAGGCGTCCTGAACGACGGGGCGGTCAAACGGAACCGACATGCAGATCATCCGCAACTCGATCGACACGAACCCTGGTCCGAGCGACTGGTTCACCGGCACCGTCTACCTCGACCCGGTGGCGACGCCCACGGAGCCGTCCCGCGTGGCGGCCTCGAGCGTCCACTTCACTCCCGGCGCGCGTACCGCGTGGCACACCCACCCCTACGGCCAGACCATATACGTGACCGAGGGCATCGGCCGCTGCCAGCGCCGGGGCGGTCCGGTCGAGGAGATCCGACCCGGTGATCGCGTGTTCTTCGAGCCCGGCGAGCACCACTGGCACGGCGCCGCCCCGAACCGCTTCATGACCCACATCGCCATCCAGGAGGTCGACGAGACGGGGAGTCCCGTGACCTGGGGTGAGCACGTAACCGACGAGGAGTACAACGCCGCTCCGTCCTCCTAGGCCGGCACCGCGTCGTGATCCAGGCGGCGGCTGAAGGTCAGCACATTCACGCGTGCTCGACCACGACGCTGCACCCCCGCTCGAGCCGATCCCGGTCAGCCCAGGCGCGAGCCTCGGCCGAGGTTTCGAGCCATTGCCCGAGCGAAATCGGCAGCTCGTTCGGCAAGAGGTTGGTCGTTGTCGACCAGGCTAAGCAGGAGGTTTGGCAAGAGTGGGTCAGCGAGCGGCTTGTTTAACGCGACGGTGCGATGTGAGCAAGGCACGCGCGGTGCGCCAGAGGACACGCTCGGCCTCGTCGGGCGCCATCGCGCCCGCGCTGACCTGGCGGCTGGCGGCGTGGATGATGTCCGTGAGGATGCCGAGGAGCCACTCGACCGGCAGCTCCGGATCGAACTCGCGACTGCGCTGACCACGACCGATCACCGCGCGCACCGGGGCAAGCGCCGGCTCGAGCCGCGCTCTGAGCTCCGAGCGCTCGAGCCGCTGCGGGTTGACGATCACCAGGCCTCGGTAGCGACCGACCACCTGCCAGGTGGCGCCCAGCATCCGCTGCATCGCCGCGGTGGCGCTGTCCGTGTCCGGGCGCGCCGCGTCGAGCGCCGCCTTGACCTCGCGGACCGACTGTTCCGTCAGCGCGTCAAGGAGCGCGTCGCGATTTGCGAAGTGGTGGTAGACGGTGGCGCGCGACACGCCGGCGCGTGCGGCGACGTGCTCGAGGCTCGCGGACGGGTCGGCGGCGAGCAGCTCGGCGGTGGCCTCAAGGATGCGCTCCGCATTGCGGCGGGCATCGGCCCGCGAGAAACTTGACACTGCTGTCAACCTTATACCGTGCTCCGTGGACAGCTGTGCTACCTGCAGATCCCGGCCGACGACGTCGAGATCTCGGCGCGCTTCTACGAGCGTGTGTTCGGCTGGGGCGTCGACCCGCCGGACACGGGATTCGAGGCGCCCGGTCTCATCGGCCAGTGGGTCACCGACCGCCCGGCGTCGGCCGAGGCTGGGCCGGTGGGATGGATCAGCGTTCCCGACGTCAGGCGCACCCTAGTTGAGGCGGTTGAGGCGGGCGCCACGCTGCGCGACGAGCCGATGCCCGATGGCTCGCGTCTGCTCGCCTCGTTCCTCGATCCCGCCGGCAACATGGTCGGGATCGTCCAGCACGCCGACCACGCTGCACCCCTCTCCGAGCACATCGGGCACGTCGAGAACCGGACGATGCCGCCGTCGACGGTCATCCCCCAGCTGACCTACGACGATGTGACGGAGGCGATCGAGTGGCTGTGCGACAAGTTCGGCTTCGTCGAGCGCTGGCGCGCCGGCGACCACCGCGCCCAGTTGTCGATCGGGAACGGCACGGTGGCGATCACGGAGCCCCGGACGTCGAAGGTCCGCCCCGGGCCGAGGGACATCATGGTTCGGGTCCCCGACGCCGCCTCGCACTGCGAGCGGGCCCGGGCGCGTGGCGCCACGATCGTCAACGAGCCGCGGGACTACCCCTACGGTGAGCGCCAGTACACCGCCGAGGATCTGGGCGGCCACCACTGGTGCTTCTCGCAGTCGATCGCCGACGTGGCGCCCGAGGAGTGGGGCGGCACCACCGGGCCTGCGCTGCATAGCGCTCCGAAGAGCGGGCCGGCCTTATCGGTCATGCTGATCGTCCCCGACGCCGACGCGGCGATCGCCTGGTACTACGACGCGCTCGGCGCCGACGTGCTGTGGAATCTCGGCGGCGTCGCCGGGTTGCACATCGCCGGGGCCCCGTTCTTCCTGCATGAGGTCAACCCGCGCAACCCGGCCGAGACGAGCCCCGATCGCGCCGGCGCCACGAGCGTCCGAATCGAGCTGTTCGTCGACGATCCCGACGCGTTCGTCGAGCGCGCGCTCGCCGCCGGCGCGATGCCCGGCTCGCCGGTGGTGGACCACGAGACACCGTGGGGAACCCACCGGCAGGGCGGCTTCCACGACCCGTTCGGCCACAACTGGTCGGTGGGAGATCGCTCACCGCTCACTGGCTGAAAGTGTCCGGACGGGGACTAGGGATGGTCGGCGGCGCCTTACGGCGGCGCCGTAGTGCCCCACGGACGCCGCGCGTCAGCGCGGCTCATTCCCGAGCCGTGAAACTACGACCGGTGGAGAACCGGGACATCGCCGATCGCCTCGACGCGTTCGCCGCGCTCCTCGAGCTCGCCGAGGCCAACCCCTACACCGCGCGCGCGTATCGACGGGCCGCGGAGACGATCCGCGGCGCCGCTCTGCCGGTGGACGATCTGGTACGTGCGGGACGCGTGCGCGAGTTGCGGGGGATCGGTTCCGGGATCGAGTCGCGGCTGCGCGAGCTGATCGAGACCGGCCAGATCGCCGAGCTGGCCGAGCTCGAGCGCGAGCTCGCACCCGATCTGGTTGGGCTTGGGCGTTACCTCGGCCTCGGCGCCCGGCGCTCGATCGAGCTGGCGCGTGCTCTCGATGTGCGTACTGCGGATGAGCTGCGCGAGGCGGCCGCCGCCGGACGCCTGGCGAGCGTCCCGGGGATCGGGCCGAAGACCGAGGCGCGGCTACGCGAGGCGCTAACCGGCGGGCACGACTCAAGGCCGCGCCAGGGACTGCTGCTGAACCGCGCGCGGGAGCTGATCGGAGGCATCGCCGCCGCGCTCGACGGGGTGGCCGCGGGGGATGTCCGGCGGTGGCGGGACTCGTGCGAGCGGCTGGCAGTGGTGTGTGCCGACGCGGACGACCCGACGAGGACGCTCGCGCGGTTTGGCGAGCTGCCCCAGATCGTGGGGTTGATCGAGCGCGAGGAGCGGCGCGCCGTGGGCGTCACCGTGGACGGCGTGCCGGTCGAGCTCAACGTCGCCGAGCCGGCGGTGTTCGGCACCGCGCTCGTTCGCGCCACCGGCGCCCCGGCGTACGTGGCGGCGCTCGAGCCGCTCCCGGACCGCCCCGACGAGCGGGCCGTCTATCGGGCGCTCGGCGTGCCCTGGTGCCCGCCGGAACTTCGCGAGGAGCCCTTCCGCGGCGAGCCGCCGGCGCTGCTCGAGCTGGCGCAGATCCGAGGCGATCTGCATTGCCACACGACCTGGTCGGACGGGCGCGCCAGCGTCGTGGAGATGGGCGCGGCGGCGCGCGAGCGCGGCTACGACTACGTGGCGATCTGCGACCACACGCCCGCGGTGGGCGCGGTGCAGGGGCTGCGCGCGGACGACGTGCGCCGCCAGGGTGAGGAGATCGCGGCGGCCAACGAGCAACTGGCGCCGTTCCGGATCCTGCGCGGGATCGAGTGCGACATCCTGCCCGACGGCCGGCTCGACCTGCCCGACGAGGTTCTCGCCGAGCTCGACTGGGTGCAGGCCAGCGTGCACGGCGGGCAGCGGATGCCGCGGCGCGAGATGACCGCGCGCGTCGAGGAGGCGCTGCGCAACCCGTACGTGCGCTGCCTCAGCCATCCCACGGGCCGCTACATCAACCGCCGGCCCGAGAACGCGCTGGACCTCGACCGCGTGTTCGAGCTCGCGATCGAGCAGGACATCGCCCTCGAGGTCAACGGCCTGGCTCCCCGTCTGGACCTGAGCGGCGAGCACGTCAGGGACGCGCTTCGCGCCGGCGTCGAGATCGTCTGCTCGACCGACGCCCACTCGGTGGCCGGACTCGACAGCATGGAGCTCTCGGTGGCGACGGCCCGACGGGGCTGGGCCGGCCCGGAAGCCGTCGTCAACACGCGACCGCTCGAGACGATCCTCGCTCGACGGCAACGGTGATCAGTCGACGAGCACGACGAGCTTTCCGCGAACGTGGCCGGCCTCGCTCAGCCGGTGCGCGTCCCCGATCCGTTCGAGCGGGAACGTTTGCGCCACCGGCAGCGAGAACCGCCTCGCCTCGATCAACGGGCGGATGTCGCGCAGGGCGTGCACGGCGCGCATAGTGCCCATCCCCCCGCTGAATCTCGCCCCGGTCTGCTCCGCCCCGGCGTAGTCGGCGATCGTGACGACGTGCTCGGGATCGCCGGCGAGCTCGACGAGTGCCGGGAGCGCGCCGCCGCCGGCCGCGTCCAGGGCGGCGTCGACCCCGGCGGGCGACAACTCGCGGACGCGGTCCACGAGCCCATCGCCGTACGCCGTCGCCTGGGCGCCCAGCGAGCGCAGGTAGTCGTGGTTGTTGGGGCTGGCCGTCCCGATCACGCGGGCCCCGCGCTCGCGCGCAATCTGGACCGCTGAGCTGCCCACTCCGCCGGCGGCGCCATTGATCACCACGGTGCTGCCGGCGCTGACTCCGAGGAGATCGAGCGTGCGCACCGCCGTCTCCACCGCCACCGGGAGCGCTGCGGCGCCGGCGAAGTCGAGCGACGGTGGAATCGGCGCGTAGTCCGACAGCAGTGCGAGCTCGGCGGCGCCACCGCCACCGGCGGCGAAACCGAAGACCCGATCGCCGGGCGCGGCGTCGCTCACCCCCTCCCCGATCTCGTCGACCACGCCGGCGACCTCGCGCCCGGTCCGCTGCGGCAGGTCTCCGCCACGTGTGCCGGCGCGCAGCTTCCAGTCGATTGGGTTGACGCCGGCGGCGCGCACGGCGACGCGAATCTGCCCGGACTCCGGATGGGGATCGGGCAGCTCGACCAGCTCGAGCACGTCGGGACCTCCGAACCGGCTGTACTGGATCGCCTTCATCGTTCGTCTCCGGGTTTGTCTGGCGTGTCAACCTCGCGAAGGCAGGCGACGAGCTCGCCCAGATGATCGATGAAGCGGTCGGCCTCCTCATCGTCCATTCCCGCGAGGAAGCGCCAAAGGGGTCGGGCGTGCCGGTCGCGCATCTGCTCGACGGCCGCGACCGCCGCGTCCGAGAGCGACACGATGATCCGGCGGCGGTCCCGTTCGTCGTGCTCGCGGTCGACGAGCCCGGCGCTCGCGAGCTCGCCGACAACCAGGCTGGCGTGGGCAAGGGTCATGTCGGTCCGCTCAGCCAGTGCGGAAACGGTCGCGGGTCCGGTGACCGACAGCGACACCAGCGTGGCCACGTGGCGCTCGCCGAGGCGGCCCGCCTCCTTGAGCGCCGGCGGCAGCTCTCCCCGGCGACGCCGCAGCGCGAACCCGAGCTGGGGCAGCAGGGGAGCGAGGCGCGCGATCTGCCGGCGACGGCTGGCCGCGGGCCCGGTGGCCACTAGCGATCGTGATTTGGGGGTGGCTCGTGCTTTCATCAAATTCACTTGACTATCTAGAACTCTGGAGTATAGTCCAACCCGACTCTTGAACCTGCGGGAAGGAACTTCAGATGATGTGCCAGCCTCGAACCCCGCTTGCCGCCGACTATGGTCCGCAGGATCGCAGCCTGCGCGCTGCCGACCACGATCGCGACGCGGTCACCGACATCCTGCGTGAGCAGCATCTCGCCGGCCGGCTCGATACCGACGAGCTTCAGGAGCGCATCGACGGCTGCTACGCCGCGAAGACGTACGCCGACCTCGACGCCGTGCTCGCCGACCTCCCGGCGGAAGTGCCCGGCCAGACCGTGCGAACTGGTTCCGACACCCACGTCTATCGCGGTGGCTGGCGCGGACCTCTGGCCTGGCTGCCGTTGCCGGTCGTGATCCCGATCCTGCTCGCGGCGGCGGCAATCAGTCATGGCTTCCTGCTTTGGCTCGTGATCCCCTTCGTGCTCTTCTTCGTCAGCCGCCGCTGGCGCTGGCGCTCGACCTTCTGACCCCGCGAACATACGGGGCGTGCGTAACGGCGTCTATGCCGCTGATCCCGACGGCGCCCCGGACTCGGAGTTCGAGCCGGGCGCGCTCCGCCACCTGGTGCCCGGCAATAGCGGCCGACTGCTCGACGCGCGGCGCACCCCGATCACGATCACCGCGGTCCACCCCACGAGGGGCGCCTTCGAGCTCGAGATCGGCGCGTTCGAGGACGCCGGCGCCCGCTGGGAGCTACCGCTCGATCAGGTCGAGCGCTTCCAGTTCGCGCGCGGCGCTCAGCTCGCCGGCGCCGGCAACGTGGCGGAACTGGCACGAGCCGTCGAGCGCTTCGACCGGGAGCTGACGATGGACTGCGATCCCGCCGCCCGCCGGGAGGCGTTGATGCGAATCGCCGATGAGCAGGCGGCGCTGCGGGAACGGTTGAGCGACGAAGCCGCCGGCGCGGTGGACCTCGCGCGCTGCATCGACCAACGGTCCGGTGTGGAGCGGCTGTTCGGCTTGCTCGAGGAGGTCATGGCCGACTACGGTGTGGCCGAGCTCGAGCGGCGGTTCAGCACGACGTTCGTCAGCAATCCTGCCTCCGGCGAGGTCGTCAAGGGGCACGCGATCGTGCTCGCCGAGCTCGGGCTGTGTCCGTTCCGGGGCAAGGTGGTGCGCGATCCCCGGCTGTTCGACGAGCCGTGGACCAAGGCACGGCGTGCCCAGCACCTCGTCGCGCGGCTGGGCTTCACGCAGGCGCTGTGGAGCCTCCTGGGCGAGACGAGCGCGGTGCTCTACCGCGGGGCCGCGACCGACGGATCGCTGACGGAGCCGTCGCCTTCGTCGTTCGTCTCGGCCACTCTTTCCCGGGAGGTGGCGATGGCGCACTTCGAGGGCGGGCCCACCACGCGGGTCGCGGTCCTCTGGCGCCAGCACGTCCCGGTGGCGCGGCTGCTGATGACGTTCCTCGAGACGCGGGCGATGAACGACCGCTTCCGGGAAGCCGAGGCGGTGCTGATCGGCGACCCTGCCAACCGCGCGTTCTGAGCCCCGACGGATCAGCTTGGCGGCCAGGGACCGGCGCCGGCGCCCAGGCTGTTCAGCCAGTTGCGCATGTTCTGACCCGCCGGAGTGATCTCACCCTCCTCATAGCCGGTCGTCGCGCGCGCCAGGGTGATGCCGTTCAGCGTCGACCACCCGTATTCGATCGCGGTGCCCGACGGCGCGTAGCGGGCGATGGCCTGTCCTTGCTGCAGAATCGAGCCGGCCGGGGCGAGGTCGGTGATCTCCTCGGCCACGTACTGGACCTTGCCGGCGTCGGGACCCTCGAGTAGCTCGAAGTAGATCAGCGGTTGCCCGGCGTACCAGTTGGGTTCGATACCGAGGATCTTGACGCGGCAGGGGGCGAGGATCGGGGCCCCCACCGGCAACTGCGCGTCGACGCCCTGGTCGGTCCGCTCCCACCGCGAGACGAACTGGAGCGGATCGATGTAGGTGGCGCTCGTGACCTTCACGGCGATGAACTCCTGGCGCAGCTCCTGCCTAACCTCGGAGAGCGGCGGCGCGTGGGCGTTGACGTCGCCGACCGGATCGCTCGGCGTCACCACGGCGGCCTGCTGTCCCGCGGTCGGATCGACCGCCTGGGGTCGCGCCTGGGGAACGGTGGCGGTGTCCGCGGCGGTGGACCGGGTGGTGGTCGCCGAGGACGATCCACACGCGGACAGCGCAACCGGGACGCTCGCCCCTAGCCCGAGGACGAGCGCCACGATCAGGAGGCGGTGAAACATTCCCTTGCCGTCCACGAGCGTCTACCGGGTTTCAACGGTAACAGCCCATTCCGGCGATAGCGCGAATTGGCTGCACGTCTGCAGGTTCCGCGGACGAGCCTACGCATCGTGCGTAGACGCTGACTAGGCTGTCGACCGTGCCGGATCGAATCGTTTATGTGACGCGCCTGACGCGGCTGCCGTTGATCGGGGCCGACGGCGCGGATGTGGGCCGAATCGTCGACGTTGTGATCGATCTTGGCGGGCGCCCGCCGCGGGTCAATGGATTCGTGGCCGCAGTGGGCCGGCGACGGGTGTTCGTGGGCGCCGGCCGGGTCGGGGAGATCGAGAGCGAAGGGATGCGGTTACGGCGGGGATCGGTAAACCTGCGCCAGTTCGAGCTCCGTCCCGGGGAGCGCCTAGTCATGGGCGAGCTCGTCGGGGGGAGGGTGCGCGGCGATCGCGTGGTGGACGTCGGCATCACGCCGGCCCCGGAGCCGTTCGCCTGGGAGGTGGCCACGCTGGCGCTCGGCAGCCGCGGGCTTACCGGTCGGCGCCGGGCGCCAGAGGTGATCGACTGGAGCGAGGCCGGCGAGCTGTTCGCCGACGAACGATCGATCGACCGCCAGGCGGCCGCCCTGGGCGGCCTTCACCCCGCCCAGATGGCCGCGGCGCTTCGTCGCCTGCCTTTGAGCCGCCGGCGGGTGCTCGCGTCGGCGCTCGAGGACGACCGTCTCGCCGACCTACTCGAGGAACTTTCCGAGGACGAGCAGGTCCGGCTCGTCGAGGGACTCGACCGCGAGCGCCTGGCCCGCGTGCTCGACGAGATGGACGCCGACGATGCCGCCGATCTGCTGGGAGAGTTCTCAGCCACCCGGCAGGCCGAGCTGCTCGGTGCGATGGATCCCGAGGAGGCGGAGCCGGTTCGGCGCCTGCTCGTGTACGAGCCCGACACCGCGGGCGGTCTGATGACCCCCGAGCCCGTCATCCTGGCGCCGCACGCCACCGTCGCCGCCGCGCTGGCCCGGATTCGCGACCCCGATCTACCCGTGCCGATCGCCTCGCAGGTGTTCGTGTGCCAGCCGCCGCTGGAGACGCCGACGGGCCGCTATTTGGGCGTCGTCGGCGTCCAGCGCCTCCTGCGCGAGGCGCCGAGCAAGCCACTGGGTCGCTGTCTGGACGAGGAGTGGGAGCCGATCGCGGCCGACGCCAGCGATCGCGAGGTAGCGGAGCGCCTCGCCGCCTATGACGTCGTTGCGCTTCCCGTCACCGATGCGGCGAACCGACTCGTCGGGGCGGTTACGATCGACGACGTGCTCGATCGGATGCTTCCCGCTAACTGGCGCATGACAGGGGTGGAGCGCTGATGGCCCGGCGCGACGACCTCAGCACGCCCCGCGGGACGCAGGGCGGCCCGTCCTACGACCCGGACGCGTTCGCCCGGTACGCCGAGCGGATGGCCCGCTTCCTCGGCACGGGTCGCTACCTGGCGGCACAGACGATCTTCGTCTTTCTCTGGATCGTGCTCAATCTCGCCGCGGTCTCCCTCCGCTGGGATCCATACCCCTTCATCCTGCTCAATTTGTGCTTCTCCACCCAGGCCGCATATGCCGCCCCGATGATCTTGCTGGCGCAGAACCGCCAGGCCGATCGCGATCGCGAGGAGGTCGAGCGCGACCGCGAGGCTAACGCCCGCTCACTGGCTGACACTGAGTACCTGGCACGGGAGATCGCGGGAATACGGCTGGTCCTCGAGCGCAAGGCCGATCGCGAGGACGTCGTGGACGCGCTGGATCGCCTGACCCGGGCGATCGAGGAGGACGGCGCGCTGGCCGTTTCAAGGTACGTCCCCGGCCGCGACGACGAGTCCGAGCTGGAGGAGCCGCAGGCGGAGTAGTCGATCGTCCCGGGCGCCGGACGCGGGGTCCTACGATTGTCGTGTGCTCGCCCGTGCGCACCGGGCCTCGTTGATCGCAGTAACGACGATAGGGTTGCTGGCGGTCGGTTGCGGGTCGAGCCACATCCTGGTAGGGAGCTCGACACAGCAAGCGCGCGCGGCGCCCAAGCTAAGGCGGCAACCGCCGGAAAAACCCCAGTCCTCTCCGCCCACGACGGTCCCGCTCACGCCACCTCCGGACGTGCCGGGCCTGAACGAACCGATTCCGACCCCGGGTCCGACAGGTATTCGTGCGCCGGCTGCCGACGTGGCCGTAATCCGGGCATGGGCCGACGCGCTGCGTCGCGGGGACGTGGATGCGGCCGCGCGCTACTTCGCGCTGCCGAGCGTGATGGTCAACGGCACCGATGCGAGCGGCGCTGCGCTGGTGATCGCGATTCAGACGCGCGCCCAGGCGGACGCCGCCAACGCGTCGCTGCCCTGCGGGGCCAGGTTCATCTCGGCCGACCTACGCGGCCGCTACGTCAACGCCCTGTTCCGTCTGACCGGCCGCCCAGGTCCGGGCGGGGGCAACTGCGGCACCGGCGCCGGCCAAACGGCCCGCACCAACTTCGTCATCGCCCACGGCCTGATCGTGGAATGGCTCCGCGCCCCCGACGATCCGGGCGACAACGGCGGATCGACGACGCCGGCGCCGGTGACGCCGACGACGCTGCCGCCGTCGCCACCCAGCGTCTGACACGGGTTGTTACCCGGCGCGCCTAACATCAGGGTTGTGGATGGCGATCAGCTTAGAGCGATCCAGGCGCCGCTCAAGCAGCGCTACCGCGAGCAACCGGATGCCGCGGCGGTCACGCTGTCGGCGTCCGGCGAGCTCGGTGAGGGCGTCAGCTGCTCGGTTCAGACCGCCCGTGCGATCGCCGAGGCGGGGCTTCATCCGGCCACCGGCGGTGACGGCTCGCTGCTGTGCTCGGGCGACATGCTGCTCGAAGCCCTGGTCGCTTGCGCCGGCGTCACGCTGCGCGCGGTGGCTACGTCGCTCGGCATCTCGGTGTCGGCCGGGCGCGTGCTAGCCGAGGGCGATCTCGACTTCCGCGGCACCCTCGGTGTCGAGCGGAGCGCTCCCGTCGGCTTCCGCGCGATCCGCCTGCTCTTCGAGCTCGAGACCGACGCTGACGAGGAGCAGCTGGCGACGCTCAAGAAGTTGACCGAGCGCTACTGCGTCGTCTACCAGACGCTCGCCGCCACGCCGGAGCTGAGCACGGACATCGCCGCCGCCTGACTGGCAGCTAGTCAGCCCACCAGTCGCGCTGGCCATGGACGTCTTCGCGCGGAGCGTTGCCGAGATTGGGCGCGCCGATGACGAGGATCTCGAGGCCCTCCGGGCCGGCCTCGTAGCCTCGCCACGTGCCGGGCGGGACGCGCACCGCGTCCCATTCCTTGAGCTCGACGATCTCGTCGTCGACCTTCATCCGCCCGCTCCCGCGCACGACCACGTACACCTCCTCTTGCTCCTTGTGCGTGTGGCCGTACGGAAAGCGATAGGCAGGCGGGACGCGCTGGTAGCTCAAGGCGGATCTCTCGAGCCCAAGCGCACCGGTCGCCGAGCGGAACTCCAGATCCGGGGCGCCGTCGAACCGCGAGCCGAGGTCCTCCAGATCCTCCTTCAGGTTCCTGAGCGTGAATGGCACCAGGCAATCGTATGGCGCGCCGCGCGAGCGCGCCGGACGGAGGTTCGGTTAGTTCGGCGTGTACGGAAACGCCACGGTGACGGTGAGGCCGCCTCCGGGGCGCGGGCGCGCCACGAGCTGTGCGTCGTGGGCCGAGGCGATCGCCCGGACGATCGAAAGGCCGAGCCCGTGGTGTCCGTTCTGGTTGCCGCGGGTGGGGTCGAGGCGCTGGAAGGGCTCGAACAGGCGCTGAACCTGATCCGGTGGGATTGCCGGGCCGGTGTTGCTGACCGTGAGCACGGCCCGGCCACCGCCGTTCGCCGCCGTTCGCACTTCCACGCGCCCGTGGGCGACGTTGTGCTCGACCGCGTTGTCGACCAGGTTCGCGATCAGCCGCTCGATGAGCGCGTGATCGCCGGTGGTGATGGCGGGCCCTTCGAGCGAGATCTCGAGCTCGAGGCCCCTGGCGGTGATGGCCGAACGCTGGCGGCGCACGGCATCCTCGACCAGAACCGGCAGGTCGATCGTCTCCCGACGCTCGAGTCCTCGCTCGCTGCTGGCCAGCGTCAGCAGGGCCTCGAGCATGCGCTCGTGCTCCGTCTGGAGCTCGAGCAGCTCCTGGCCGGTCGCCCGGAGCGTCTCGGCGCTCGCGTTCGGGTCAGCGAGGGCCACCTGGAGCAGGGTCCGCTCGAGCGTGAGAGGCGTTCGTAGCTCGTGGGAGGCGTTGGCGACGAAGCGTCGCTGCGCCTCGAATGACGCCTCGAGCCGGGCGAGCAGATCGTCGAGCGTGTCGCCGAGCGCCTTGAACTCGTCCTCGGGCCCGGTCAGCGCGAGCCGCTCATGCAGGTTGCCGGCTGAGATCGTGCGGGCGGTCTCCGTGATCGAGCGCAGCGGCCGGAGCACCCGGCCGGCGGCGAACCAGCCCAGTACCGCAGAGCCGAGCGTGGTCACGATCAGAACGGCCCACGACGCCGTGAACACGCGGGCGAAGTCGGCACTTCGCTGCGCGACCACGCCGTTCTTCAGTTGGGCCAAGGGGTTGGGCAGCAGCCTCGGCGTTGCGTGGGCGATGACTGCGCTCGGCGCCGCCGAGCGGCTGCTCCCCTCGACATGGACGACGAGCGGGCTGTGGCCGGTCACCAGGACGATGATCACGATCACGGTCGTCCCCAGGAGCAGGAACATCCCCGAGTACAGCAGCGTCAGGCGCATGCGCGCGGTGCGCATGCGCCGGCGCGGCTGGGCGGAGGAGCTGCGCGAGCGGTTCCGGAAGCGCATGGACTCAGATCCGGTAGCCGGCCTCACGGACGGTCTCGATGAGCGGCGGGTCGCCCAACTTACCCCGGAGCCGGCCGATCGTTGTCTTGACGGTCGTGGTGAAGGGATTGGCGGCTTCGTCCCAGACTCGCTGGAGAAGCTCCTCGGCCGACACCACCCGTCCTTCCGCGGCCAGCAGGCACTCGAGCACCGCGAACTCCTTCGGGGTGAGCGCGAGCGGAACGTGGCCGCGGACGGCCACGCGACGGGCCGAATCCAGCTTCAGGTCGCCGTGGATGAGGGTCGGCGGCAGCGCCGGGGTGGCGCGACGCGCGAGGGCGCGGACGCGAGCGACCAGCTCGTCGAAGTCGAACGGCTTGGTCAGGTAGTCGTCGGCTCCCAGCCCGAGTCCCTCGATGCGGTCGCGAATCGTGCTCGCGGCGGTGAGCATCAGCACCCTGGTCTCGGGGTGCTGGGCGATCAGCGCGCGGCACACGTCATCGCCGTGCACGCGCGGAAGGTCGCGGTCGAGCACCACCACGTCGTAGCGGAGCAAGGCGACATGGGTGAGCGCGTCCGCCCCGTCGTAGGCGACATCAACCGCCATGCCCTCGCGGCGAAGGCCCTCGGCCACCGTGTCGGCCAGGCGCCTGTGATCTTCCGCGACCAGAATCCTCATCTGCATTCCTCCCCGGCGCGGCACAGCATGCCCGAACCGAGGTCACAGCCAGGTGACAGCCTTCGTGACGGCGGTGTCACCACTGGTGTTCTACAACTGTCGGGTGCGAGTGCTTACCTGCCCTGAGGAGGCGTAGCCAACATGAAGATTGTCCGGACCGCGATGGTGGTTGGCGGCGTGGCGCTGCTGGTGAGCGCGTGCGGATCCTCGTCGCCGACCACCACCACCACCAAGTCGACGCTGTCGCCGCAGAGCGCCGTCTCGAAAGCCTACGAGTTCTCTGCCTGTATGCGAGATCACGGCGTCACGAACTTCCCCGACCCCAAGGTCACGACGAACGGCAACCAGCAACAGATCGCCATCAGCGTGGTTGGACCCAACGCGCCGGGTTTCAAGACGGCGCAGAAGGCCTGCGCCGGAATCCTCCCAATGCCTTCGAAGGCGGATCTGGCCGCTCAGGCCGCCGCCCAGCAGGCGCACAAGCGGGACCTGCTGAGCTTCGCGCGGTGCATGCGAGGCCGCGGGATCAACGGCTTTCCCGATCCCAGCACCCAGGGCGCGTTGACAGTCGAGATGATCACGGCTGCCGGCATCGACCTTCACGCTCCTCAGGTCGCCGTCGCCGCCAGGGCGTGTCTCCCCGCCTCTAACGGCGTGATCACGCCGGCCGACGTCGCGGAGGCCACGGGCTCGAGCGGCTAAGGCACCGTGCCACCGGAACCTCTACGCTCGCCGTCACCGGTCGCGACGTTTAGGTTCCAACGAAGGGAGGAAGGGTGCGCCGTTTCATCGCTCTCGCAGGGTTGGTCGGTTCGTTCGTGCTGGTCGCCTTCACCGGCTGGGGTTTTGCGTCGACTCCGTCGGCGCACGTCGCCTCGACCGCCCCGCTGGTCATTCTCAAGGCGCGCGACGGCGAGACGCTGGCGCTCGCCCGCGTCGTCATCCACGGCCGGGCCTTCCCCTTTCTCGTCGATACCGGGTCCTCCAAGACCCTCGTCGACGTGGCCCTCGCGCGCAAGCTCCATTTGAAGATGGTCGGCAAGCCGATCCAGGTCACGGGCGTGGGGTGCTCGGAGGCGGCCAGCAAGGTGCGGCTCTCGAACTGGTCGATCGCCGGCCAGCCCCTGCCGAACATCGTGGCCACGGACTCGGTTATCGCGGGCGCCGACGGCAAGGCCTTCGGGCTGCTCGGCTCGGACGTGCTGTCTCACTTCGGCACGATCTCGATCGACTACGTGCACGGGGTGCTGACGCTCGGCTGAGCCTGCCCGGAGAGTACGCTGCGCTCGTGAGCCCGAGACAGCACGACATCCTGGTCGAACGGCAGCCTACCTCGCCGCCGCTGGTGGTCCGGCTGGCCATCTCGTGGCTCACCAACGCGCTCGTGCTCGCGATCGTGGCCGCGTTGCTAAGCGGCGTGACGGTCAAGAACGCCGGCTCGCTGCTTGCCGCCGCGGCCGTGTTCGGAGTCCTGAACACCGTCCTCAAGCCGCTGCTGCGGTTCATCACGCTGCCGCTGGCGATTCTCACGCTGGGGATCGCCTGGTTCTTCGTCTCGATGCTGATGCTCGTAATCACCAGGGACATCGTCAGCGGCTTCCACATCGACGGCTTCTGGACGCTGGTGGCGGCCACGCTGATCGTCTGGGTGGTGAACATGGTGCTCGATTGGGCGCCCGGGCCGTGGCAGGTCACGGGGAAGCGCCGGCGCCGGCGTCTGCGGGGCTAAGACGCCGACCGATTGAGTTAAACGCTGCGCGGCAGAGCCCGGGCCCGGCGGTTCATACCGGCCCACGGGTCGCCGTCGTCGAGTCTCTGGCCGATCGTCTTGATCGTCCACCGGTCGGGACGGAGCGCGCGGTCGGACAGCTCATCCCAGTGGATCGGCGTCGCCACCGGGGCCGTGGGGCGCGGCCTCGCCGCGTAGGGGGCGACGGCGTGCTGCGCATAGCCGATTCGGTTCACGTCCACGTAGATCCGCTTGCCGCGGTCGGCCTTGTGCCATTCGAGCGTCAGGTGTCGGGGGTCGTCGGCCACCATCGCCTCGGCCAGGGCGTGGGCGAATCCGTGCACCTGGGAGAAGTCGGGTCCACGGCGCAGCGGGCAGACCACGTGGACGCCGCGCGACCCGGTCGTCATCGCGTAGGGGGTCAGCCCGAGGTCGCGCAGGCGGTCGCCGGCGGCGCGGGCGGCGGCGCGCACCTCGGGGAAGCCGCCGCCCGAGGGATCGAAGTCGAGCGTCAGCCGGTCGGGCTGGAACGGCTTGTCCGCGCGCGCGAGCCACGTGTGCAGCGTGACCACGTTCTGGCCGGCCAGGTACACGAGCGTCGCCACGTCTTGCGCCATCGCGTATGTCGTCGTGCCGCCCTTCTTCGGCAGGGTGACGCGTTTGACCCAGTCCGGGAAGTAGCCGGGTACCGACTTCATGAAGAACCCGTCGTGCTCGATCCCCTCCGGGTAGGCCTGAAGCGCGAGGGGGCGGTCGCGCACGTAGGGCAGCATCAGCCGGGCGACGCGTTCGTAGTGGTGTGCCAGGTCGAGCTTGGTCAATCCGGCCTCGGGGAAGACGAGACGGTCCGCGTGGGTGATCCGGATCTCGCGCCGCCCGATCTTGAGGGTTTCGGTCATCCTGGTTGGTTACCCCTCGCGCACAACTTCGCGCGCGTCCTTGTCATCGCGGAGCCCCAGAAAACGGGGGTGCCGTAGGCGGCCGTCGCGTGTCCACTCGGTGAAGCCGACCTCGGCGACGAGCTTCGGCTCGGCCCAGGTGACGTGGCGTTCTTTGATTGACCCGGGGTCGGCGAACGGGGGGTCAGTGCGCTTGAGCTCGCGCAGCTGGGCGCCAAGCTCGTGCAGCGTATCGGTGTCGAACCCGGTCCCGACCTTGCCGGCGTACTCGAGCCGTCCGTCCCGGTAGTAGCCGAGCAGGAGCGCCCCGAACTCGACGCGCGAGCCGCGCGGGTCGGTGTAGCCGCCGATCACGAGCTCTTGGCCGTGCGCGCACTTGAACTTGAGCCAGTCCTTAGACCGTGTAGAGACGTAGGGGCTGTCGGCGCGTTTGGCCATCAGGCCCTCCCAGCCCTTGCGACAGGCTTCTCTGAAGAGGGCTTCACCGTCACGATTGCGGTACTGCGTCCAGCGGACGTTCCCGTGGAACTGGAGCGCGCCCCGGAGCAGCCGCTTGCGCGTGCGCAGCGGGAGCCGCCGGACGTCGTGGCCCTCGAGCCACAGCACGTCGAACACGTACAGGAACACCGGGACCCAATGCTGGTGGCGCTCGGCCAGCAGGGCGAAGCTCGTCTCGGAACCCTGAAACGCGACGACCTCGCCGTCAACTGCGAACTGCCGGCAGCGCTCGGCTTCGAGCGCTTCGACCAGCTCTGGATAGCGGTCGTTCTGCGCCAGGTCATTGCGCGAGAGCAGCTTGAGGCTGTTCTCGGAACGAATCGCGATGCAGCGAATGCCGTCGAGCTTTCGCTCGTAGATCCAGTTCGGGTCCGAGAAGCGGTCGTCCGTCAGGACCGCCTTCATCGCGCCCGCGGTCTGCGGCGGTGGCGCCGGTGGGGCCAGCTCCCGCTCCTCCGGGCTTAGCCCCTCGAGGACGCTCATGCCACGCATCCAACCAGAACGGGGACGCTCGCGTCCGGATTTCGATAAACGGTGAACCGTGCCCCTCACCGCCCTTCTGCTTGCTCTCGGCGCAGCGGTGGTCCACGCCACCTGGAACCTGCTGCTGTCCAACCAGGACGACACCCACAGCGCCGCAGCGATCGGAATGGTCGTGGGAACGTTGGTGATTGCGCCGGTGGCGCTGATCGACTGGCGGCTCGACTCGGCCGTCTGGCCGTACGTGGTGAGCTCGAGTGCCGGCGAGAGCCTGTACCTGCTCCTGTTGGCCACCGCCTATTCGGTGGCGGCGATGAGCTTCGTCTATCCGATCGCGCGCGGCTCGGCCCCGGTGCTCGTGCTCGCGGCGGGCGCGCTCGTGACCGGCGCCGCCGTGTCATTGCCCGCTGCCGTGGGCGTTGTGCTCGTCGCCGCTGGAATCGTGCTCGTTCGCGGCATTCGAGGCGGTGGGCGTCCGCGCGACCTCGCGCTGGCGCTGTCGGTGGGGGCGTGCATCGCCAGCTACACGCTGATCGACAAGCACGGCATCAGCCATGCCTCCTCGCTCGCCTACCTGGTGGTCGTGTTTGCGATCACCTCGCTCGCCTACCTGATCGGCGTCTGGCGCGTCCGCGGCGGAGCCGCCCTCCGCGCCGCCGTCAACGGCCGAACGCTGCTGGCCGGGGTCGGTTTCTCCGGCGCCTACGCCCTTGCACTGGCCGCGTTGCGGCTCGCGCCGGCGGCCTCCGTGGCGGCAGTGCGCGAATCAAGCGTGGTGATCGCCACCGTCGTTCTCGCGATCGGCGGCCGGGAGAGGATCGGACCGTCGCGGTTGCTCGGCGCGGTGGCGGTGGTGGCGGGCATCGCGCTGATCTCCCTGGGTTAGCGGGTAGCTGTGAGAAGCTTCGCGGCGGCAGAGCTGCCGCTCTTCGGACCGGCGGTCTCGTAGGAATGAGCAGCGCGATCCTGCAAGTCGTCATCCACGCGACGATGCTCTGGTCGCCGCCGGATCAGGTTCCCGCCGAACGCCTGGCCCGCGTCGCGGTCATCATCGAGGACTAGCGCCCCTCGAGGCGCCGGCCTCAGCGCATGATCCGGATCGAGTGGTGCACCGGCGCCGTCGCCGGCACGAAGTGGATGACGATCAGCGCGGCGAGCACGATCGCGACGATCCACATCAGCCCCCTGAACATCGCGTTTACCCAAGACCAGTTCACGAATAGGAGCGGCTGCATCTGTTCCTTTCAATCCCCGCGGGCGAGGCCGGTCGACGGGGGGATGTTGCAAGTTCGGTATCGCCTGCCTACCCGCTCTGGGTATCGGCGACCCAGCGCGTGTTCGTGGATCGCCGGGCGGCAGCGGCCCACAATCGGGCAAGATCGATCAGCGACCGCCGGCGCTCCACCAGCGGGGATGTACTCGATCCCCGGGCCTCGAAGGTCGACCGTCGGCGACCGACCGAATACTGGCGCCCGACCTAGAATCCTTTCCTACAGGCCCCCATGGTCTAGCGGTTAGGACGCCTGCCTTTCACGCAGGAGATCACCGGTTCGAATCCGGTTGGGGGTACTCTTCCGGTGC
>Ga0335073_10000496_pt1 | contig 50182 bp, 49 predicted proteins | sample Lox_Sample_22_FD_207093 | JGI IMG/M metagenome (GOLD analysis project Ga0335073, IMG submission 207093) | Soil microbial communities from Loxahatchee National Wildlife Refuge, Florida, United States - Lox_Sample_2.2 | ecosystem: Environmental > Terrestrial > Soil > Wetlands | place: USA... | reverse complement strand
TGACGATGGATATGTCGTAGGGACCACCGGCAACCGAGCGCGAGGCTTCCGGAAAATTGGCGATGTCGATTTCGTTGGTGAGGGCCAGAAGCTCGTCCTCGCAATCGAGGAGGCTCAATTGGCAGCCATCGCACGATGCAAATTTCCAAATCGCTGTTTTGGGTTTGCGCCTGGGAGCCATTTCAAATCTCCCCCTTCCCGAAAATAGAGGCGATGCGATCCAAGCGAAATACCGGGCCATCTTTGCAAACAAAAGTCGGCCCATACTGGCAGTGGCCACAGTAGCCAAGAGCGCACTTCATATTTCTTTCCATGGAGAGGAAGGTTCTCTCTGGAGGAACCCCGCGCTTTTGCAGTTCCATGGCGGCAAAGCGCATCATGATTTCCGGGCCACAGATCAGTGCCACCGTGTTGGAAGGATTGAAAGGGGCGCGGGCCACTAAGGGCGTAACAACTCCGACGTTGCCGCGCCAGCCACTGGAGCCTCGATCGACGGTAACCTGAACTTCCAGATCAAACTTGCCGCGCCACCGCTCGAGTTCGCGTTTATACAAAATCTCTTCGGGCGAGCGAGCGCCGTAGAGCAAAACGATGTTCCGGTATCGTTCCCGCTGCGCCATCAGGTGATACAGCACGGGACGGAGAGGCGCTAAACCGATACCGCCAGCGACCACGACGAAATCACGACCATCTTCTTCCGCGACGGGCCAGTGGTTCCCGAACGGGCCCCGTACACCGATGGTGTCACCCACCTTCAAAAGTCCCATGGCCTTGGTGACCACACCGACCCTGCGAGTAGTGTGCTCCAAATGGGAAGTCAGTGCGGGGTTGCCGCTGATGGAAATGGCAACTTCACCGACGCCGAAGACGTATAGCATGTTGAACTGGCCAGGAAGGAAGGATATCTTGACGTCTTGATTCACAGGAACGAGTTCCAAGGTAAAAGTGTCTTCGGTTTCACGCTTCAGGCGATCGATCCGGAACAGTTCCGGAACCATAGGATCAGTTGCCGTTCGTTCGGCAAATTCTGCTTCAATTATCTCGCCCATAGATGTCCAACAGTTGCAGCCGGGTCGCATCCAGCCGCGCAGAGATAACGCCCATAAAGCGACTGAGCAATTCGTAACCAAGGTCGTGATCGTAATCGCATTTGGTTCGAAGGCATTTTGCGTCAAAAAGGAGAGCGCGCGTTCGCTGTAAAGTGCGAGCGCCGAAATGCCAACGATAGGGAGGCGAAGCCCAGGACCATCCGAGAATTTCGCCTTCCGAGACGGTTTGAATGGTTGTGGCGCCGCGATGAGGAATGACCAGTTCTACCGCGACCAACCCTTCCCGGATAAAGTAAAACTCGTTGGCGGGATCACCCTCGTGAAAAATAGCGTGCAGTTCGGGGAACGCGACGTTCTTGGCGCAGCCAGCGATAAACTCCAAATGTTTTTCGGGCATTTCCGCGAAAAATGGATGCTTCTTAATGACAGATTCCACGGACTGAACCATGTCAACCTCCTTTCACACCGACTCGGTGACAGCACTCTCGGAATCGCGAATGGCCCTAGCCTCTTCGGTGATATCGATTCCTACGGGACACCAGGTGATGCAGCGGCCGCAGCCGACGCATCCGGAGGTACCAAACTGGTCGATCCAGTAGGCGAGCTTGTGCATCATCCATTGCCGAAATTTCGAGCGAGGAGTCGCGCGCACGCTGCCTCCATGGATGTAGGAGAAATCGGTGGCGAAGCAGGAGTCCCACTTCCGGATACGTTCTGCCTGCTGGCCGGTAAGATCAGTGAGGTCTTCAACGGTTGAGCAAAAACACGTGGGACAGACGCTGGTGCAGTTGGCGCAACTCAAACAGCGAGCGACCACCGCGTCCCAACGCGGACTTTCTGCATTCCGGTACAGCACATCTCTTAGGCCGGTGGTATTTAGACTGCGCCCCATGTGACCGGCGGCTTCTTCGACCAAGGCATGGGCAACAGCAATTTCTGTTTTCTCGGCGGGTTGGGTGGGAATTTCTGAGAGTATTTTTGCACCAGGGTTTGTTCCGATGTGGACAACTAAATAGTGTTGCCGCTCATCCACAACTTCCGTGAGGGCCAGGTCGTAACCTGTGGAGACTTGTGGGCCCGTGGCCATGGAATCGCAGAAGCAGGTTCCACCAGCCTGGGTGCAGTTTACGGCGATAATCAGAACATCTTTACGACGGGACTTGTAAATCGCATCTGCGGAGGGCCCTTCGAGAAAAACCTTGTCCTGAAGACGGATGGCTTGAAGTTCGCAGGCGCGTACCCCGAGAAAGGCACGCTTCGTCGAGGCTTGCTCCTCGGGGAGGATCTGAAAATGACCGTTGATACGGTGGGCTTTCCAGAGACGGCTGGCGGCAGGAAACAAAAACTTCTTCCACGCGTGAGGCCCGACGTTGTAGCCGAAGAGGGCCTGGTCGTGGCGGGATTTTAACCTGTACGTTCCGCCTTGTTGTTCGTCGGTCCAGCCCTTTGGGAGGTCTTCGGCCGAGCAGACCCGATCATAGACGATCGCACCGTCTCGGATTGTCGGGCCGGTCACCTCATAGCCTTGACGGACCAGCGTCTTGATCAACAAATCGAGCTGCGCTGGCGCGAGAAGAACGTATGCGTCACGTGCAGGAGCCCTAGGGGTCATAGCAGCTCCCCACTGCTCCGGTTGCAGCGCACCCGGGGCGCGAAGGTTAAAAGCTACCTAAGGCCCGTATACTCCTGCCACCAATGCATTGCAACAACGGCAATCACCAGGGTCGGTGACAACTGCAAATCCCGTAAGAGGCCGCTGTATCTCGGTGCAAGCCACTACAACGGCAGATGTGAACCCCACTAACCATCAGTACCAAGACCGCGGTACCGCACTCCTGGAGCTATCGGGCCATTGAGAGGGGCACCATGCACCTTTATTCTAGGCTCCGACGGGTTGGGGGCCGCGCGGGGACAACGGTCCCGCGAGGGGCCGTGTGCGAGCCACCCAACCCGCCAGAATCCCTCGACGCGCCGCATTCACCCACCTCTGGAACTGATCCTGCACTATCTTTCCGCGGACATACTGTATCAAATTGTATTTTAAGCACTTACAATGCACGATACGAAAAGGGTGATGGCGAAGGCTGACAGATGAAGGCAATTTCTTGCGGGACCATTGTCGTCAAAACTGCGGCCCTCCTGGGTCTCGCCCTGGCGCCAATTCTTGCGCATGCCAGCCTAGCCGGTTTTGGGTCGCTCCGAAAGGCGACTATCGAGGCATTCGATAAGTATGTCGCCAAAACCGAGGCAGAAAGCTCGACAAGTCTGAAACGGGGTCCGTTTTTATGGATCGACAACCTACCTGAAAACGATCGCGCAGCAGCGATTACCAGACTTGAAGCTGGGGGAGTGGAAATGCGGCGTCTAAGCCTCAACGCTTCTGGTGGGAACATCGATGTTCCTGGAGGCATGATCCACGACTGGGAAGGAATTGTATTTATCCAGGGAGTGAAGCTGGAGGATGTGCTGCGGATTTTGCAGGATTATGATCATCAAGCAAATTACTATGCGCCAGACGTCGAAAAATCGCGAATTGAATCACGAAATGGCAACGAATTTCGCGTATTCCTCCGCTTCCGGAGGCAAAAGGTCGTCACCGTCGTTTTGGATACGGAGCACGTAGTTACCTATTATCGAGACTCACCCCTCAGATCACACAGTCGAAGTTCCGCCGTCCGAATTACACAGGTGGAGGATCCCGGACTACCTGAGGAAAAGGAGAAACAACCAGGGGAAGATGACGGTTATCTTTGGCGGATGGAAACGTGGTGGCGTATGGAAGAACGTGATGGTGGTGTCTACGTGCAAAACGAGGTGGTCACACTCACGCGAGACATTCCTGCCGGGCTGGGATGGCTTATTGAGCCATTCATCACAAACATTCCCAAAGAAACGCTACAGTTTACGCTGCAGGCGACCCGCACGGCTGTGCTGAAACAGGTGGCCCGCTAATCGGTGTTTGGGACTGCGGTGGCAGATCGCATCCTAGGCGCCGTGAGCAACAGGATCCAACAAGTCACGCCGCGTGGTGTCCCTCGATAGGGAATCTGTTGGATTGCCCACCGTCTGTCGCAAAGCGCCAATGTGATAAAGTCAAACAGTCTTGCCGCGCTATACGCTAATCTTAAGTCATGTCTCCTTTGTTGCGCCGTCTCGCAACGGCATTGAACGCAGCAGAAAACTTTGGAAATCCTCTGCAAATTGCTGCGTCCCGGTTGTTCCGAAAACCGTCGGAATGCATTACAGTCATCGACCGCGCTTCAAGGGTTAGTTGCCTCTGCAGCCTGAATTCTCACCACATGTTCAGCGAGGTTTGGTACACGAGGTTTACGATGTGAAGGGCGTGCCCATCCGTCCCGGTGACATTGTTCTGGATATTGGGGCAAACCAGGGATTCTTCAGCTGCTACGCGGCTCACAAAGGCGCGAAAGTCTTTGCTTTCGAGCCTGTGCCGGAGTTACGCGATCGACTCATGTTCAATTTACGTCGCAATGGATTCGGAGCTCGCAAAGTTGCAATCCATCTAGCGAAATATGCGAATCCAAAAGGAACTCCATACGTAGCCGACATAGCTAACGACAACATCAAAATGGCCCTTACGTACAAAGTTCCACAGGCCTGGATTAAAAAGGCCCCAAAGGCGCGAACTGCTAAAGCCCCGGTTAGTCAAGTCCATGTGTAACCGTCCAAAAGTGGGACGTCCCACTGGACTACGGTCCCGAATTCCGGATCGACCGCCGGCTCAGCGCCTTGCATCGAGCAGTACACGACTTGGAGATCGAGTTGAGGGCGCTTGGCTAGGTTTCGAAGTAACGGAGACATTTATTGAACGGGATGAGAGCAGAGTGCAAGGACGCGGTAGCGGCTAGGCGTCCCCATTTCAGAGGAACAGGCTTCAGTTCGCTTATCGGACCCACGAATTTAATCCGGGAAACAACCGATTCAAGTATACATGTTGCGGAGCCCGTCGGTGCCTGCTAGACCGGCTTTGGCTCACTGATTTTCAGTAACTATGCTAGAATGATTGGGTTTCAGGGAGGTCGCTCCGTCGCGCGGCTTTCGCTGACATGTAGGTCTCCGCACAGGTAACCCCGCAATGCGGGTAGAATGAGCCGCGAGTCCATTCCTTGGCAGTGGCGGGGTACTATTAATCCAAATACAGATGGCCGCTGAGGCCACGAGTAACAGAAGAGGAATTGTCATGTCTGGGCATTCAAAATGGGCCACCATTAAGCACAAGAAAGCTGCCACTGACGCGAAGCGGGGTAGGGTGTTCACCAGAATCATTCGTGAAATCACCATCGCCGCTCGCATCGGGGGAGGCGACCCCAATTCCAATCCTCGTCTTCGCACCGCCATTTTGGCAGCGAAGAACGAGAACATGCCGAATGAAAACATTGAGCGCGCGATCCTTCGGGGAACTGGGCAACTCGAAGGTGAACAGTACGAAGAGGCGATGTTCGAGGGATATGGACCAGGTGGCGTTGGCATGCTGATCCAGGTAGTTACCACGAACCGAAACCGCATTGTCGGCGAGTTCCGCCACCTGATGAGTAAGAACGGTGGAAACATGGCGGAAGCCGGAGCGGTGGGCTGGATGTTCCATCGCAAGGGCGAAATTACGGTGCCAAAAGAAGCGGCCAGCGAAGATAAATTGCTCGACTTGGTCCTAGAAGCAGGCGCGGAAGACATGAAAGATGACGGATCGAGCTGGTATGTCGTGACGCCGCCGGAGTCATTGGAGACGGTGAAAGAGTCACTGACGAAGGCAGGAATCACTCCGGCCTCGGCTGAAGTTGCGATGGTCCCGCAGAACTATATAAAGCTGACTGGCCAGCAGGCGACGCAGATGTTGAGACTCGTGGAAGCTCTGGAAGAGCACGACGACGTGCAACATGTGTATGCGAATTTTGACATCGATGAGTCCGAGATTCAGGCTGCGGTAAGCGCCAACTGATCGGGGACAAGCCATCTGGGCCACCTCTCGCTTTTTTCGGCGGCCTTTTCACTTTTCCCTTCTTAATTGTTGGAGCGCACGCGTTGTTCGCTTTAGACTAGCAGACATGAGTGCCACCAGCACCGGCTCGAACAAATCCTCCGATTGTGTGCGCGTGTTAGGCGTCGATCCCGCTGCGGCCGGCCCAACCGGTTACGGCATCATTGAGTGTAACGGCAGCGTCTGTCGAGCGCTGCACTACGGCGCATTTCGAGTTCCCGCGAAGCGGCAGAGATTTTCCCCGGGAGCGGCGCTGCAGGATATACACACGCTGCTTTGCGAACTGATTGAAAAGTACAATCCGGATGTGATGGCCGTCGAATCGGTATTTACCGCCTTGAATATGAGAACGGCTTTGCGGTTGGCAGAAGTGCGCGGCGTCGTGCTGCTCGCCGGGGAACAGCTCGGAGTGATGGTCCGGAGTTATTCACCTCGTGAAGTCAAGGCTTGCGTTGCCGGGTACGGCCATGCGGATAAGAGGCAAATGCAGCAAATGGTAAAAGCACAGTTGAAATTGGAGGAATTGCCGGAGCCGCTGGATGCGGCCGATGCTCTGGCCGTCGCGCTTTGTCATTGGCAGACGGACGAATTCGAGAGGCGCTTTGGTGTGAGCAAAGGCGAGATGAGCGCGGACAAAAAGAAAAAAAGAAGGTCAACCGGCTCCCATCATCCAATACTGGAACGTGGAATTTACGGCCAAGTAGACCGATGATCCGATGAAAGTAACGTTTCGTGCGATGTTGATTTCGACGATTCTGCTTTGTGCGCTTGGAATCGTTGCGTTCGGCTCCGTACCAAATAGTGCTGTTTTTACCTATCGCCGTATATTCAAGTCGAGCACGCCGGAATTCATTGAAATCAAGGTCAACGAGGATTCCGAGACCGGGTCCTATGAGATCAGGCAGCTAGACGAGGAACCTGGAGCAACGCCCTTCCAGATGAGTTCAGCCATACGCGCGAGAATATTTCAATTGGCGGCGCAGCTTAACAATTTCAAGGGTTTGGATTTGGACGTCCATCGAAAAATTGCGAATTTGGGCGCAAAGACTTTTCGATGGGAGCATGGGTCCGAGGCGTACGAAGTCACATTTAATTACACGATCAATCCGGACGCCACGCAATTGCTGCAAATCTGTGAAGGATTGGCACGACAGGAAGAATTGATCGACCTGTTGCAACGACGTATGAAATATGACCGTTTAGGCGTCAACGATGCACTTCTGGAGTTGGAAACGGATTTCACGAAGGGCGTGCTGCCAGAACCGGCGAAGGTCCTTCCCCTGCTGGATCAGATCTCCGGTGACTCGCGCTTCCTCGAAATTGCACGGCAACGAGCGCGCGCTTTGGCGGAACGCATCCGCCACTCTAACTGATTTTTCGTGGCATAAATCAGTTCGTTGAGGCGGTCCGGATCCGCAGAGAATTCACGACGACGGCCAAAGCGGAAAGCAGCATAGCAGTTGCCGCAATTGTGGGACTGACCAGGCCGGTTATAGCCAAGCTGATTCCTGCGGTAGTAAAGACAAACGCTGCGAACCAATTCTGCCGGATGATCGCCACAGTCTTCCCAGAAAGCTCAAAGAGTTCCGTGATCTTTCGCAAGTCGTTATCCATCAGAAACACGGAGGGAACTTTCGTAGGGATTTCCATTCCTGAACCCACGGCGATTCCAACGTTTGCTTCCATGAGAGCACGCGTGTCATTAGTGGCATTTCCGACCATAGCCACGATTACTCCTCGCTTCTTCCAATCACGGACTACCAACGATTTTCGTTCTGGCAATAGATCGGAATAAATACTAGTCACTCCAAGCTGACGTGCGATGGCTTCGGTAGTGAAGCGGGAATCACTGGAGATGAGATGCGATTCGATCCCTCGACCCCTGAGGCCTGCTATGACGGAGGTGGCATGCGCGCGGAGGGAGTCGCCGAACCCGAGAAATCCCTGTAATCCGCCATCCCAGCCGAAAAACGTAACCGTCTGCCCTTCTGACTCCCAACGGCGAGCAATCAATTCTGACCGTGCGTCAATGGTGACCGCCAGGCTCTGTAGGAGCCGGCGTCCGCCGATGAACATGCTTCGATTGTCCACGATTCCCGTAATGCCAAACCCCTTATGGAGCTCCACACAGCTAGCCTTGCCCAGTGCGATTTCGTTTTCGCGGGCAAATTGCACGACGGCCTTGCCCAGTGGATGTTCGGAATATTGTTCAAGTGACGCAAGCAGGGCAAAAGTGTGCTCATAAGAGGGACCAGTGATGTCGAAGGGAAAATCCGCAGGCAGAGAGTCCTGGTCTGCATTCGCGGCGTTCGCCTGCATCCAAGCAGGTGAAGAAGTGAAGTTGGAATCCAACTCGCAACCGAGCAACTGAAAGTTGCCCTCTGTTAGGGTGCCTGTTTTATCCAGAATGAAGTGTTTCACTCGTTCCAGCATTTCCAGAGCGTGTGGGTCGCTGATTATAATGCCGCGACGCGCGGCGTAACCCAGAGCCATCTTCAGGGTCGGTGGAGTGGCCAGCGCGAACGCACAGGGACAGGCAATCAGCAATACCGTGATTCCCCTGATGAAGGCGCCCGCAAATGTGGTGATGTTGCCAAGCCAGCAAAGGGCGAACGTGAGCACCGCGACGGTCAGGATGATGCCGGAGATACGGTCGGTTCTCTCCAACTCGGAGTGGTTACCGAGCGTTGTCTCCAACAGAGCGCTGACTCGCGACAGAGCGGACTGGGAACCGCTGTGAGTTGACCGGACCCTTAGTGCGCCGCCGAGGTTTAAGCTGCCAGCGGTTACTCGGGAGCCAGGCATTTTCACGACCGGCGCCGGATCCCCTGTCAGGAGGGACTCGTCCGCGCGGGATTCGCCCTCTTCGACCAGACCATCCGCCGGGAACCGCTCTCCCGCTTTAACAAGAATCAACTGTCCTGGATTGAGCGCATCGATCGCTACGAAAGGCCCGTGATCCTCGTTGACCAAGCGGGCGCGGCGGGGAACTGATCGGCGCAGCACTGTGATCCAGCGCGAAGTTCTTTGTCGGGCACCCCACTCAATTAATTTTGCGGCGAGTGCGAAGGTGACGATCATGCTTACCGTGTCAAAGTGGACATCCGAAATGCCGTGAAATGCCTCGCCCACACTAAAGAAGTAGGCCATGAGAAATGCGATGCTGAAAAGGACTTCCACTCGGAGGGTGCGCCTACACAGGCCAATCCAAGCGAGCCGCAGAAGTGGAAAGCCGCAATAGAAAACGCTGGGAGTGGCCAGCGCCATAAGCAAGAAGGGCAGGTACTGCTCGATAGCATGAGTCAGGTGGTGGGAGCGTGCACCGTAGAGACTAATCCGCGAAATGTTCAGCCAGAGGAAAGCCGCGAGGCCAAATCGGAAAGGTAAATGGCACAGCCTATGAGACTCGAGCCCGCTTTCACCATCAAGTTTGCTATTCGTTCCAACGGCTGCATCGGGATTGCGGCACGCAGCTGGATTTAATTGCAATAGTTGTTCGAACAGTTGCTTTTTCACGGTTCTCTTGCCGCCGGAAAAATAAGTTGCTTTCCACCGTCATAATCGTGTTTAGCACCGAAACAGCGAGGAGCGATTGCTCCTTATTTGCCGAACCAAAACCCGTTAATAGCTTTCCTTGGTGAGCAACACCTTTCCTTTGAACACTCGGTAGATCAGGATGGTGTATGCCAACACGATCGGCATTCCGATCAGAGCTATAACCAACATGGTTGCAAGGGTCCGATGCGTGGACGAGGCGTTATAGACCGTCAGGCTGTATGCCAGGTCGACGCTGGAAGGCACCAACCTTGGGAACAAACTGACGGCGGCAAGACCCACCATGGACAGAATGGTGCAGGACGACGCCAAAAAGCCAAGGAAGTACTTGCCGGCTTTCACAGCCACGGGGATACCGATCATCGTAACGATCAAAAGAAGGAACAGTAGCCAAAACACCGGGTTCTTCAGCAGGCCCTGAAACAAAAAGCCGGCGCTAAAGAGAGTGGCGACGGAGACCAAGAAATACAAAATCACGAATGCGACCCAGGAACGATTAACCCATTGGATCATCCACTGGCGCTGGTCGCCATCTGTTTTCATGGTCATATACACGGCGCCGTGCATGACGCTGCCCACTAGCCCTAACACGCCTACCAGTACCGCGTACGGATTCAGCAGGCCTAGAAACGATCCGCGGAATACGCCAGCAGCGTCGATCGGAATACCGCGCAGAATGTTCCCGAGTGCAACTCCGAAAAGCACCGCGGGCAACAGGCTGCCGATACCGAACGCCCAATCCCAAACAGTGCGCCAAGCGGGCGAATCCACCTTGCCGCGGAACTCCATCGAGACCGCGCGGAGTATCAGGGCAACCAGCAAGAGCATCAAGGCCAGGTAAAAGCCGCTGAAGACGGTGGCGTAGACGATCGGAAAAGCCGCAAACAGAGCGCCGCCTCCCGTTAGCAACCAGACCTCATTACCATCCCATACGGGACCGATCGCATTGAGGTTGATCCGCCGCCGCTCTTCGCCCTTGGTGAATAAGTGCAGCGTGCCGACCCCGAAATCAAAGCCATCCAGGATGGCATACCCCGTCAGAAGAACAGCGACCAGCAGAAACCAGATCGTATTGAGATCCATTAGGCAAACACCTCCTTCGGCTTGATCGAAGCAGACGCTGAGACCGCGGGCTCCGGCCCATGGTTCATTTCACGGATGAAAAGGAACAGATAAAGCGCGCCCAGAAGCAAATAGATAGCGCCGAACAAGAACAGGGAAAAGAGAATGGCTTCACTTGCCACTGTCTTTGAAACGGCGTCGCTGGTCCTCATGACGTGGTACACCACCCAGGGTTGGCGCCCGACCTCGGCAGCACTCCACCCAAACTGGCAGGCAATCAGGGGCAAGGGCATCGACCAGGCAAACAGCTTGAGCAGGCCGCGGCTCTGCCAAAGTTTGCCGCGACGTATCTGGACGAAGCCGACAAACGTCAGCAGGATGAAGTACATCCCGAGTAACACCATGTTGTGATAAGAAACGAAAGTGACCCAGAGCGGCGGGACTTGATCCCTTGGGAACTCGTTGAGTCCCTTGATCGTCGCGTGGGGATCGCCAAACGCCAATACGCTCAGGAGATAAGGAAACTCAACGCGCGCCTTTAGTTTCGGAGGGGGCGTGGACGGATAGGCGAAGAGCACGATGGGGGCACCCTGCTCGGTCGAGTAGAGACCCTGAATTGCAGCGAACTTTTCTGGCTGGGTTCTGGCTACCTGCTGGCCACTGATATGGCCGAACGGGAAAACTTCCAGCAAGGACACGATCAAACCGAAGGTAATAGCCAGGGTCATCGCCCGCTTAGCGGCTTCCGTCTCCTTGTTGTGCAGGATTAGATAAGCCGAAACGCCAGCCATGATGAAGGCGCCGGCGATGAGAGCGGCGTCTACGGTGTGCAGAACGCGCGGGAGTGTCGAGGGGTTAAATACTGCTTGCCAAAAGTTGGTCAGTTCTGCGCGGCCATTCTGAATGACGAAACCCGCGGGAGTCTGCTGCCAGGAATTGGCTACCAAGATCCAAAAAGCAGAAATCGTGGCTCCAACTGCCACCATCAGGCAGGAAAACCAGTGCACCCCCTGGGACACGCGGTTTCTACCAAATAAGTACAAACCCAAGAATCCCGATTCGAGGAAAAAGGCGAAGACGCCTTCGGCGGCGAGAGGTGCACCAAAAATGTCCCCAACAAACTTGGAATACTCCGCCCAGTTGGTGCCAAATTGAAACTCCATCACAATTCCGGTCGCGGTGCCGACCGCAAACGTTAGCGCGAGAATTTTTGCAAAAAACTTGCCGATTCGGACCCAGGTCTCGTCGTTCTTCCTCCATCCCAGCCCTTCGACGATCACCAGCAACCAGGCGAGCCCGATGGTGATCGGTGGAAAGATGAAGTGGAATCCAACGGTCAGGGCGAATTGAATGCGCGCCAAAAGACTTGGATCGTTCATGTACTAACCTCCTGTTAACTGCCCGCAAGATGCTTGCAAACAACGAGCTTCCAGACGATCCGCTTTGCGTCGCGAGACCGCTCGATCAGTCTTGCGCCAGCCGAACCAGAGCGTTGTGGGAACCGTGATGCTCCGTCTGTTTGGTCAGATTGGCCGCGGTGTCCTTCGCCATTTCCGCCACCGTAACGCTGGCTAGAACCTCGGTCAGTGCCGCCTGAGCCCGCTGCCATACCGGATGAACCCCACACCAGGGTTTTCGATCACAGGAAAGACCCGCAATCAAACACAGATTAAGCGTCGTTGGGCCTTCCATTGCTTCGACGACTTGGAGCAAGGTGGTCTTCTCACCGTGTGGTCGCAGGCAAAATCCACCACCCGTTCCGCGATGGGAAGCGACAATTCCGCGATGAACGAGTCGCTGTAGCACCTTGGAAAGAAAGCTACCGCTCACCCCCGTGGCGGCCTCTAAAGACGCCAATTGTGCCTTCTTCCCTTTTGGAAGAGTGGCAAGTTCGACGACGACGCGAACCGCGTAGTCAGTGGCACGAGTGATTTGCATTCCCAAATTGGACCGCTTCTGTCCAGTTGCTTTAGGCTAGTGAACTACTTCGAGGGGGAACGGAGCTATGACGGATGGCACTAATCGATGTGACCCGTGTCACTCGATAGCTGTGGAATTTCGTGCCAGGCGCTTGTTTCGGTTCGAATAGCAGGAACCGGCCGCTACTCCTCCATAATTCCGTATTGGAATCGTGGTTTTAGATTTGCTCCGTGTTGTTCGATCATGCTGAGAGTAAGGGCTTGGGGAACCAGAATAGAAGTGAGGGACTCCCAAGGCTCTGAAACCGCCTGCAGCTTGACAGGCAACAACTTGTCCGATGGCTCATGATCTTGGGTGCTCACGAGGATTACTTTGCCTCCCCGCGCATTGCAATCTTGAGCGAGGTTCACACCTAGTTCGGCGGCCCGTCCCAAAGCGAAAATAATCGCAACATGGGAAGCATTCACGTCAAGTATGGGCCCGTGCCGGAAACCAGCACCCGAATGGGCGGCAGCACGATTCCCTGCCATTTCGCGTATGCACAGCGCGCCCATAATTGCCGATCCATACGAGGGTCCTCTTCCGATCAACTCGATGTTGCGCGCGCCGCGACAAAAACTTTCGACTTGGTTGCGCAGCTCGAATACGTGGTCGAGCGTGTTCGCGTAAGAGGCCAGAAGGTGATCGGCGTCGCCCTGCCAAGGACGACCAGCGATATGCGAAGCGAGGACAAGGCAAGCCGCCGTTGCGTTTGTATAGGTTTTTGTCGCATTGCCGTATTCGGGGCCCGCGAGAATTGGCAACCGATCGCGGACTAGTGACCAACACGGGCTTTTTTCGTTGTTGCAAATCAGGCCAAGCGGTTTACCAGGGTTTTTTCGGCACAATTGGACAAGTTCGGCACTCTCTCCAGAGGCTGTCGTGAGGACAGAGCCGGCCACCTGATCCCAAACCGGCAGGGAGTAGTGAAGCCACTCACCCGCATCGGCGAAAAAGGACGAAAGGCCGCAGGATTGCAACCAGATAGAACCAACGATCGATGAACAGTAGGAAGCACCCATGCCGAGGAAGAGAATGGGGCCCGCATTCGACACCATCTGGCGCAACTTATTCAATTCGTCGAGGATTACCGGGTCATTCGAGTAAGCCCGGATAAACTCGGCGAGCCGCTGTGGCTGCTCCCGGCATTCGAGTTCGTAAATCTCGGTCATGCTCAAGTTGAGTATTTCGGCGGTTGGCTTGACCCCGGCTATCCATTTTGTTTCTTTGTTCGGCGAATCTACCATGATGCTCCTCGCAAAGGATGCTTGCCGGTTATCCGCTGGACTGACGGAAAAGGCTATACTTTGTCATGAATCATAACAAAGTTTAGGATATCATCGTCCCCAGGGGAACTCATGCCTGACTCGGCTTCGCCCGCCCGGCCTCACGTAAACCACAGCTTTCTGGCCCGCGTCTCCTTTATCGCCGCTCTCGGTGGCGTGTTGTACGGCTACGACATGGGCATCATCGCCGCCGCGGTGATTTTTGTGCAACACACATTTCAGTTGCCCACGATTGTAGAGGAATGGGTAGTCAGCATCGTGCTGGTCGGGGCTATGCTGGGCGCCATGGTTGGCGGCGCCGTTGCTGACCGCATCGGCCGACGAGCGACACTTGTGTGGGCGGGCGCGATCTTCATCGCCGGCTCGGTGCTGGCTCCGCTCTCCCCGAACGTCGCTACGCTGATTGTGGCTCGCGCGATTATCGGAATCGGCATTGGGTTTACGTCCGTAACCGCGCCAGTTTACGTTTCGGAGCTGGCACCGCCGCAGTCGCGCGGGATGCTGATCGGGTTATACCAATTCGCACTGACACTTGGAATTGCGGCGGCAGACCTGGTCGGCTATTGGCTGGCGCCACAAGAAGGTTGGCGGCTGATGTTCGCGATCGCCGCGGTTCCTACGTTGTTTTTTCTGGGAGTTATTCTCACGGTGCCGGAAAGCCCGCGCTGGCTGTTTGCTCATGGACGCGAAAAGGATGCAGAGTCCGTACTATTGAGCTTTACCGACGCCAACGGAGCTCGGCAGTTTCTCTCGGACATCCGCGAAGGGCTGAAGACGCCGATAGAACAGAGCTGGGCGGCCCTTTGGACTCCTGCCGTGCGCGGATCGGTTTTCATCGCAGTGGGAATGACGGTGTTGCAGCAGGTCACCGGAATCAACACGATCATCTATTACGGACCCCAGATTTTTGAATTGGCGGGAATCTCGTCACACGCGAACTCGATTTTGGCCACGCTGCTGGTTGCTGTGGTGAATGTAATTTTCACAGTGGTGGGAATTACGTTGGTCGATAAGGTGGGGCGAAAGCCGCTGCTGTATACCGGCGTGAGCGGAATGACGGTTGCACTTTTCGCGCTGGCATATGCGTTCAGCCATCAAGCGGTGCTGGGAGCCACCTTGGGTTACATGGCGATTGGATGCCTGGTTCTGTATATTGCGTGCTTCGCCTTCAGCTTAGGGGCGATTGCCTGGATTCTGGTGTCGGAAGTATTTCCGCTGCGAGTGCGTGGGCGCGGTGTAGCGGTGGCTACTTTGGGTTCTGGAATCTCGAACTTCGTGGTTTCGCTGACATTTTTGTCGCTAATTAAGGCTGTAGGCAGTGCGTCCACGTTCGCAATTTACGGGGCACTGAGCGTGCTGACGATTTTATTCGTGCGCTTTATCGTTCCCGAGACTTGCGGCCGGGAGTTGGAGAGTATCAGTGCGCGCAAAGAGCGCTTGGTCACGCCTTCTGCTTGAAAAGAGAGTCCATTCATCTCACGCAATCAGCGCTCGCTTTAGAGCCCCTTGGAAATAGCTCGCGATTCCGCAGTGTCCAGTGCCAGCCGAATGGCGCCGATGAGTTGCGCGTCTGCACCCAAGGCACTGCGGATCAACCTTGGCCGCGAGGGTTGAGAATACGGTTGCAGAATGCGCCGCGTGGCCATAAGCAGCGCGTTATTGGTGCCCACCCCACCCCCTAAGACGAACAGTGAGGAATTTAGCACCGTAGACATGTTGTGGATGGCATAGGCTAAAATTCGCGCGGATCGTTCCAGTACATTCTTGGCAAGGCGATCGCCATTCTTAGCCAGAGCAAAAATCTCGGTGGCAGTAAGGTCGCCCCGACCGTTCTTGCAAACCTGCCGCCAATGCTGGCGGATTCCTTCGCCGCCAATTACGGTCTCTAGCGAGCCCGGCGATGCCCGGCCGACCGGGGATTCTGGAGTGCCCGGGACAATCAGGTAGCCTACCTCGCCTGCTATACACTGTGGGCCGTTTAAGAGTTGACCGTTTACAACAACACCTGCGGCAATCCCCGTGCCGATTGCCAGAAAAACAAAATTTTGCACGCCACGCGCGGCGCCAAGCCAGCTTTCGCCGATGGCCGCTAACTTCACGTCGTTTTCGACCGCCGCGGGGATGTGCAGCGCAGATTGCAGGAGAGCGGCCAGCGGTACTTTTTTCCATCCCCTCAGATAAGAGGTCGCAAAGACAACGCCAGCCTTTCTATCCGTAACACCGGGTGCACCCGCAGCCACGCCGGAGAGTGAATGCAAAGAGGCGCCAACCTCCGTGAGCAAATATCCGACAGCGCCGCGAATGACTTGAACAACGGCCTTCGGCGAGGAATCGCTTCCTACGGACCCACTCCACTTCGCGAGCATTTTGCCATGGCGATTTGCGAGAGCGACGCGCAGGTTTGTGCCGCCGATGTCTACGGCGACGACATAGCTCGGCATGTGGCTGTTAGATTGTCTCGATCCGCTATTCTTGGGCATGAGTTGCACTCGGATGCGAGACTAAGTTAACTCTATTTAGAAAGTAGGTCAATTCAACGCTGGCGCCGCGAAGTTCAGTCGGGAGGTTGCAGCAAACTCAACAGGGCCGACTCCATCGCTAAATGCGCGGCACCCCACAACACCGCGGAAGGACCGAGAGCGCCGGGAAGCACGCGTGCAATAGCGAACTCGCTACCTTTCAACAAAGCCTTGACTTCCTGCAATAGACGCGGATTGCCACCCACTTCGCCGCCAAGCAGAATTAAGCTGGGATTTAAGATAAGTGCCAGGTCCAGAATAATATCCGATAGAATCGTCGCGCGATTCAGCAGGATTTTTTTGGCGCTCGCGTTCCCTTCTATAGCCAAATCAAAAACGTCTGCCGGTCGAGTTGCTTTGGGCTTTGATCGAGAGTGTCGAGAAGCAGCACGCCAACTCCGTAAAATGCCCGGCGCTCCCAATATCTTTTCGAGCTTGCCGTATTCGCGAATTGTGGGATGTTCTCTAGCAATATGTGGAACCCGAAGATAGCCGATCTCCCCAGCCGACCATTGGGAACCGCGGTAGATCTTGCCATCCAGAAAAATGCCGGCGCCCACCCCTTCACCGATGGTGATGAATACGAAATTGCTTTCTCCCTGCGCTGCGCCGTGGTTGTACTCGCCGAGCGCAGCTAGGTTCGTGTCATTATCCACGGTGACCTGGCACTTCAGCTCGCGAGTTAACATGGAACCGAGGGGCACCTTGTTCCAGCTTTTCAGAGCACTCAACGCCAGTACTGTTCCTTCGTCGACATTTACGATTGAAGGAACTCCCATGACCACGCCGAGCAGTTGCTCTTCCGCGTATTTTTGCTTTCGAGTCAGGTTCCGCAGTTCTTTGGCAATCTGTGAACAAATCGCGTGCGGCTTTGACGTATTCCGAGCAATGGAAACATTCGCGCGGGCCAGTTCATGTCCATCCAAGTTCGTGAGCAAAAAAAGAAGGGCGTCCGAGCCTATTTCCACACCGGCCACGCAGCCGCGTTCCGCACGGAAACGAATGATGTCGGGAGGCCTACCACCGGTGGAGTCTCCTTCGCCAACGGGTTCAATCAAACCTACAGAAGCCAGATGGCCTACGACGTTGGTGACCGTGGGAGCGCTCAGACCGGAAGCGCGCACAAGATCCGCCTTTGAACACGGCCCAGACTCGCGGAGCAGCCTAAGCAAAAGCTGGGCGTTCGTTTGCCGCAGCAAGGCGGGACGTGCGACCAAAACTGGTTCTTTGTTCACGGCGCGCTCACCGGTGAATTCGTTCCTCGGCTGAACGAAATGCTATGGACATCATGTTACGGCATTTTCCCGTCGGTTAGAAACTCGTGCAAACCGAAGCTTCTCTTGTTAATGTCGGCTGGAATGCGATGGGGATGCGAGGCGCAATGCAGATTGACGCTCATCAGCACTTTTGGCGCTACAACGTCCGCGAGCATGGCTGGATCGACCAGTCCATGGCCTCAATCCGTCGCGATTTTCTACCGGCAGACCTGAAGCCGTTACTGGACAAGAATGGTTTCCAAGGCAGTGTTGTTGTGCAGGTTCGACAAATCCTGGAGGAGACGCACTGGCTGTTGAGGCTAGCCGAGGAAAATCCTTTTATTCTCGCTGTGGTAGGCTGGGTTGATCTGCGTTCACCGAATCTCCGTCAGGAATTGAACGCGTTTACTGGAAAAACCAAGCTGGTCGGTGTTCGGCATATTGTCCAGAATGAACCCGACGGATTTCTTCTTCAGCCCGATTTCTTGAAGGGCATTTCTGTATTGGAGGAATTCGGTCTCGCCTACGACATTCTGATTTACCCGAAACAACTCACAACTGCTATCGAATTTGTGAAACACTTCCCCACGCAGCGCTTCGCGTTGGACCACCTTGCAAAACCGGCTATTAAACGGCGAGAGATCGACACGTGGGAGCGAGGAATTCGCCAGTTGGCCCTCTTTCCTAACGTTTACGCCAAGCTGTCGGGCCTGGTGACCGAAGCGGATTGGCACGCCTGGAAAACAGAGGATATTCGACCCTACCTGGATATAGCATCCGATTGTTTCGGTACGCGACGACTGATGATTGGATCGGACTGGCCGGTTTGTACGGTGGCCGCCCCCTACGAACACGTGATGGATCTTATTACGTCGTACCTTACAAAATGGTCGCCAGAGGAGCAGCGTGCCGTCCTTGGGAATAACGCTGCAAGATTTTGGAAGTTACCAGTTGTTGGAAGTCAGTCCGGGACAGCTTAGTCTGTTTTACAATGCCATCCGAATGTGACGGAATCGAGGTCTTCTTTGACAACGGCGCCCAGCACAGGTACCAACTTTCGCTTGGATGGTAAGGTGGCAATCATCACGGGAGGCGGCAGCGGCATTGGGCGGGCCATCGCACTCAAATTCGCCACGAATGGCGCCGCGATTCGCATAGTCGACATCGATCCCAAACAAACGGAAAGCACCGCGCAACGAATCCGGGAAGCGGGTGGCGATGCCAGTGTGCATGGCTGTGATGTATCCGATCAGCAACAGGTCCGCGAGATTTTCCAGGGCATTTTTGCCAAGGACAAGGTCGCGATCCTAGTAAATAACGCCGGCGTTTCGCATATTGGCACTGCCGAAGGCACCAGTGAGGAAGATTTCGACCGCGTGTTTCGCGTTAACGTAAAAGGCGTCTATAACGGAATCCACGAATGTGTCGGTCACATGAAAGCAAATGGGAGAGGCGTGATCCTGAACATGGCTTCCATTGCGGGCACCGCGGCACTCGCCGACCGTTTTGCGTACTCGATGAGCAAAGGCGCAGTTGTGGCCATGACCTATTCGGTTGCCAAGGATTACCTGCACCACCAGATTCGCTGCAATTGCATCTCGCCGGCTCGTGTGCACACGCCGTTTGTCGATGATTATTTGCGCAAGAACTATCCGGGCCGGGAAAAAGAGATGTATGACAAACTGGCGAAATCACAACCGGTGGGACGAATGGGAACACCGCAAGAAGTGGCTTCGTTGGCGCTATTTCTTTGCTCTGACGAAGCCTCGTTCGTTACCGGCGCCGATTATCCTCTGGATGGCGGTTTCTTTAACTTGCGTGGCTAACTATGGATCTACAGCTAAAAGGAAAAGTCGTTCTGGTGACTGGCGGAGCAAAAGGAATCGGCGCGGCAATTGTGCGCGCTAGCGCTGCCGAAGGAGCTATCCCCGTCTTCTTGGATCGCGATGTAGAAGCGGCGCAAAAGCTCTTGTCTGCATTGCAAAACCTGGGGGTAACCGCCGAATTTATTCCCGGAGACATCACAGCGCCGCAGATTTGCACCGCGACTGTCGAAAGAACGTTACAAAAATTCGGGCGGCTTGACGCGTTGGTTAACAATGTCGGCGCCAACGACAACGTCAGCCTTGAGAATGGCACCGTAGATAAGTTTCTCGCATCGCTGCAATTGAATCTAGTGCATTACTACTCGATGGCTCACGAAGCTCTGCCGGCGCTCAAAAAGACACGCGGATCGATCGTTAATATCAGCTCGAAAACCGCGGTGACCGGGCAGGGAGGTACCTCCGGTTATGTAGCGGCAAAAGCGGCGATTCTCGGCCTGACACGCGAGTGGGCAGCAGAGCTCCTACCGCACGGAATTCGCGTAAATGCCGTAGTTCCCGCGGAAGTGGATACGCCGCTTTACCAACAATGGATCTCCGGATTCCCCAATGCAGAGGAAAAGCTTGCGCGCATCGTTTCGAAGATTCCTTTTGGCAAGCGCATGACGAGACCCGAAGAGATCGCCGACATGGTGGTATTTCTGATCTCGGAACGAGCCAGCCACATTACCGGGCAGCATATTTATGTGGATGCGGGCTACACACATCTGGACCGTGCGCTGACCTAGCGAGGCAAATAAATGAAGGCAAGCTCCGGAGCACCGGATCGCCACAGTCATTCGGTTCCCGTGACCGACCGGCGCTTTCTGGCGCCATTCATCCTCATTACCAGCCTGTTCTTTCTATGGGCGTTTGGCGTCAACCTGAACGACATTCTGATTCCGCATTTGAAGAAAGCATTTGGCCTAAGCGATTTTCAATCCTCCTTCATTCAAGTGGCCTTTTTTGGGGGCTATTTTCTCGCAGCGTTTCCGGCTGGAAGGCTGATGGAGAAGATCGGTTACAAAAAGGGCATCCTCACTGGGTTATTTCTCTGCTCTGCCGGGGCGTTACTCTTTCTTCCTGCGTCGGCTTCGCGTGTCTATGGATTTTTTCTATTGGCTTTATTTGTAATGGCCTGTGGGCAGAGCTTCCTGGAAGTTGCCGCGAATCCCTACGTAACCGTTCTAGGTCCGGCCGCTAGCGCCGAACGACGCCTGAATTTCGCTCAGTCGTTCAATGCCGTGGGTGCGATGCTCTCGCCCATTCTTGGCCGTTCCTTCATCCTTACTGGGGTTGAGTATGCGCCCGCTCAGATTGCGGCCATGAGCGCGACACAACTGGACGCCTATCGCGCGGCACAGGCGAGCACCGTCCGCGGTCCTTACGTCATTATCGCGGGAATTTTTCTCGTGATCGCCACGCTGATTCAGCTCACCCATCTGCCGGATGTGCAAGAGCCTGCGGAAGCCGGAACCACGGAGGAAAGTTCTGGCGGGATACTGGCCCACGGCCATCTCGTGAAAGGCGTAATCGCTCAATTCTTTTATGTAGGCGCACAGGTAGGCGTAGCGAGTTTCGTGATCCGTTATGCTCAGTTCATCGTACCGGGGATCACGGCGAAGTCCGCGGCATGGTACCTATTGCTGCACCAGACGGGATTCATGATCGGACGTTTTGTGGGTTCGGGAATGATGAAACAGATTGCCGCTCCAAAACTATTGTCGCTTTTCGCGGCCGCTTCGCTGATTTGCGCCACAACTGCTATCTTGGGCTCGGGGTTGATCCCTGTATGGGCGGTGGTGCTGATCGGGTTCTTTCATTCCATCATGTTCCCTACCATCTTCGCGCTGAGCATCAAGAACTTGGGGCCATTGACGAAACGCGGTTCGTCCCTGCTGGTCATGGCGATCATTGGCGGCGCATTTTTTCCAGCAATTATGGGGCGAATTTCAGATGCGTCCAGCATCAAAAACGCTTTTATTATTCCGCTCCTCTGCTACGTCGTCATTTTTTATTTTGGATTGTCTGGCTACAAACCTGCTTCCGCACGCGGCAGCGAAAAGCTACCGGAGACCAACGAAGGAGCGCTGGCATGACCCGGCGATACTGTCTCACTCTTGATTTGAAGGATGACGCCCAGTTGATTGCTGAATACAAGCGCTACCACGAGAAGATTTGGCCAGAAATCACGGAGAGCATCAAGAGTGCCGGGATCCAAGATATGGAAATCTATCTACTGGGAACGCGCCTGTTTATGGTCATGGAGGTCGATGACAGCTTTTCCTTCGAAAAAAAGGCGAAGTTAGACGCAAGCAACTCCAAGGTTCAGGAGTGGGAGAATCTGATGTGGAACTTTCAGCAGGCTGTGCAAGAAGCGGCGCCTGGCGAAAAATGGATGTTGATGGAGCGCATTTTTAAATTAGATTAAACACAAGAAGGATGGATCGTGGTTTTTCAGGGTTGTTGATAGGGTTTTTGCCTGAGGCACGGTGGCCTCGAAACTTTTTCCGATACGTGATCAAAAAACTGTAAACGCAAGACGTGTTGAGTGGTATAGTCGGTTGTGCGCGGGGGTAAATGGGGAACTCCTGGCTGAAGAATTCGAGCTTCGAGCAAGCTATGGAGTTCGGATGCTGTATATCGCCTCTGAAGTAAACGACCGGACCCGTTTCCACCTCCCACCCGGCGGGCCCTTCCTCTTGCATCAATCTGATTGGCGAATTGCCCGTCAGACCGGCGTCAATCAAACCTGAAAACCAACACCTAGTTCCACCGCAATCCCTTTAGCCATACCCGCATGACCTGGAGGACTTTATGGGGACAAATCTCATTCGGATTAAGAGCGAAGCCGAAATCAAGGACCGGTTGGAAGCGGAACGCACGCGATTGAGGAAGATTGCCGGACTTGACCAGCCCACCCATTTCCATCGGCCCGTGGAACGCTCGTTTACCGCAGAAGAGCGCAGTCGCGTCACGATCCTGTTTGGCGGTTTCACGTGGAAGCATGAAGACCTCATCCGTGCCGTCTTCCAAGGTTGCGGTTACCGCTGCGAGAAGCTTCCCGTCCCGGATGTGCCTGCCTTTCAGATTGGAAAAGAGTTCGGGAATAACGGGCAGTGCAATCCGACCTATTTCACCGTGGGCAATCTTGTGCAGTATCTGCAGTTCCTCGAGAAGGAAGGACTGTCGCGCCAGCAAATCCTCAACAATTATGTGTTCTTCACCGCGGGTTCGTGTGGTCCGTGCCGGTTCGGCATGTATGAAGCCGAGTATCGTTTCGCACTGAAGAATGCCGGATTTGATGGTTTTCGGGTGCTGCTGTTCAAAGACAGCGACGGCATCAAGGCGGCCTCGGGCGAGCCTGGTTTGAAATTCACGCAGGATTTCGGCTTTGGCATGCTGAACGCCCTCAATTTGGGCGATGTAATGAACGATCTCATCTATCAAATTCGTCCGTTCGAGGTGAATACGGGCGAGACGAATCGCGTGTTTCGCGAAACCGTCGATGGCTTATGCGAAGACTTGAAGAATCGAAAGTCGCTTTTGATTGTGGACCGAGCCCCCGGCTGGGTAAGGGCGAAGCTTAACAAGAAGAAAATGATTCGAGATACGGTGAATGCTCTTGGTAAGTGGCACGAACACATGTGGGGCAAGGACTACCTGAATGCGTTGAAGACTGCTCGCGAACGAATGGACTCCATCGAGGTCGATCGGTTGCGCGTAAAGCCGGTGGTGAAGATTACCGGTGAATTTTGGGCGCAGCTTACGGAAGGCGATGGAAATTTCCACATGTTTAACTTTCTTGAGCGCGAAGGAGCACAAGTATTGGTCGAACCCATTGCCACGTGGGTGGCTTATTTGATGTACCAGGCCAAGGCCCATGCCATCGCGAAATGGCCTGTGAATCGCCCTCACCAGAATCCCAAGTCGCACGAGGTGAAGAAGCAGTTGGCGAATTACATTGGTCTGCGCAAGAGACTTTGGGGCATCGGGGCCGGGCAACGCATGTGGAATTTCTTCTATCACCGCACCGCCGATCAGCTCGGCGGAATTACCCATCGCCTGGCGCCACAAGCGGAACTCGCGGAACTAGCTCGTCCGTTCTACAACCAGTTTGCTCGCGGCGGTGAAGGCCACCTCGAGGTAGGCAAGAACGTCTACTACACGATTCACAAACTCTGCCATATGGTGTTGGCTCTGAAGCCCTTTGGCTGCATGCCCTCATCGCAGTCGGATGGTGTGCAATCGGCGGTGATCAACAAGTTCAAGGACATGATCTTCCTTCCCATCGAAACTTCCGGTGAAGGCGAAGTGAATGCTCACAGCCGAGTACAAATGGCGCTGGGTGAGGCCAAGGTGAAGGCCAAAGCTGAATTTGAAGGATGCTTAAAGTCGACCGGCAAGAGTCTGCAAGATATTCGCGAATACATTGACGCGCATCCAGAACTGAAACGGCCCTTCTATCACGTGCCCCATCGTGAAGGGGTGGCGGGTACTGCCGCACAGTTTGTCTTGCACATAAGCGATCGCATCGATCGAGACACTCGATTCCGGAAACACACTCGCGTGTCTGCATTAACCGTGCCCGCAGCATCGGGCGACTAGCCATGTAAAACACAATCACGAGGCAACTGAGGGATTTATGCACGGATCTATTGGATCGCAGTTAGTACAGATCGCTCCTCTGAAACCAACCGTGCTGCGTGCTTCACACACGCAGAAGCCGCACGATCACGTGACCAAATTCATGGTCGGGCTCGACGTTGGCTCGACAACGGTCAAAGCTGTAGTCGTCGACTCGGCCACCGACAAGATCCTATGGCAGGACTACCAGCGCCATGAAACCAAACAGCCCGAAAAAACTCTGGAGTTCTTGAAACGCATGGAAGCGGAGGTCGGCATCAACCGCCTCAACGCACGTATGTTTTTGACGGGCTCGGGCGGTAGCGCGATTGCCGATCAGGTCGGAGCGAAATTCGTTCAGGAAGTAACCGCTGTTTCTCTGGCTGTAGAAAAGATGCACCCTGAGGTCTATTCGGTCATCGAGCTGGGTGGCCAGGATGCCAAGATCATCATTTTCAAGGACGACGAGGAGACCGGTCGCAAGAAGAAAATCCCCTCGATGAATGACAAATGCGCGGGCGGTACCGGCGCTGTCATCGACAAAATCAATGCCAAGCTGCGAATCCCCGTGGAACAACTGGCCGATCAGGGGTACCACGGCATCAAGCTTCACAAGGTAGCCGGGAAGTGTGGTGTGTTTGCAGAAACCGACATCAATAGTTTGCAAAAAGTCGGGACTGGCTCCGATGAATTGATGGCGTCCTTGTTCGAAGCCATTGTGTTGCAGAATCTCAGCGTTTTGACGCGCGGCCACACGTTGCGACCGCATGTCTTGCTTCTCGGCGGCCCCAACAGTTTCATACGCGGTATGCGGGAAGCATGGCAGGCGAACATTCCGCGGATGTGGCAAGAGCGGAAGGTAACGATTCCCGACGGATCGCGGCCGGAAGACTTGATTAAGGTTCCGGAAAATGCGCAATATTTCGCGGCAATAGGCGCCATTCAGTTTGGGCGCGGCGAAGACGACTGCATCGGTTGTTATCGCGGCCACGATGAGCTGGTGCACTACATCGATTACGGCAGGCAGGAAGAAAAAGCCAAATCAGGGGGTAGGGGCCTGGTCGGGCACAGCGACGAACTCGAAATTTTCAAAGACACCTACCGTCGTAAGAAGTTCACTCCCGTTACGCTTCAGAGCGGTAGCACCATTGGCGGTTTCATCGGGATTGACGGCGGATCCACATCCACAAAGGCCGTCCTTCTCGATGAGAAAGGCGAGATTCTCTGCAAGTCCTATCAATTGTCGAAGGGCAATCCGATTCAGGACACGATCGAAATGTTCGAGGGCCTGCGGGGACAAGTCGAAGCGCAACACGCCAAGCTCGAAGTTCTGGGGGTAGCTACTACCGGATACGCGAAAGATATTCTGAAGGATGTTCTGAAGGCCGACGTGGCACTGGTCGAGACCGTTGCGCACACGGAATCCGCGCTGAAATTCTACGAAGATCCGCACGTCATCGTCGATGTGGGCGGTCAAGATATCAAAATCATCATTCTGCACAATGGGCGTGTGAAGGATTTCAAGTTAAACACGCAGTGTTCCGCGGGGAATGGCTACTTTCTGCAATCCACTGCCGAAGGCTTCGGGTTGGAGGTCAATCAATATGCGGATCTGGCACTTTCCGCGAAAGCGATGCCCGTGTTTGGTTATGGTTGCGCGGTTTTCATGCAGTCGGACATCGTGAACTTTCAGCGGCAAGGTTGGCAAGCAGAGGAGATCTTAGCAGGTCTCGCAGCGGTCCTTCCAAAGAATGTTTTCCTGTATGTGGCCAGCATTCCAAACCTCGCCGCATTAGGTTCACGTTTTGTGCTGCAAGGCGGCACGCAGAACAACTTGGCGGTCGTCAAAGCCGAAGTGGATTTCATCCGTAACAGTTTTCGGGCCGCCGGCAAAAACCCGGAAATCATCGTGCACGAACATTGCGGAGAGTCGGGCGCAATTGGGGCTGCTCAAGAATCGTTGCGACTCTGGCGAAATGGGAAGCAAACGAGCTTCATCGGCTTGGACGCCGTGCGCAAGATTGCGTACCGGACCACCCGCGACGAAGCAACGCGTTGCTACTTCTGCAAAAACAATTGCCTGCGTACCTTCATCGATATTCGTACCGAGCCTGTCCAGAACTACGTACCCATCGAGCGGGTCACCAAGGTTCCCTTGATGCAAGGGGAGCAGCGACTGATTATCGCCACCTGCGAAAAAGGCACGGTAGAAGATCTCAACGAGATGAAAGACATTAAGGCGGGCCTCGATAAAATTCGCGACCAATACCCGAACTTCGTGGACATAGCTTCGAAGGAAGTTTTCCGGCCCACCAACGCCGCGAACGTGGCTGACCCGCTTCCTACGCGAGCCTGGACAAAGGTGGCCAAACAGCGTGTAGCGCTCATGCAGAACCGCCGGCAATTCCGGATCGGCATCCCGCGAGTGCTAAATATTTATAACTATGCGCCCCTTTTTAGCGCCTATTTCGAAAGCCTCGGAATTCAACCGGAAAATATCGTGTATTCCGACTACACCAGTTCCGATCTCTATCGCGCCGGCGCGAGCCGTGGTGCCATCGATCCGTGTTTCCCGGCAAAGATTGGCATCTCGCACGTTTACAATCTAATTAAAGAAAAGCACAGCAAGAAGCCGCTGCAGGCAATTTTCTTCCCGATGTACGACGTCTTGCATTCGCCACTGGTTAAAATTACCGGCGCCAACGCTTGCCCTACGGTCACAGCGACTCCGGAAACCGTGAAGGCAGCGTTCACGAAGGAGAATGATGTATTCGCCGAGAACCATCTGAAATACATCAATCCCGTTTTGAATTTTACAGATCGTAAGCTGTTTGCCTACCAGATGTGGCAAGCCTGGGAATCCCTGCTCGGCCTTTCGCAAGAAGAGAACGGCCGAGCGGTGGAATCGGGTTTTGAAGCGCTGAAAGAATATGAGGACGGGATTCGCCGGCGGGCCCGTCAGGTGCTCGATCAACTCGAACGAGAAGATCGCATCGGCATCGTCATGCTAGGCCGTCCCTATCATCACGATCCGGGCTTGAACCATGAGATTCTCGACGAATTCCAGAAGCTGGGCTATCCCATTTTTTCCCAAAACACCTTACCGCTGGATGAAGACCTGCTCGAGCGCCTTTTCGGTTTTGAAGTGCGCTCCGGGGTAATCAGCAGCCCGTTGGATATCTCCGATGCCTGGAAAAACTCGTACTCTTGCAGCACCAACCACAAGGTATGGGCCGCAAAGTTTACGGCACGGCATCCGAATCTGGTGGCACTGGAAATTTCCAGTTTTAAGTGCGGCCACGATGCGCCGATTTACGGAGTCATCGAAGGTATCGTCGAACAGTCGGGCACCCCGTATTTTTGCTTCAAAGACCTCGACGAAAACAAACCGTCTGGCTCGATTAAAATTCGCGTCGAAACCATCGACTATTTCTTGCGCCGTTATCGCGAAGAGGTGATTCGCAAACGGAATGCCGAACAAAACATCGCAGCACAACTCGCCGAACTGGAGACGCAACTCCGGCGCGAACTCGCTGAAAGTGATTGTGCGCGAACGGGCACACCGCTCGCCGACATGACCTGGCAGCCAGAATCGAGACAAGCGGCTGCGGGCTAACCGGTCATGAGGATCACAGGTCAGCCACACCCCGCACTTTCATATTCAGCAATTTGAAGTCAGCCCGGAAGGCTATGGAGTTCTCTTCCAGGGGGCGAACCGTCTTGGTGGTGGCGTGGCAGTGCAAAATCACGCGGTCAGAATTCGGGCCGATGGTTGTTTGACCGTCGACCTGCTTGGGGAAATGGAATTCGGCGCGCGGCTCGCCTTCGGGTCCCTCGGTGAAACGGACACTCGTCAGATCGAGGGTTGTGCCGTCCGACAGTTCCAGAAAAACCGTGTCGTGCAGGTCTTCCTTGGCATCTTGCAAAATACGCACTGGCTCGGCGCCCTCAACGACAAGCACGTAATCTGGCAAGTCGTCCGCGTGCAAGGGTTCTTTCGATCCCGAAGTGTTCCGCAACTGACGCAAACGCTGCTCAGCGAGTCGAATGGTTTTGGAAGACCACCAAATTACCGGAATGTCCGCCTCGGGTTTGGAGCGACTGATCTGCACCCCCGGGCCTGAGCTTGTCGAGTCGATGGGGTCCTTTATGGGTCCCGCTTGAGAATCCTCGAGACGTGGCAAACTTTTGGTTTCAAGTTTCACACTCGCAGGACTCCAAGGAGAATCTTGCAGAATACGGTACACGTCTGCCAGACTCCACTTATCCGGTGCCTTGTCCCAGACCGCTCCGCCGAACGAAACTGCCAGGGTCAAGCAAACCACGAGCAAATAGTTAAGTTTCATAGAATGGGCCGCAATCTGCAGCAATGCGATGCCAGTACCCGCGCCGCAGGTTGTAATCACATTGTAGATTCTCTATCGGTAATTTCTCCCGTAAACCGGGGAGATTATGTGTCGCCTGTATGCCATCAGTTATGGCGCGCCCGGACTGGTTTTCACTTGTTTTGCCCGTTAATTGTTCTGTAATGCTGCTGCCGCTCGCGCAGTCCCTTTGTCGGCAGGGTGGCGGCGTTATCATCCTCGTCACAGGCACGTTTGTCTCTCAGCGAGAGCGACGGAGGATAAGGCAGATTGTGCATCATGCCTCTCCAGAGGATGCGATTGTAGAGCAGGGGATCTACGCCATCAGCATCCGAGAAATCCAGGCCCTTGGTGACGCGCGCCCAATATGTGGCGTCGTGTGTCGACTGTGGGATCTTCATGCCTACAGGTGGTGTCGGAAGAGGAAGTTGCGTAGCGTAGAGGTAAGCGGAAGGCGAAGCGGTGAAATTCCACTTGTGCGGAGTCGTAGTGAAAACGTCGGCCATCGGATGGCCAAGCGCATCGTTCAGGTTCAAGAACTGCTTCAGGCCGAGAACCTCTTCCCTGGTACGAACGAAATCGATGGTGTTATAAGACGTGGAGACGAGCGCGCCTTGCTTGACGTAACTCTTCGAAGGAAGGGACTCTATCGACTAGGTCCTCGATTTCATCAAACGAGACGAGCATGCACTGATCGATCTCAACCCTCAGCTTGCCCTGGTGACGACAAACGCGCGCATAATGCTTTCGTTTATTCATGCTGTTTATGGCCGCGACAAATTTTGCGCTCACCTATCCCTGCACGTAAGTTTGATCTGGGAGCAACTACGGCTCGAAGGCAGTCTTGTTTTTTGCTGACTTAGCTCGAGATCAGCCCTTACTTCAGATTGCGCTCGGGGCGTTGCGCTGAAAATGCCGGAGATTCACCGAAATCTTCAGAAAATTCACACCGAGAAAACACTTCGAAGTAAGCACAGACACTTCCACCGCATTGAATTTCCGCCCGCGAAACTCGCCCAGTATCTGTGCTACCGCCTCTTGCAGGATTTTGTGTCGTGCACGTCCCATCTTCACGCCTGTTTCCTTGCTAGCACGCAAGTGAAGGAAACTCCAATTGGTCTCTCTGATTTTCCGCCGCAGTGTATACTCATCAAAGTTCTTGATTGCGCTCCAGCCGGGCAGGAAGGACGACTGCCCTTCGGCCGAGAGAGCCGGCGGCAAAACCGCGTCGTCGCGGACCAGCAGGATCGACGGCCGGTGGGCTTCATAAGAGGTGAAATTGCTGCGGCTCACTTCAAGTTCTCCACGCTATCGCCAGCTAAAGCATTCTCGAATAGATCGTTCTGCCATTCGCCACAGCAGCGACGATCGTCAGAAGGGCAGCGCAAACGACGGCCACCAGGGTCGACGCGAAGGTTCCGCCATAACCGGAAAAACCCGCCGACCGCATTACCAAGCCGCCCGCCACAGCACCGCCCACACCCATGACAAGATCCATGGATCGGCCATAGCCAACACCTTCAAGACTCTTCCCAGCGAGCCAGCCGACGATCAATCCCACAGGAATCCAGAGCAGCAGATACATGAACGATCCTTTGCCGAGAAAGCCAAACGGAGATATGCGGCAAGACTCGGCGGCGTGCCCTGAGAGAGAAATGGGTATTCTGTCCGTATGGAACTCAGAAATCCATGCGACACCCGTCGAACTTAGGAAGCGACGGCTGCGGCAAGCCCGTGAAATGTCGAGTTGGCGACCATGTAGGTGTGGACGCGCACGGTTCCTTCAATCAGATCCGTGAGGAGGCTGGTCACATCCCCAAACCCAGTGCGGTTGTACCTTTCGGCATCTTCACTACATTCCCAAAAGCTGTAGGCGTAGATCTCTTTCCCGTTTTGAGAAATGAGTGTGAGTTCATCAAGAAAACCCTTGTGCTTGCGCAGCAAGGGAATGATCTGATTTTCCATTTTCTGAATGAATGGACCGGAGGCATCGGCTTTCAGGCGTAAGGAAACCTTGCGGGCAAACATGGGACTCTCCTTGCAAGACCAAGGAAGTCGTCAGGCGGGATTGGACAGAAGCCTGAAAGCGGCCTTGATTGCAAAAGCGAATATACCTGAGTTTTACTAATATTGTCAAGTATCATAAACTGTTGTAGTATGTGGTTTACCAGTAGAGGTTAACCAAAGCGGTGGGTGTTATGGACATCTGTTTCCTGATTCAACAGCGACTGAAGGACCTCGGGCTGGAGCAACGCGACCTCGCGGAGGCCGCCCAGGTCACAGAATCCTACGTCTCGCAATTGCTTACTCGCAAGAAGACACCGCCCGCAACCAGTCGGACGGATATCTACGAAAAGATGAACGCTTTTCTGAAATTGCCGAAAGGCCAATTGGCGGCCCTCGTGGAGGCTCAGCGCCGGGAGGAACTAAAGAAGAAGCTGGCCGAGCCGCTGATGCCGCTGTGTCTGGAAGTGCGCAAACTGATCGTCCTGAAATGCAACCCGCGGAGGCAGCAACAGGTGCGGGAAATCTTCGAGCGGCAGTCGTTCGGAGAATTGGAGCGCCTGGTGACGCAAAAACTGTTGGACGTGGTGAAGAAGGTCACCCGGGAGGAACTGAAAAACGAAAATTGGATGCGCAGCATCTCCAAGCTCCGGCATCAGTCCTACGAAGAAACGCGCACCATCATTCTGGAGTTTCTGGACACGGATGTATTCAATGTCTCGGCCGGACACTGCGCTGCCTTCTTGGCTCCTATGATTGGTTCCTGGGACATCGACCTTGCAACGTTCAGCTTGGAAATTCATCTAAACCCGCTACTGTCTTCCGAGTCCGCTGTGTATTTCGAGTTTGCGGAACGTGAAAAGGCAGTACAGCCCGAACCGGGTTTTCAGGAATTCCTGCGTCTGTCTGACTTGAGTGGAGATGCCACGGAAGAGGAAATTCAGTTCTTGAAGGGCCTGAGGTTTAAGCGCCATCGACCGAGCCCTCTCTACTATTATCGCGAACTGCAAAGCCTCAGAGATCCCCTTCATTTTGGGGAACGTGCCGCTGCACCGGCGCCCAAGCGTCGAGATGCTGGTGAGCAAGTGAAGCAGCTGCAGTTGGACACGCGCAAGAGAGCGATCCGGCGGTGGGCAAAAAATAGAACCAATTCCAAGAAAAAAACAATGTAAAGTTGGACACGGCACCGCCGCGTCGGCCGGGACGTACAAACCTGAACTGAAGCATACCGGACTCGCGAATAACCACTGCCTAATCGGCAGGATGGCTAATTTTGAAAATCGGTTTGACGGCGGCCAGCAAAAAAATTGAGGTTCCATGAAGCTTACTGACATCGGACCTGCCTGGGGCAAGATCCTACGCGGGCATAAACCGCTGTTGTCGCTTGAAATTACCCGAGAGTGCCCCCTGCGCTGTCCTGGCTGCTACGCTTATGAACCAGGTCATTTGGGCCCCAGTGGTCCACTGCGTCAGCTTAACGATTACCGGGGCGAAGCTTTAGTCTCAGGTGTGCTGTCGCTAGTTCGTCGGTTCAAGCCGATTCATCTCTCGATTGTCGGTGGGGAGCCCTTAGTTCGCCACCACGAATTGGGAATCCTGCTTCCGAAACTGGCCGGCATGGGGATCGAGGTCCAGATCGTCACGAGTGCCGTCCGCCGAATCCCGCCTCAGTGGCAGGCCATTCGAAACCTCCATTTGGTGGTCTCGGTTGACGGCTTGCCAGCAGAGCATGACAAGCGACGTTCGCCGGCTACCTATGAGCGCATCCTTCAACATATTCTGGGGCATCGGATCACCGTGCATTGCACGGTGACTAGACCGCAAGTTCAACGTCCTGGCTATCTAAGCGAATTTGCGAGCTTTTGGTCCCAACGAGAAGAGGTGAAAAGCATCTGGTTTAGTCTGTTCACCCCCCAAGAGGGCGAACAATGCGAAGAGCGCCTGGATGCCTGCGACCGTCAGGTCGCGATCGCAGAACTAGCGCGGCTTCGCGAGAGATTTCCGAAGGTCAATATGCCGCGCGCGGTGTTAGAAGGCTATAACCGTCCCCCCGCTTCTCCCCAAGAGTGTATCTTCGCTCGGACGACGAATTGTATCTCGGCCGATCTCACCACTCGGATCTCGCCTTGTCAGTTCGGTGGACACCCGGTTTGCTCCGAATGTGGGTGCATGGCTTCCGCCGGACTGGCCTCCATCGGTAATCACAAACTTGGGGGTATGGTTCGGGTTTCGAAGATCTTCGACGTTTCCAAAAAGCTGGGGGAACATTACTCTCAATGGGCGAGTTAGCTGCAGGAAATTGCTAAATAGCCCAGCGCACTTTCAATGTGCCTGATATCGCGATTCTGTTGGGCGGCAATCCGTCGCCGTTTCCTCCATGCGTTTCAGCTTATTCAAACAATCTGGAGCTATGCGTCAGGAAAAATTCGCTCATTACTTAACAATAATCACCAAGTATGTCGATAACTCTGGCCTTCCACTTGACTTAATCGGTTAACTGGAGCAAGATAAAAGTATGCTGGCGACTTTAGGCTTCGCAGCCAATAAGTGCATGAGCTTCGAAAGGTCACTATGATTTTCACTTGTAAGCTCTGCATGTATCTGTCGGGGCTGCAACGGAAATGCTAATTAGTACTCGCGAAGTAAGTGGCGTAATCATAGTGGACATCGGCGGTCGGATTGCCCTTGGCGAAGAGAACGCCGCACTGCGGGTCCTAGTTGGCGACCTGTTAAGTAAGGGCCACAAAAAGATTCTGCTCAATCTGGCAGAGGTCAATTATATCGACAGCTCAGGATTAGGCGATCTCGTCAGCGCATTCACAATCGTGCGGAAGCAGGACGGAGAGCTCAAACTGCTCAAACTCACGAGTAAGGTCCGCGAACTAATGCAAATTACACGACTCTATACTATCTTCGACATTAAAGACGACGAGAAGGTAGCTCTTAAGTCCTTTAGTCCGCGAGCGGCGGCAATCGCATGAACGATTTCACAAATACCAACAACCAAACAGTCGGACATGATGTCACCTGGACCCGCACGGAGGACCGTATGGCAAGGACTAACGAATCCCCGAAGATGAATACGAAGCAAGATCCGATTGAAATTAGCAAGAAGAAGTTTATTCGAGCGCTGAGGGAAAGCCCTCGTCCCGTGGGGAATAATCGCTGGTTGAGAGACCTGACAATCCGTTTCCGGTACGAGTTGGGAAATTGCACAGACGAAATACCGTTCAACTTGGAAAGATTTGGGTTCCACCGTAGAATTACCTTCGCCTATCTCATAAATAAAGTCATTTGGAGTTGAACCTGGCTTCTCTCCTGTGCGATGAATGAAGGAACCTAACTTGTTTGACAGGGCGATCGGGCCCGGGCTTCTCGCTCAGCGACCATCGAAGAAAACGAGAATCACATTCCTCGCAGCGAAAAGCTTGTACAAGAATCAGTCTGAAGACCACGGATTCCAGAATTCCCGCTCTTTTAGAGTGGTGAATGTGGGAACTGCTGCAATGGGGGCACTTAATCATCATTAATCACTACCCGTGAGCGGATGCCGGCGGTCGTGAGCCTGGTCCGAGTGTCCGCGTCCAACCAAGCCATCATGGTTCGCTTGCGGGGGGAGTTCTTGCAGGCGTAAATAGACTGCTAGTTGACGCCGGATTATCCATCAGCCAGAAATGAGCCTAGGCCAATGCGCATAAGTGTGCGACTATTGTAGCTGCCGCGATTGTTGTTCTTCCGGAACCCCTCGGATGGTTCGAGAGGAGCCCGAGTTCACACCTGCGACGATTTCCTTTCGTTGGAAATGGCGGGTACCTGTGAGCGAACCGGTTTCCCTACAGTACGTTGGATTTGAGAACACGGGCGTAGTGCGCGAGTACGCCTTCACCCTCCGCGGTTCGGCGGGCACATCCACAGAGTATTTTGTGACCATCGCAAATGCTGCTTTTGTGGCACATCGCGTGCGCTATCAGGATGGGCCAGACATTTGTTCTCTCCGGCTTCATCGGGAGTTTGCCTCCCGGACGGATCCCCCTACGTCTACACGCTTCTCCGTTTCGGATGCGGAACTCGCCGACTACATGAATGCCCATCTCCCGAAACCCAAGCCTGGTGCCTCTGGTTACAAGAAAAACCAAGAGTTTTGATGTCACGCGCTTCTTTTCATGGAGCAAGTTCGGGGGAATACGTGGCGCGACCGATTGAAGACGACTTTGGCCACGTTCAGCAGTTAGTCCTGCTTGGCAAGGAGCGCGGCTACCTGCTCTACGATGAGGTCAACGAGAGTCTGCCCGCGGACGTGATTTCGTCTCAGGAAATTGATGACCTCCTGTCGATCCTGGAGCGCCAGGGAATTGAAGTTTACCAGGATCTTGCGACCGCCAACGCGGCTCTTGCCAGTGTAAATGCGGTGGAGAGCTCAGAACCTGAAGAGAAAGAGGACCTGCCCGCCGACGTCGGTCTTGATCTTAGCGCCGGTGTGGACTCCAAGTCCCAGGATCCGGTTCGGATTTACCTGCGTGAAATGGGCTTAGTGCCGCTCCTGACCCGCGAAGGCGAAGTCGCCATCGCCAGGCGCATGGAACGTGGACAACTGGTGGTGACCAAGGCAATCACGCGTTCACCGATCGTGATCAAGGAACTGATTGTTGTTGGCGACGACCTGCGAAATGGCACACGGTCCATCAAAGAGATCGTCCCGTTTGACGACGAAGAACTGACGGAAGCGAAGATTGAAAAAAAGACCAAGCAGACGCTGAAGCACGTTGACCGAGTTTCGGAGTTATACGGCATCGCACTCAAGCAGGCCGAAAGACTCGCTGAAAGCCCAAAGTCGAATAAGCCGACGTTTGTTCGGGCCAAGTGGGCTCTGGCGCGAACCTGCATCCAAATTTCTCTATCGATACGCGGCATATCTTTGCACTGGCGCGAGAGACTCCGTTTGGTTGACAAACTGCGCTCGACGGTTGAGCGTCTGCACGCCATCGAGCGCGAAGCGCACCGCTTGGAGCGGCGAGTGAATGCCGCCCTGGGCGACGTCGCCGCCGAAGCTCGCAAAGAGCTACGTGCGCGCCGTGCCGAGCTGAAGGAAATCGAAGAATCGAGCGAGGTAGGATTGAGCGGCCTGAAACGCTCGCTCACGCTGATTCAACGAGGTGAGGCGCAGGCAGAGCAAGCGAAAAACGAGCTGACCCAGGCCAACCTTCGCCTCGTTGTTTCTATCGCCAAGAAATACACGCATCACGGACTTCAGTTTCTAGATTTGATCCAGGAAGGCAATCTCGGGCTCATGCGAGGGGCCGACAAATTCGACTGGCGACGCGGTTACAAGTTTTCGACTTATGCCACCTGGTGGATTCGCCAGGCAATTACCCGTGCCATCGCCGACCAGGCACGTACCATTCGCGTGCCCGTTCACATGATCGAGGTCATCAATAAGCTTACGAGATGCACTCGGCAGTTGGTACAGGAGCTTGGCCGAGAGCCCACTTCCGAGGAATTAGCCAAGCGGTTGGACATGACGGTCGAAAAAGTGCGCCAGACGCGGAAAATTGCTGAAACACCCATTTCTTTCGAGACCCCTATCGGTGAAGAGCAGGACGCTCACCTCGGTGATTTCATCGAAGACAAGGCAGTCATCTCACCATCCGAGGCAGCGATGAGATTGAGCCTCAAAGAGAAGATGGCCTCGGTACTAAAGAAGTTAAGCCCTCGCGAGGAACGCATCATACGCATGCGCTTCGGTTTTGAAGACGGCCATCCTCGCACTCTTGAAGAAGTCGGCCAGGTCTTCGCTGTGACGCGCGAGCGCATCCGCCAGATTGAAGCGAAAGCACTGCGCAAGCTCCGCCATCCGTCGCGCTCCAGCCATGTCCGCACGTTTGTTGAAGGGTCCTGGTGACGCGGTTCGGTTAAGCACTCAGGCCGTACGACATATTCGAAATTGTAGGAGGCAAGCCATGAGCATGACTTTCCAAAAGCGTCAGAAGGAGCTCAAGCGCCAGGAAAAACAGCGGGCGAAGGCCGAAAAGCGTGAGCTCAGGAAAGCTGCGAAACGCGCTGAACAGGAGCAAGGTACCACTACAACTCTGTCGCAGGACACCGAACGGCTACCTCACGGGCATGCGGCCCACAGCAGTGTCACGGCTGAAGATTCGCAACATCGACAGCAAGCGCATGATGGCACCAAAAGCTCCCCCTTTTCCTCCATCTCTTGAATGTAATAGATAGCTTCACGGCGAGAAATGAGTGCTTCTCTGGCGGATTGTGTGGAGAGACGGAAAAGCCTTCTTGCCCTAGAATTTGCGATGCCATTCAGTGGAGATTGCCATTCATTTGATTCTTCCACGCTGAAGGAACTCAATGGGGAGGGGGCCGTTTATGGGTTGTTTGAGACCGATCTTCCGTTTCGCCCCGACCATTACACCTGTTTGTATGTGGAACAAACCGGCGACCTGAGAACGGCCATGCTTGAGGCTTACGACAATCCTCCGGCCATTGGAGTCACACATTTTTTCGACGAGGCCATTGCAAGCGAGGAACTAGGAAATCAACGGGAGAAAGAACTAATCTGTGAATTCAACCCAATCGGAAACCGTACTAAAGACGCAGCCCCCAAGGGTCCACCAGACGAGGCCGCGCCTTTATGACCGGAGCTCAGCAAGATGACAAACTGATAACCCGATGCTCCGAATCCGTAACTCGAAGGAGTGCTCAGATTGTTGTGTGACCTACCTCACATCCCACCCTAACTCGGCTCTATAAAATCGCGCTCGACGGCTGGGGTCCGTTGCTCGATTTGAGGCGGGCGGCCCAGAATCGTGAAACGAGTCTCCCGGCCGTTTTGAAGCGTCTCAGCTTTTCGGTCATACTAAGCCACATCTTACTCAACACCCTCCGCGGAGACGCAACCTTAGAACTCTAGCGTATTAAGGTAGCAACGATTCGAACTTCATTTCGTCATTCGGGCGATGTGGTGTGTAAGACGCAGATGCAACGGAGCAGCAGTTTCCGATATCGTTGGCGGAACCTAGTGTCACTTCGCGCGCTTTTCGCCCCCGGCCCCAATCAAAATGTCCAACCCAAGCTAGTACTTAGCCCTTGTGCGTTTCTCTTGGCATTTAGCGGAGGGCGACTGTCGAAATTGTCCCAAAACGTAAAATTCAGGTGGAAATTATTAGAAAGCTTGACGGAGAACGTGTCGTTCGTAGTCATCCGAACCCGCCCAAAATCGGACGCTCCGGGAAATACCAGCAATTGTGCTTGCAGGCTATAACGATCGAAGTGGAATAGTTGATATTGAGCACCGACAATAAACTCGACATTTTGCTGAGTCGGCTGGGCGATTCCTGATTGATACGAGGCCTGCGTATAGTCAGCACCAGCCAACCAGCGCAATTCATTGTGAGCATTGCGAAAGAGGTAGCGGCCGTATCCTCCACCGAGTGTCGTGCGTAGATTTAGGTCTTGCTGCGAACTGTGGAGGAAGTCAGATATTCCGAAAAGATAAGAATTTTGATTAAGAAAACGCTGACCGGCCGTTTGTACTTCAAACAGGTTAGTCGTCGTACCACCCGATTGACCACTGTACGAAGCGTTGTAGGAGCTTCCAGCACTCCAATGAGCCGCAACATATTCCGTATTCGCGGACGAACTGAGAGAAGACTGATTGTTGCCGCTCGTATAGTTATAACCAAGATCGATGCTTCCTTTTAGTTGGCGCCAAAAGCTTTGTTTATGTGGTTCGATCTCCACAACGTCTGAGCCAGAAACAGGCACCTCTCCACTCGCCTCGATTACCTTGAAATCCTCGACCAAGGCAGATTCCGCTTTCACTTTTGAGATTGCTCCGGTCAACCGTTTTCCGTTGCTCAACACGATCTGAAAAGTGGCGGTGCTTTCTACCTTTTCCACTTGCAGCCAGTCAACGCCCACGGATCCGGAAAAGTAAGTCGTCTCAATGTAGAGGACGCCCTGCTGCAGTTTTTTAACTTCGCCCGTGAACCGATCACCGTTTTTCATGATGACGGTGTCATGGCGGTTGACCTTACCCACGCAGGGGCTCGCGATGACCAAGTGCACAACCGCCGTGACAATGACCCAGAATCCGGTTCGATATTGTAGCGGCATTTGTTTGGCCTCCATTTTCTCGGAAATGCCTACGTCTTCGGCTTCGAGCGGCGCAAGAAGCATATTTGGAAGATAATTTTGATAACCTGCATTAACAGCTCGTCAATCTCCCCTCACGTCCTGTTTTGGGGCACTTGAGCGAGCTACAAAACTTTCGAGAGTTGTCGAGTTGGTGGTTGCGCTTGTCAGCCGGCTCAAGACTGGTTGCTCAGCCAGCGAGAAGTGGAGGCCAAATAAGATCCTATGGTGAATCGACGCGTGCACAGTAGGTAGTTGGGTGTCACTTCTTTTCCTCTGGCTGAAAGAGAACGCCTCCTCGAAGTTCGCTGCCCGGCCCCATCGCAAAGAAAGTGAAGGACAGCGGCGGCAAAACGCGGAAAGCCACGCGCACGCCTCCTTTCCACTCCTTTCCTTCGCGGAACTGCTCGTGTTCCCACGTGCCACCGACTGTGAGGCGCTTCCAGCGAGCGCTGATATGGTTTCCGTCGGCAATCGAAGGAACTACCGATTCGCCTGCGGGTTGTCCGGGTTCCGGTTCTGCGCCTTCCGGAAAGAACTTGGTGTGCTGCAGACCCTGGACGAACAGGCCTTCCGTGACGAACCAGCTCCGTTCGTAGCCCCAACGGATACTGAGCGCAGGCATGGTCTGAAACCCGTTATCGCCGAATGCTATTCCGAAACCAGGCGCGATCTTCCAGTGCTCACCATGAAAAGTCCAGCTACCTGCGGTGTAACCGACGTTGTTCTCATTACCCCCAAAGTAATGCCCTTCAAAATTTAGGCCACTCCAAAGACTCTGGACTAACGAACCGGAACGGAACGAAGTGGAGTCTACAAATTCCGCTTCAGGCCACTTGTATCGCTCGCTTCCGCCTTCCTCTGCGGCCGCCGGTGAGTTCGACACCTGCCCGCTGCCGGTTTCCTGAGCCATTAGGAAAGGGGCACAGGTTGCTATCCACATCGTTATCAACATCATCTGACATGAAATACGCTTCGTCATCGCGACTTCTCATTGATTACTTTTCCGTGAATGATTTCCTATTTTCAATGAACGGAGGCCCTGACTTATTGCGCGCCCATCAGGGCCTTCAGCTTGGTGTACGCTTCGCGATATTGGAGCTCGGCCTGAAACATGTCTGCTTCCATTCTTGCCCTTGCCGATTCGACTTCCGGGTCGTCGGGCTTGTAGCTTGCCTCAACCACCTGAGTCGCAGATACCATGCGGCGCGCCAATTGATAGAGTTGGCGCGAGCTTTCCAGTTCGAAATAGCTTTTCTTGACCGCCGCCGCCACTTTGGCCTTGACCAATTGAACGCCCAGATCTGCCGCTTCGGCATTTGCTTTACTTTCTTTCACTCCATGCTCGCGCTTGAAGCCATCAAAGATGGTCCAAGAGGCCGAGGCGCCGATATAGCCGAAAGACCGGGGAAGAACGAGGTTGAGTGAGTCTTGGAATGCGTAACCACCCAGCACCGCTACGGTCGGACCATATTCTAGCTTCGATATTTTTGCGGCGGCATGCGCTTTTATCGCAGTTTGTTGCGCCTCCACGACCTCGGCATTCGCCACCATCGCTTTGTCGGTAGCCTCAGTCTGCGATATGTTCTCAACGAGAGGGTCAGGTGGAATAAGTTCGAGTGTTGTTCCTTGCGGCAGGCCGAGCATTTCATTTAGTGAAGCGGTCAACTCCTTCACCTTGCTTGCCGGACCAATGACCGCCTTTTCGGCGTTGATCATGTCCGCCTCTTGTTCCGTCGAGACGATTGGCGTCCCCGAGTTGCTCGCTGTCATCCATTTGGTTTGGATTTTTTTGGCGTCTGCTTTAGAGCTGGTAAGTTCCCGTTGGGCGACGAGCAACTCAAAAAAGTTTTTCTCGACTCTGCTAGCGGCTTCCGTTACCGGCATTCCCGCCTTCGCCCGGGCGATATTTTCGTCCGCGCGTGCGATTTTCACGAGTTGATAAATCGCAAAAAGTGGCGTGATCGGTTGAACTGCCATGACGTTAACCGCGTTCTGATCCTTATTGATTATGTTGACAGCCACCTGATGCATCTCCCCCAAGGGACCTTGCAACGTGAGCACATCGCCCGGATGCTTGTTGAAGTGAAGATCCACAAATGAGGTACTCAGATTCGGAAAATAATTTCCCTGCACACCCAGCCGGTGCTGCTTCGCAGCTTCGACCTGCAGTTCCCCGAGCCGCACGAGCGGATTGCTCGCTGCTTCCGCCGCCTGCTGCGCTTCAGCCAGTGTGACTCTGCAGACTCCGTCAGGGCCCGGTGTCAAGGACGTCGTTGCGAGGGTAATTCCTCGCTCGGAAAAACTGATCCTTTCGATGGAAACTGTTTTAAAGCTAGCGTCAAATGTGGGCGCGCTCGGCAGCACTGCAACTGGAATAGGCGACTGGATTCCGTGGGGCGTCTTATCTGCGGCATCCTGGGCCCAAGCCCCAAGATAAGCAAAGAATATCCCCAAAAACAGAGCGGCAGTCCGGCACCATGCAAGATTGTGATGAGTCATACCTCTCCTCCCATCTTAAATCGAGTCAACATTTCCAATCCTTTAGTCTCACCAGCTTGCAGCCCGTCAGTGGTACAAAACCATGCAGTTATTCCCGCTCGCGACGAAATCTCATTGGTTCTTTTCCAAAGCGTTCTTCATTGCCGTAAGAGATTTTTGCAGTGACGAAGCTGACCGGCCGACGGCATGCGAACGGACAATAGAACCTTTAAAACCGGTCAGCCCGGCCTGCTCCGATCCCATGAACTTGATGAGATAAAAGCCAGGTTGCTTTGGATCATCACCGCTGACGCAAAAGGTGAGATCCAAGGCCGTCTCAAAGTAGTGACTTGCGTAAAGTTGTTTCTCAGCGATGGTGTAGGCCGGCTCGTGCGGATTGTTCCCCTTCATAGTCACCACCTGAACCACACGCAGAGTCGGCTTCAAACCAAACTTCACTTTGTCCCAATAAAACATGTCCTCGACGTTAGCGGGCGTCGCTTTTGGGTAGTCAAGAAGGTAGTTATACAAATCCGGTGATATCTTCGGCAAAAGTTGGCTGTAGCTGAGCATGTACTTAAATTGCTCGGTCACCTGAGTCGCGTTTTTCTTGTCGTTGTACACTCCCAACGCTTCGTTTCCTTCCTTCTGATAAGCGAGCAGACGCTCGATTACCATCCCGTGGAGATACTGATTTACTTTTTCTTCCGCGTCGGGAGCGGACAAATCAACGGATTTCTGAAGTGCTTCGAGGCTGCTGGCAGACAGCTGGAGCTGACAATTATCGGGCTTGCAATTCTTCAACGCCTTGACGTCCTCGCTATCGTAGGCGTAGCCCTTTAAGTCCGAAAGTTGTGGAGGATTGCTGAATTTCTCGATGGCCTCATATCCCGGGACCTGGCGAAGGAGGTCAAAATCATAGGCGAGTTTGGGATATCGTTCTGGAGGCGCGTTGACATATACCGCGCCGAAGACGAAAACTTCATCGGGAATGCGCGACTTCGCGACCTTTGCAACCGCTTGTCCTCCCCGGATAGCTGCAATCTCATCCTGACTCAGTCCAACATTTTGTTGGAAATAGGTATTCAGTTCGGAACTCGTCTGGGCGCCGCATTTCGCCGCAACTACAACAGCCAAGGCCACTAGCACTGCTACTCCTATCACAGGTCGCTGCATCGCACCCTCCACTCGCGCATTCTTTGGTCCACCCGGCGTCAGCTTGAGTTGTCCGTTGTCCCCCTCTTGCTGACCCAGGGGAACGAACCATCGCCAATTGCATTCGTTCCCCAAAGGTTGCTTGCCGGTTTGCACCATTCTTCTTCCACGACTTCATTGCTCCTTCTTGCCTTCCCGGCTGGCCGACTGCTATTTCTCTCTAGGACTTCGTCTTGTTACCTGGGCTTGGGGAACAAGAGTGTGAAAGCTATCCTAAATGCCCAGGGTGAGGTGCCGGGCGGATGCACAACGTTGCCAAAGAAAAACGTTTGGACGTTCACGGTCTGGTGTCCAAGTTTCCAAATGCGCCCGGGGCCCCCGCCGATGGGTACGACCCATCGCCCTCCGTTGGTTTTTTCCCAGTTGGCCGTGATGCCACTGGTCTGTAGGCTGAGATACCAGGCGTAGTGTAGGTTGTAATTGAGGAATGGTTGGAGATAGAACTGGTTTACGTCGGGCTTGCCCTGATGGCCGGCGACAGACCAGATGTTATTGACGAGAACGCCGACGGTTCCAAACTTCGGCTGTACCAGGGCGACAAAAGTCGGTCCGATGCCGAATTTCCCCTGGCTCAACAGGGCCTGCGAAGCAGTGGGCACCAGAAAAATGGGTCCGACACCCCAGGTCACTTTACTGTGCTTAGGAGAGAAGTAAAATTGGGGTTGCATGTCTCCCAAGCCGTAAGCCCCGGATTGAAAAAGCACCGGGGGCCCGGACGGCTGCGGTATAGGAACGGCATAAGGTTGGTAGATAATTGGAGTTACCCAGCGCGTAATGAGGTTCCAGTTTTCTCCGAGGCCAACTGGAATTACTGGCTGGATGTTCATTATGTTCTGGACACGATTAGCTGGGCCGATGTTGAAATTCCAGTTCTCTTGAATGGGGAGGCTGATCACACTGGCAATCGGGTTCTGCGCCTGCTTCCGCGCTTGTTCCTGCGCAGCTATGGTGGAAGTCGATTGGGGCTGCGAGGCCGGCGCGGTCGCTTGTGCGGGCTGCGCGGTCGTCTGTCCGGTCTGCGCGGTCGTTTGTGCAGTCTGCGCGGTCGTCTGTGCGGTCTGCGCGGTCGTCTGTCCGGTCTGTTCGTCCTCTGCGGTCTGTAGGCTCTGTGTAGTCTGCACGGGCTGTGCTTCCTGTGCCCTGGATGACCCCGCCGCAGCGCCTAGCAAGATGCAGGTAAGCAGCACCGACAAGCCGGTGGCCGATTTCTTTCTGCGCGCGCAATACGTCAGCAACGATTCTGCTCCGTCCATGATTTCTTCCCTTCCTTTGTCTTCAGGAACCGAAGTATTCTTGACCTCGCAGCACAACGACATCACGCTGCACTTCACGTGACCACGAGTTACTGGTTGTGCCACTTAGGTGACCTGTACTGATGAGCACTATAGGCACCGGCTGCAAATGCCGTCTACTGCCCTTTAGGGAAGGTCCACAGCGATTCCGCGAGATGGCGGCGACTTTTGCGATTGCGCTAGCCGGGGAATTGTTGTTGAATCGCAGCAATTCCACGTTGCCTTTGTTACAAACCATGACAAGAACACCTAACGGTTTGTGTCCGGTGACAGTGCGACGTGGCGCGGTGGGCGTTAGCCTGAATGAATGAAGAGCATTTTTAATTTCAAATGAGCCTGATTACGATCATCTGGTCCATGAGTGCGTCGGCGTGCCTCACGTTGGCGGGGATTCACTTCCTGGTCTGGAGTAGGAATCGCACAGCTTGGGCCAATCTATTCTTTTGTCTTTTGGCAACAGCGACGGCGGCCTGGACATTTTGTGAACTGTGGATGATGCGGGCGGATACGCCGGTAGAATTCGCGACGGTGCTGAAGTGGGGGCACGTGGCGGTGTGGCTGATCATCGTATTCCTCGTCGTGTTCGTCCGGTTCTTCCTGCGAGCCGGGCGACCCTGGCTTGCATGGATAGTCTGCGGCCTGCGAACCCTACTTCTCTTGGTCAATTTCCTGGTAGGACAGAATCTTAACTACCTCCAGGTCACCGGTCTCGGGCAGGTGAAACTTCTCGGTGAAACTGTCGCGATCGGCGAGGGTCTGCCCAATCCCTGGATCCTATTGGGCCAGCTAAATTTGGTAATGCTCATCATCTTTCTCGTAGACGCTTCCGTAACGGCGTGGCGACGGGGCAACCGCCAGCATGCACTTACCGTGGGCGGGAGCATTGTGTTCTACACACTTATCTCCACTGCCCAGTCCCTGTTGACGTTCTACGGAATCGTCCGGGTACCCTATGTGGGAACCATATTCTTTATGGGCTTGCTTGCCGTCATGGGTTTTGAATTGAGTGGAGAAACTCTTCGCGCGTCGCAACTTGACCACCAACTGCAGAGGAGTGAAGCCGAGTTGCACGAAATCGAAGAAAGAATGAGATTGGCCGTTGAAGGTGCGGAGTTCGGTATTTGGATTCGCGATCTTGTGCGGAACGAGTTCTGGGCGACGGACAAATGCCGCGAGTTATTCGGCTTTTCGCCAACAGAACGGCTGGAACTCGACAAAATCTTCGAACGAATCCACCCCCAAGATCGCGATGCGGTGCGTCTGGTGCTGAATAGGGCCACCGAGAGGGGTGGCGGTTATGAAGCAGAATATCGAATCGTGCTCCCGAGTGGCGAAGTTCGCTGGATCGGTTCTCGCAGCCGCATCGAATTCGACAGTGCAGGAAACGCAATTCTCTTTCGCGGCGTATCGCATGACATTTCCGGGCGCAAGTTGGCGGAGTTGGAGTCCCAAGAGTTGAGGAGGGAAATAACTCACGTGGATCGCGTCTCAATGATGGGCCAGCTGGCCTCGGCGCTAGCGCATGAGATTAACCAGCCACTCGGTGCCATCCTGCGCAATGCGGAGGCCGCGGAACTCTTTCTGCAAAATGCATCTCCGGACCTCGAAGAAATCCGCGCGATACTCGCCGACATCCGAAAGGACGACCAGCGCGCAGGAAGTGTGATTAACCGGATGCGTTCTCTGCTCAAGCGGCAGAACCTGGATAAGCGCCCCTTGGACGTGGTGGAACTGGTTGGAGAAGTTATTGCTCTCGTACAGTCCGACGCTACTGCGCGGCACGTAAAACTAGAATTAGCCGTGGCGGACCATTTGCCACCGGTGTTTGGGGACGCCGTGCATCTGCAGCAGGTGTTGCTGAACCTGATTGTCAATGGGATAGATGCAATCGACGAGACACAACCTGGGGATCGACGTGTCAGTGTGAGCGCGTCGCTTGACGGACCGGACACGGTCGAAATTGCGGTGAGCGATTCCGGCCCAGGAGTGCCGGCAGACAAACTGACGCATATTTTCGATCCCTTTTTCACCACCAAACCCAAGGGTATGGGCATGGGTTTGCCAATCTCTCGTACGATCATAGAGGCACATCAGGGCCGGATTTGGGCGGAGAACAAGATCGAGGGTGGAGCGTCGTTTCGATTTACAGTGCCGATCGCGGAGGAGGGCGTCCGTCAATGAGCAAGCCTACACCGATCGTTCACGTCGACGGTGCTATATCTGTGTCTTACCGCAAGCTCGACCAAAGTAGTCAGTACACGAATTGAATGCGCGTTTGAAGAGCAGTGGTATAGCCGGTGAGGCCAACGCGGTTGAGGCTGGTAAAGCCCCCCGCGATACCGAATCTCCACCAACGATTTGGGTACCAGCTGAAATCAAGAAGACCTTTATCCATCACCCCGCCCTGGACCGACTTATTGTCTAAATCGAGGCGCGAGTATCGGGCCGCCAGTTCAAACGCTCCCCAACGGTGCTCTGGAATGAGGCGGCGCGCGAAGCCAACATTGCGATCGTACGGCCGGTGCTCCCCGGTAATGATCCATGAACCGGTAACGTAGACCCCATAAAAGGAAGGGTTGGCGAAATGAGTTGCGTTCACCTGGGCCTGCGCATACTCGGTCAGAACCGACCAGTTATTGCGGTTCCAGAGGACTTCGAATCCAAACTCCCTCTGATTGGAAGCCGGAATCTTGCCCGTGTCGACGTAATAGCTCGTCACATCCGATTCGGGTTTGCCCCGCAACTCGATGGCGCCGTCAGTGGCTCCTGCGTAGCGGACGCCCGATCCTAGGTGCAAATACTTAGAGCCGTCTTCATTGATCGAAAGCAGTCCAGTGATTCGAGCCGCAAACTGGTTGCTTGACCCTTGGAAGGGTCGTTTTTGCACCCACCAGTCGTTGTACCACCCGCCGGAGTACGTCACCCGCTTGTCGAATATGGCGTTGCTTAGAGTGACGCCCACATTTCGGGTGTTAAAGAACGGATTCAATACGCGCTCGAGCGACGGGAGAAATGCAGCATCACCGACCATTTCATAGACAAACGGTTCCTTACTCTTGCCAAACGTTATCGCGCCCAGTTTCCCGACGGGGAACGTGAAGATCAGGTCGGAAAAGTTCCAGTACGGTTTCTTATTTTGGGGAGCATCAAAACCATTCCAGGCATAGGACGCAAAGTAATGCACCCGGTATGACTCGGGCCCGATTCCCCCGCTGAGCATGAAGCGGGTGGAGCGGTCGTCCCATTGATCCTTTTGGGCGCCCACTTGAGTGTAACTATTTGAATCTTGCCAAAACGCGTCGTAGTCAACAATCACGGCTAAACCAAACCGAACTGCGAAATATCTGTCGCTATAACTGGTCCAGTGTGTCACTTTTTCTGGGACGTCCGGAGCAACGAATTTTCGTTGTTTGACTTCCTCGGAATCCTGGGTGGGAAACACCGGGGACCCGGAAAGTGCGGCGGCTTTTGATTCGTGCTGTGGAAGATTTGGGTCCGTTCCGCCAGCGTTGGCCGAATTCGGGTTCTGCCCCGTCCCCGGGGTCTGTTGCGGGAGTGGGGTTTCGTCAGCGATTTGCACCGCTTGAGAATCATTCTCTTGAGCAGACAATGACACGCTCAATCCCAAAAATAATCCAAGCGCGCATAGAAGGTTGCCGATGATGAGTTTCATTTCTCAGTAATCATTTCTTGTGAGCCATACCTAGAACACCCTGCCCAACTGGAAGAACCACTTGTAATGGCCGGTATCGCCCGCGCTGCCACCAATGAACATAGGCCCCACGGCTGTCACTGCGATTACGCCGATGGCACCGTCGCCAGAAAGTTTCGGCGCCGGGAAGGGATCGCCATACATTTTTCCGACTTCGCCGTAACCGACAAAATAGACATTCTTCCCAACGAAAGGAGGTAGGGTTAAGATCTTCCGCTTGTAACCTACGCGGCCGAGGAAATACTGATTCCCCATCAATTCATTCAGTCCGTAGGCGCTCAGCCTGCCTACGCCTCCAAGAAAGAACTGCGGCACTCCGGTTTGCTGGTATCCGAGAGTCGAACCGCCCGATGCGGTAATGAATATGTCGTCGTGGTGGTGCAACACCGGCAGGAAATACTGAACGGTGGCCTCTAGAGTCGGGAAACCCTGCGGGGCATTCGGGAAGCTGTCATAAAAGTTGAAGTTGCTCTGAACGTAGTAACCAGCGGTAGGAAGAATCGGATCATCGGTGTGGTCCAGGATAAACCGCGCTCGGGCGGTACCCACTCGTCCACTATAGGAAGGAAAGTCCGGGGATCCGAGTCGTAGGTACGCACTCCCGTAGCCTTCGCCATACCCAACACGCACTTCGCTGAACCTGCTGATCGCGTATCCGACGTCGATCCCACCCAAGACTCGATCTAGGCTGTAAATTGCGCGAGGATTCTCTTTCTGATAGATGTTGAACGTTGAGTTGCTCGCATTCACGAAGGGATCGAAGAACCACTTGCCCATGGGTTGGAACGGCCGATAAAGATCTGAAGCGATACCGTATGTCCCGCCGAGCTGCAAGTCGGTGCGCCACTCCGAGCGGAAACCTGCTACATCCATGAAGGTCAGCCGTGCGCCGAATGTAAAGGTCACATCCTGCGTTTGCGTTCCGTTGATTTCGAACGACGGTTGGAGTACCGGCGGAGCGTAAGACTTTTCGTGGATTCGGATGAGCAATCCGGTTTGACCATTCTCTTGAACCATGTCGTAGGTGACGCTGTCGTAGCGGCCTATACCGGCCAGGCGGGTCAGGCTCTTTTCCAGTGCAGATTGGTCAATCGGCTTTCCGGCAAGGGGTGAGAGAAATTTCTGGACGTTGGCAGCGAGATCTCCCTCGATACCCACAACTTTTATGAATTGGGGGACGCCAATCGATGTGCGCACCCTGGAATTCTTATCGTTGAGATATTTCGCCCAGGCCGCGTCATCCAGTGAATATACCTTTAGGAGCGCCGCTTTCTGTTCGGCGGCGGCATATCCCACCTTGACCAGTTCGTCAGACTTTTCGTAGTCCATCGTCGTATATTTCTCTACGTCGGCTTTGACGACCAGGTCCGCTCCCTCCATGCCGCGGAGTTCCGTTTGAGCGATGATCAGTTCCACCGACCGGCCTAGAATGCTGAACGCGGACTGAATGTCCTTTGCCGACGCCGGAGAGATTTGCAGGTGCACACCGATAACAACGTCCGCGCCCATTGCGCGGACGACATCCGTAGGCAGGTTGTCCACCAGACCGCCGTCGATGAAGATTTGATTTCCTTGTCGAACCGGTGCAAACACCCCGGGAATCGACATGGTCGCGCGCATGGCGTCAGAGAGCGAGCCATTATGAAAGACGTAGGCCTTGCCGGACACCAACTCCGTCGAAACACAGCGGAAAGGAATCGGCAGGTCATCGAACGACCGAACGTTAGAATAAGGAAGAGTCTCCCGATCAATCAGGAGGGTTACTTGCTGGCCCGCGTTTAAGCCTGGTGGAAGGGTGGGGCCGTGCTTCAATCCGATCGTTATCGCGCTTGGGATTTGCCGCTCATCTTCCTTGCGGCGAAAGGTCAGATCTTCATAAGGAGTCTCGCCGCCGAGCAACAGGGGCCAATCTTGGGTTTTCACCACGTCGTGCATCTGATCGGCAGATTTTCCTGTCGCATACAGGCCACCCATCAACCCGCCCATACTCGTTCCCGCGATGTAATCGACAGGAATATGGTGTTCCTCGAACCACTTCAGCACGCCGATATGTGCTTCCCCGAGTGCTCCTCCGCCTTCGAGCGCCACGCCGATCGTAGGGCGACCTTTGCCTTTGGCTTGCGTGGTCTCGGCGGAATGCACCTCGCTGGGCGGAGGATCTTGCTTCTGCTGTCCCAAGCAGAAAATGGGCGTTATACAAAGCAGAATAGAAACGTGGATAAGAGTACGCACGACAAATCACCTCGAATAGAATGGGAACAGCTCAAAGCACTTCGCACTGCCGAAACTGTTTCTCCATCCTCGAAAGGAGGAGCCTCATGTCTCCGGTGCTGTGTATGTAGATCAACTGGGCAGCAACGGCGACGATCGTCCCCAATGAAGTCATTTCACGCACCTAAATTTGCGATTCATCGGGATTGCCCTTCGAGCACTATTGGCACAGGCTGAGAAGGCCGTCTACTGCCCCTTGGGGAAGGTCCATGAAAACCGCTGGGAGAAGAGCCTCAAATCGCAGAACTTACCAGGAAACAAGAAACACTCTCGAGTTATCCGTGGCTCTGACTGAAGAAATAAACGATGTTCAGAGTTGAGATCGACGGCTCGACCTTGAAGGATGTAGGGTGGTATTAAGGATGGCCATATGCTCGAGCACAGAGCTTATCTGTTCAGGTTAAGGGAATGACTGGCGACACTCCCATCTCATGGAAGCTTTCTGCGGAATTGTACGCGCCCCTTGCGCTCGGTGGTCTTATGTTTGTCTTCGAGTTTTGGGGAGTCAAATTCACCTTGCTCAACGCT
>Ga0335073_10000495_pt1 | contig 50231 bp, 51 predicted proteins | sample Lox_Sample_22_FD_207093 | JGI IMG/M metagenome (GOLD analysis project Ga0335073, IMG submission 207093) | Soil microbial communities from Loxahatchee National Wildlife Refuge, Florida, United States - Lox_Sample_2.2 | ecosystem: Environmental > Terrestrial > Soil > Wetlands | place: USA... | reverse complement strand
GGCAACGAAGTGGCGCCCGGCATCGAGACCATCGCCGCGCCCGGCCACACGCCGGGCCACACCGTGTTCGCCATTCACTCCGGAAGCGACTCGCTCCTGGTGCTAGGCGACACCGCGCAGCATCCGGCGGTGTTCGCCCGTCATCCCGATTGGCAGGCTGCTTTCGATGTCGACGGTCCCGAGGCGATCGCCACCCGGAAAAAAATCTTTGACCGCGCCGCCGCCGACCGCATGCTGGTGACCGGCTATCACTTCCCCTTCCCCGCTTGCGGGCACCTGATCAAAACCGCGACCGGCTATGAGCATGTGCCGGTGGAGTGGCAGACCAGCCTCTAAGAGCATGATCCCGAAAAGCGGGAACCGGTTTTCGGAAAGATGATGCGCCAAGGATGATGCGCCAATGAGAAACCTGAAATGCGGAGGCCGGCTGTGACGCCGGCCTCCGTTACTCCTCGCGGATCTTGTTTTCATTCAGCGCGGATCGAGGCCGCGCCCGCGGGGACGACTACCATTCAGCGCGTTCTCGCTTGCGCTTAAAATTCCGACTTGCGGGCGTAACGGGGGTCTACCGTCAGAGACCCGCAAGTCGGTGCGTGCAATCCGGGCCTCGGTTCGCACCGGTTGTTGGGTGCATATTCCGGATCACAGGCAAACTCTTGCCAGCTCTTGTCCGGTTACGACCGCTTCGCGGCGGTGCCGGTCTGGCTGGTGGTCTTGGCTTGATGCGACTTGACGGGCTTCACATGCCGCGCCTGATGCGTCTTGCGCGACTTGACATGCGACCGGACACGCGACCGGGTGGCGACGTGCTTGACGGTCTTCTTGTGCGCTTTCGCATGTTTCACGGGCTTCGCCGGATTGGCCGCAGACTTGGTCACGGCGGGGACCGCCTGCATTTTGGCGGGCGCAGCGGCCGGTGTCGTGCTCGGCGCGGCCGAAGAGTTCGAGGTCTGTGCGAAAGCCGGACCGGCGATCAGAGCGGTTGCGAGCAGGCCGACGGCAAATTTCTTCAACATTGTTTTTCTCCTTGTTGTCCCGCGGCACCAGTTCCGAGACGGTTCTTCGAGGGCCCGTCGTTCCAACTAATGCCGTTATTGGCACCAAGGATTACGCCTCACGCACTGAACGCAGCCTGAAGTCGGCTGCCAGACTTCGTTCACCTACGTGAAATCTTGGTAATGAGTGAAATCTTTGTAATGCAACGCATTTTCCCCGATCTGCCGGACGCGGGAATAGATCGTCCGGCAACGGGATAAAATGCCAGGATGGCGGTGTTCTAAGGCTGCACCGCAACACTCCAACCGGAGAGACTCATGCGCAAAACGCCGTTGCTTGCTGCCGCGATTCTCTTGAGTTCCATCGCTGTCGCCCCAAAAATCACGCTGGCGATGGAATCGAATAACCCCTCGCCGCCGTCATCGACGACGACGCAACAGCCGCCAAAGCCCGGCACCACCAAGGCCACCAAGAAGAAGCCGCAAAAATCGAGTTCGGCCGAAGACTTCCTCAATAGCTGGCACAAGGCCTATGCCCTGATCTACGACAAGCAGGACTATGAGGGCGGCATCGCCGTGCTGCGCGCGATGGGCTACGACGACAATGCCGACGTCGCGACCTTGATCGGTTATGCCAGCCGCAAGCTCGGCCGTTATGACGATGCGAAAGTGTGGTACGACCGCGCGCTTGCCGCCGATCCCAACCACGCGCTGACTTGGTCCTATTACGGCATGTGGCAGGCCGAACAGGGCAACATCCTCAAAGCCAAGGATGACCTGCAAAAGGTCGCCAGCATCTGCGGAACGACCTGTCCCGAATACACCAAGCTCAAGGCGGCGATCGACGGCACGGTCACCTACTGATTTTCGTCCTCGCTTCGCTCGCTCCCGCCGGCGCGGGGGCGAGCGATGCCATCCGAGTCCTATCGTTTCGTCTCCCCGCGCGCCTCGGCGACGATCCAGGCATGGTAGTCCGGATCGACGCTCTCGAGCGGAATCACCAGAATCGCCGGGGTGGCATAAGAGTGCAGCTTGCGCACCGCCTCGCGGACCGCCTCGCCGAGCGAGGCGCGGGTCTTGATGATCATCACCACTTCTTCGCCGCGGTCGATCCCGCCCTGCCACCAATAAAGCGACACCATCCCCGGCAGGATATTGACGCAGGCGCATAGCCTGCGCTCGAGCAGGGTCTGGCCGGCCTGCTCGGCTTCGCCAATGGACGGAAACGTCGTATAGACGAGCACTGCGCGTTCCAAACCGCTGTCCATTCGAGCCTCCCGTTCGCCCGCAATAGCTGCCAACCATGTCCAAGCGCCCCGTCAAGACCTCCTACGAGCGCATCGCCTTTGTCGCGAGCGATGTGCCGGAAGCGCAGCGCGCCCGGCAGCGGCTGGTGCGCCGCTACGGCGATGCCAAGCCCGAAGAAGCCGACGTGGTCGTGGCGCTCGGCGGCGACGGACTCATGCTCGCGACCCTGCAACGGTTGATGAATTCCGGCAAGCCGATCTACGGCATGCATCGCGGCACGGTCGGCTTCCTCATGAACGAATATGAGGAGGCCGACCTGCAGGCGCGGCTCGCGTCTGCGGAGGTCACGGTCATCCATCCGCTGATCATGCGGGCGCGCGACGAGGTCGGCCGCATTCACCGGCATCGCGCCATCAACGAAGTCTCGCTGTTCCGGCAGACCTACCAGGCCGCACGTTTGCGCGTTCTGGTCGACGGCAAGGAACGCCTGCCCGAACTGGTCGCAGACGGAATCCTGCTGGCCACGCCGGCCGGATCGACCGCCTATAATTTCTCCGTCCAGGGCCCGATCATCCCGATCGGTTCACCGCTTCTGGCGCTGACGCCGATCAGCCCGTTCCGGCCGCGGCGCTGGCGCGGCGCACTGTTGCCCGACCGCGCTGACGTCACCATCGAAGTGCTCGAAGCCGAAAAACGTCCCGTCGCCGCGGTCGCCGACCATGACGAAGTACGCTCGGTCCGCGCCGTCGATATCAGCCTCGATCACAGCATCTCGATGCATATGCTGTTTGATCCGGGCCACAATCTCGACGAACGCATTCTCGGCGAGCAGTTTGGCTATTGATTTATCCGAGCGCGGACTCCGCTTCCGCGGCCACAATTCCGGGATCAAAGCTTAACCGTCCCTTAACGGCGTCTTCCTAGGCTCGCGCCGGCGGGGCTGGGCGCGCAAGTGTCGGCCATGCGGGAGATTCCATGGTCCGCATCGACTTCAGCCACTTGCGCTTTCTGGTCATCGAGGACAGCGCGCATATGCGGCGGATCCTGCGCACTCTGCTGCACGGATTCGGCGCGCGGGAAGTCCATGAAGCCGAGGACGGCGCGGCCGGTCTCGAAAGCTTCACACATTATATGCCGGACATCATCATCTCCGACTGGGTGATGCCGATTTTCGACGGGCTCGAACTGGCGCAGATGATCCGTCAGCCCGGCGCCAATGCCAATCCTTACGTGCCGATCATCATGCTCACCGGCCATTCCGACAAAAAGCACGTGATGATCGCGCGCGATGCCGGCATCACCGAATTTCTCGCCAAACCGATCTCGGCGAAGTCGCTCTACGGGCGCATCGCCAATGTCGTCGCCAAGCCGCGCCCGTTCGTGAAGACCAGGACCTATTTCGGGCCCGACCGGCGGCGCAACGTGAATCCGAGCTACGGCGGCATTGAACGGCGCAAAACCGCCAAGACCGACCTGGTGCGCCAAGACCATCTGATGGACAAGGCCAGAATCGTGACCTGATTTCCGGCCCAAGAAGTCCAGCAGAAGCCCAGAAGGAGCGCAGACCGAAATGGCGCACAAGGATCAACGCAAGAAGCAGACTCCGCTGGTCGTCACCTATGCCGATCACGAAGTCATCACGCCGCCGAATCCGCTGCGCAAGGCCGTCGCGCCGGGCGGCCCGGACGACGAAGATCCAATCGCGCGCGCCGAGGCGGCGCTGGTCCGGCTCTCATCCGAATTCTCCAGCTGGATGCTGGCGGAATGCGAGCGGATCGAAACAGCGCGCCAAGCCGTCAAGCTGCTCGGCATGACCAAGCATACCCACGACGCCTTGTTCCGCGCCACGCATGACGTCAAGGGCGAAGCCGCGACCTTCGGCTATCCGGACGTGGTCGGCGTCGCCGACAGCCTGTGCCGGCTCCTTGAACATACGCCGGACATCGCCCGCATCCCGCATGTGCTGGTCGACCAGCACGTCGATGCGGTCCGCGCCATGACGCGGGAGAGTGCGCGCGTCGACAAGGCCGAAGTCGCCGGCGAATTGGCACGCCGGCTGCGCGACGTCACCGACGACTTCCTCAAGCGCGAGAACGAATTCCGCCCGGAATATCTGGAAAGCATATTCGCGCCGTCGCTCGCGCCGGGCGGCTCGGATAGCTAAAAACGCTTACGCCGCGGCCGACTGTTCGCCGCAATCGAGCGCGACCAGTTCGTCGCAGAACAGACGCGCTTCTTCCCGTGCGGCTTCCGTCGCAAAGCGGCGCAACAAAGTGAGCAGCGGAGCGAGCTCGTCGAGCTCCTGATCCTCGCATCTCGTCAGCACGCGCTCGATCATGCGCCGCTTGAGCCGCGTCACGCCGCCCGGCTCGAGCAGGAAGCCTTCGCGCATCGCCTCGATTGCCTCCTTGAACGCAGGATAGGTCGAGGACGGCAATCGTGCCTTTTCGAACAACGCCCGCAAGCCGGCCGAGCCGCGATCATGGATCACTCCCGACACGCGCGCGACCGGCATGTCGGCAAGTTCGGCAAGCGCCTCCTCGAATAGCGCGATATTGCCGGACAACAGCGCGCGCAGAATGAGGCCGGCGGTCAGTTGCCCGCTGGCGCAGAGATGGCGAATCAAGGGGCTGAGCTCGGTCTGCGGCGCGTCGGCGGCAATGGTGACGGTCGCCTTCTCGCAGGCTTCGCGGGTGACGCGGCGCGCATGATCGGCGTCAAGCCAAGCGCGGTCGGCGACGAAGCCGGCGAGCGTCTCCGACAACTTGATGACGAGAGCCTGGCGGGTGGCGGCGGGAATGTCGTCGCGCACCAGGAGTGCCTCGCGCAGCGCGGCCAGATGCCCGAAGCGATCGACAATGCGGTCGATCGAGAACGGCGCGATGTCGGCGTCGAAATTCTCGACCAGGATCAGGCAGGATTCGGCGGTGCCGACTTCGGCAATCGCCGCGGCAACGGGGCGCGGCAGAGCGGCGCGGCTCGCGATCGCGGCCTGGATCGCCGCGCCTGCGGTCGCCGCCGCGTCGACCAGATCGGCATCGACAAAGAGCGGCGACAGCGCATAGACCGGAGCCGCGATCTGCGGCTGGTCGGCGGCCAGCGCCAGCACGACGGCGGGCGGCGCATCGGGGCTCGCGGCGAGCGCATCGGCGAGCGCGCGGCGCACCAGCGGCGACGGATCGTCGAGCAGCATCAGCATGGCGCCTTCGGCGGCGCCGAGATCGTCGGCCGACAGATCGGAATAAAGGTAAGCGCGAGCCAGCGCGCTGGTGGCTTCAGCCCGTTCGCTGGCGGGTGCGGTGCGGATCCATTGCAGAAAGTCGCGGACAATCATTGGTAGCTCAAAGCGCGCCGAGGAAGAATTGATTCTGATGCTAGGTTTCGTCGATTAACAAACGGTTCACCATAAATGCCATTGTGTTTCTTCATGTTTCCAAGACCGGCCTTGATCCCATTCAACCGAATCGGGTCAAGGCCGAGAAGCTTTCGTTTGTGCACGATCTTTTCCGGAAAGCCGGTTTCCACTTTTTCGGGATCATGCCTCAGCTTTCCTTGCCGTCGTCCTTGAACAGGTCGCCCAGGATATTGCCGCCGGCTGCACTCGGGCCTGCGCCCCCCACGCCCCAAAGCTGGCTCACGACAGCGGCCACCGGCGTCGAACGGCCCGGATCCGAGAACAGGCTGTGGAACACGTCGACATCGGCCGCGGCACGCTGCGGCGCGGCGGCGGCGAAGGCATTGGTGACGCCGGCGGTATCGGGAACGATCGCGACGGCGGTCCTGGTGGCAGCGATTTTGGCGGCATCGGGCACCGGCATGTTGGCCGGCGCCGCGAAAGACATCGCCGTCGATACCGTGCTCGGCGTCGCCGCCTGCGCCACATTTGTCGCGCCGGTCACCGGCCGCTCGCGGGCGGCGACGTCGTAGCGCGCGGTCAAGACATCGCGCACTTGGGCGAGGCTGCGCGGCGCGCCGGTCGTATGATCGTAAAAGATCGGCGTATTGGCGTGCGCCGCGCTCGGGAACAGGTTCGCCGCCGAGGCATTGGGATCGTCGGCCGCCGCCGAGATCAATTTGGCCGCGCCGCCGACGCCGAGAAAATGGGCGATATAGAGCTCGCCCTCGCTCGGCGCGCGGCCGAGCTTCTGCGACAACAGCGCGGCGTTCTCCTTGGTGAAGGCGCCAGCCATGGCTGCATTCGCCGCCGGGTCGTTGCGCAGCTTCAGGATGGCGCTGCGCATCACCGGATCCTGCACGACATATTTGCCGGCGCCGTTCTGCGTGATGGCGTCGGCGTATTGGCCGTAGCCGAGCGCGGTGCCGGATTGCTTCAGCGTCGCCAGCCAGGTCTGTTCGATGAACTGGAACAGCCCGCGCGCCGACGACGTTGCCGCGCCGGCTTGCGGGTTGAGCCCGGATTCGACTTGCGCCGTCGCCAATAGATATTGAAAGCTCGTGCCGGTGGCCTGAGCTGCCTGACGAATAGCGCCGATGACCGCAGAACCTGCGGTCGAATTGCTGGAATCGACCAGCATGCCTGTTCGCTCCCCTGGCCGGCTCCCACCGGCTATCATGAGCGATAGCGATCATTAACAAGTATGGTAAATGGGAACTTAACAGGGTGACGTCAGGAGACAAAAAATGAGCCAGCACACGGCGGTCAGGCACAAGCGCGGCGGGCTTTATTTCGAGGATTTCGTCGTCGGGGAAACGACCGAGCACCGCTATACGCGGACCGTGACCCAGATGGACAACATGCTGTTCTCCAACATGACGCTCAACCCGCAGCCGCTCCATATCGACCGGCATTTCTGCGAGCAGGAAACCGAATGGGGCCAGCCACTGATGAACTCGCTGTTCACGCTCGGGCTGATGATCGGCATCCAGGTCTCCGACATGACGGTCGGCACCACGATCGCCAATCTCGGCATGACCGATGTCAAGTTTCCCCACCCCCTGTTCGAGGGCGACACCGTCCACTGCTCGACCGAAGTGGTGGCCAAGCGCGAATCGAAATCGCGGCCCGGCGCCGGCATCGTCGAATTTCATCACCGCGCCTTCAACCAGGACAACAAGCTGGTTGCGGAATGTCACCGCCAAGCCTTCATCCGCATGCGGCCGAAGTGAGATTGTGCCGGCATGCGCTCCTTTCTGTTCGTCCCCGCCGACAGCCCGCGAAAGCTCGAAAAGGGCATGGCGAGCGGCGCCGATGCGCTGATGGTCGACCTTGAGGATTCCATCGCGCTCGACGGCAAGGCTAAGGCGCGGCACAGCGCGGCGGCCTTTTTGAAAGAGGCGATGGCGAGCGCCACGCGGCCCTATCTCCTGGTGCGGGTCAACGGCCTGCAGACCGGCTTCACCGACGCCGATCTCGACGCCATCGCGCCGGCCAAGCCCGACGCGATCATGCTGCCGAAGGCCGAAGGCGGCGCTTCCGTCATTCACGCCGACGCCAAGCTTGCGGTGCGCGAGGCGCAAAACGCCCTGCCCGACGGCCACATCAAGATTCTGCCGATCGCGACCGAGACCGCGGCCGCGATGTTCCTTGCCGGCACCTTTGCCGGATCGAGCAACCGCTTGATCGGCCTGACCTGGGGCGCCGAGGATCTTTCCGCCGAGCTCGGCGCGCAGGCCAATCGCGACGCCGCCGGAAACTTTCTCGATCCCTACCGGCTCGCCCGCGTGTTGTGCCTTGCCGGCGCCGCAGCCGCCGGCATTCCCGCCATCGATACCGTCTATGTCGATTTTCGTAATGCCGACGGCTTTCGCCGCGAATGCGAGGAAGCGTGCCGCGACGGCTTTACCGGCAAGATGGCGATCCATCCGGCGCAGGTTCCCATCATCAATGAGGTGTTCACGCCCTCGGAACAGGCGCTGGCCCATGCGCGCGCGGTGATCGACGCATTCGCGGCCACGCCCGGCGCCGGCGTGGTCGGCATCGGCGGCGTCATGTACGACCGGCCGCATCTCGTGCGCGCCAAGCAATTGCTCACGCGCGCCGCAGCGGTGAAGAGCTAATCCGGATTCGAACGCGCGGATCGCGTCGAACATGTCATCCTCGTTCGCTCATCTCGCTCGGCATCCGCTTTCCTTTGCGCATCATCTTTTCCGAAAACCGGTTCCCGCCTTTCGGGATCCTGCTCCGGGGAAACGCAAGTTCCAACGCTCCAAGAACAACCCGACAAAGATCACAAAGCGGCCACGTCTTCTTAGTGCGCGATTAAGTCGCGAGTGATGATCTGTTCGCGGGGTTGCGCAGGCCGGACCCTGTGACCCTGGCGGCTCAATCACGCCCCAGTCCCCACGTGTGATTGAGCCGCTGCCCCGGCCCGCGCCGACGAGGAAGAGGAAATAAGTGAATGGACGCGTCACCGCCTGAGGAATCCGAGCCGACAGCTTCTGCGCCGTCGCACGAAATCGCCGCACCCGCGCCGCCAAAGGCCTTTGCCGAAACGGAACAGAAAGCCAAGCCGAAGATCGAGATCGACGCCGAACGCATTCGCACCTCCATCGCGCGGCTGACTTCGAACTCGATCGGCGAGCTCGAAGGCCTGGCCTCCGAACTGCAAAAGCTCGACGAATTCATCAAGTACGAGACCGAGCGCATTCAGCGCGACATCGACAGCTTGTTGTCCGGCATCAAGATCATCGTCGAGACCATTTCGCCGTGGAAGCGCTCCGCGACCATCACGAGTCCGCCGGTCGGGCCCGCACGCGCTGTGTTTGCCGCCAGCCGCGGCCGCGACGACCCGCGGCGCAATCCGGCGAATGCGTGAGCCACGCGGCGCCTTCTCCTGGCAATCCGGGTTCGACGGCGAAGCTTGAACGCCGCTCCCGGATTGCGCTGCGTTCAATCCGGGCCGCGAAGAAAGAACGACAAGCAAACGAAGGAAGCGGAACGCCGGCAGACGCAGGTGAGACTGTCCGCACCAGCGGGTGCGGGGCGCGCCACGGTTCAGATCGGCTGGCGCCGACCCGCCGCTGCGGGCGCGCTCGCCTGTCGGCGTTCCACTGCGGCTCTTCCCGGAGATGTCGGAACATCCCCGTCCAGCTTCAGGCCAGGCTTCCTGGGACGCGGCCGCTTGCGCATGATCCGGAAAAGTGGAAGCCGGTTTTCCGATCAGATCATGCGCCACTAAAATCCGGCACCGCTAAGCGGGCGTTACCCGCCCCTGCCTGTCCCAGTCCAGTGCGCACCGCACGGCCGGCCACGCTTACCGGCGGCTGATGCCCAAAGCCGCCCGGGTGCGGATCGTAACTCCGCCCGCGGGCACCGCACTCGCTCCAGCCTTCAGGTCTACCTCCCAAAGGCGTCCTTCATGAGCGAGATTTGATTCGCAATCATGTATCTTAATCGGTGACCAATGTCAATATTTCAGTGACGACATGAAATCGGTAGTGTCTCATTTTGATTGTGGCAATTGCTCAATCGGTGACGCCAAAAGAGCGTTCCGGCGTGACTGAATTAGTGACGCTTCGCGGGTATCAATGAGCGCAGCAACGTCAGCCATGGTCAAAATCTTGTCCGTGATCCCGGCCGCGATAGCTGGCGTGGTGCCGAGCGACTTATGTTTGCGCATCCAATTGTACCAACAAAAATATAGCGCCAGCGAATGACAGTGGTTTTCAAATTTCTTGCTGAATGCGTTTGTGAGGCGAGTGAATCGGCGCATTGACATCCGCATGGTCAAGTTCTGACGCACGACATAGGACGTGCTCACATGTGCTGGGTCAGGGTTGCCGTATATGACTGACGTGCGGCAGCCGATGCACTCAGGCGGGCTATAGCGGCGCTCTGCAGAGCCGCGTGGGCCGTCTTTCGGCTGACCATATATTTTCACCAGCATTCCGTAATCGACGTTCTCCTGACCAAATGCAGCGGCTACAGCGCCCAGATAAGCGGGAAAACCATCAGTCGTAAGCTGCACACGATCAGTCAGCCGCATTTTGAGATCAGACAGCATATGGAAGGCGGCAACGTCGTTGCGGTCGCCGACCATCCACGAAACCATCAGCTTGGAGCCGGCATCTAACGCCGTGAACGTCCACACATTGCCCGCACCCTCCGGCGCGGCCTTAGCGGCCGGGACGTTACGATTTTTTGCGTAGCAGAATGACCAAATTTCATCGCACTGGATTTTCTGAGCGGCGACATTACGAACATTCGTGTCATGGAAATCCATGCACGCCCAACCGGCATCAACGAGAAGCTTAGTGACGGTATTGATGCTGACGCCGACCACGCGGGAGACAGAACGAAGCGACGACCCCTCAACCAGCAGCGAGAGGATTTGGACGCGCTTCTCTAAGGGCAGTTTGTTCATGCCCCGCATGATATGAACTTTCTTGCTTAGCGTCAAGTAATAAGTTCAAATTATTCGTTTTCTCTTTAATTCCAATGAGATAACCTTTGTATCAAGGAATCCTGGTGACGCTCCAGATAAACGCTCTATGTCGCCGTGGTTTAATTTCAGTGCCTCTACAATTTGAGCCCTACTCTGAACTCCGTTCTGGATCAGCATGTTAAGGGCGGCTGAAAGGACCGTGGGACGTTCCGGCTCGAACGCATCATCAAGTTCTTCCGAGGTTCGCCGTCCAACTTGCCTCCACAGATACGCCACCTGATGTTTGCTCAATAGTCCAAGGTCTTTGCATCTATAGACCATTGCCTGCACAGACACGCGCCACCGCTTTTTCAGTTCCAGAAAATAATTGAGAGAGGTCGATAGCACTTCCTGCGGAAATGATCTGCGTGGCAACAGGAGAGCCCCCGCAAAATAATTGGCCTGACGTTCAACTGCTGCCAAATTTTCAGACGTAACCTCTACGTGCGAATGGCAAATTATGTGACCAAGCTCATGTGCCAAATCGAAATTTTCGCGAGGAAGCGAGTGTTTATCTTCGGAAAGGAGAATATAGGGCCTTCCCGCCTGCCAGCGTGAAACCGCGTCCATATCTGCGCATTCAACTGACTCTTTAATTAGGACAATACCGTTCGCCTCTAGTGTTGGAGCAAGATACTCGATCGGAAGCGAGCCAAGTTCCCACTTCTCGCGCACCGCCTCCGCAGCGATTTCTAACCATTCCAAATTAGCGGCGGTGCCAACGTCCTTCACAGGGGGAAGATTGACAGGCGGAAGTTCGATAAATCGTTCAACATAAGAAACGATATCGGCCGACCATTCCAATCGGCGCGCGACCCGTAACCTATCTGCTCGATTCATTCTCGCGAGGCTGCGCCAATATGGCGTGCCAAATCGCTCTCTGGCGGAAGGGCGATCCGCCGAAAAAAAGGCTGGCGGCTGGGCCGTCAAAACGATGATTTTGCCCATAATCTCCGGGCCGGGCGAGTGCTGCCCAACTTCATATTGCGCTACCGCTTGTGCGGTGATGCCGAGCGCTTCGGCAAAAGCTTCGCGAGTATAGCCGCGCGCCTCGCGTGCTTCTTTGATACGTTCAGGAACAATACGCGGCAGGAACAAATCATTCATCATTGCTCGCTGCATCCTGCTCGAAGTTGTCCTGGCCGACAGCGCGGGCAAACTCCTCGCGGAATTTCAACATCATCGCCGGATTTGGCTTGCTTGACGTGGCCTCCGTAGTTGCGGCGCCAGGCGTCGCTTCCAGCGCGGTTACATGCGCTAAGACATCAATGTAAGTGAGCCACTTATTTTCCTCTGGTTCCGGCATACCGAGCGCGAGGTGTGTTAATTCGCCACGGCCTGTGGCGCCCCACATCAACCATCCGTACAACCGCGGAACTGATTCCATAACCTCATGGAGAGGAAGCAACTTTCCTTCATGAAACAAATCCGCGCTGTTGGATGCGCGGTTATCTTGACGAATTGGCGCTTCAACAGGGAAAGCGCCTGCCTCCTCCGTCCGGACGATATGCAATTCGATTTTCTTTGAACGGATGCGAAGGAGATGTGACGTTCCGTTGGTATTTGTTACTTCGTCAGCCTCAAAAGGCAGTTCCTTCGACTTGCAAAGCGATTGAATGCGCCACATCAGGCAAGCCCGACGCAGCATTCCACGTTGATCGCCACCAACAAGGGTCGTCAAGAACGGCGTATTACGTCGAACGCCGTCTGCGATTTTGATAGCTTCGCGGGTCCCGCGTGTGACGGTGGGCCAGTGGAGTTCAGGATACGCAGCTACAAGGAGGTTGCGGTATTCCTCTGACATAAACCCCTCGTTGCAATTTGCAAAGTTCAAGAGGTTTACAGCGATTCGCCTTCTGGCTCAAGCAATTTACAGAGTTATCCCCATCGAGCTTTCGCCCCTTTACGGGCAATCATAGATCGCTGTTTTTTCGACATTTTTGCCGCTCTTGCCTTACCGCCCATACGCCCAAGGGCAACAGCGGCGGCATTCTTGCCGTCGTCCGTGGTCAAATCCTCCGCGTCGCCGGTCGCGATCTTGCCGACCAGCACGGCGGCTGCATTGGTGTCGGCGGGGCGCTTTTCGCCTTTTGGTCCACGTGGCATTCGTATAGCCTAATGCTTAGCGGTAAGCTTCGCAAGCCATAGGTCGCCACCATGTTTCGATTGTTTCGTCGTCAATCTCAGCAAGAAGCGAAATTGGAATCTGTTTTGGACACCCTCGCTGTTATGCATGGCCAGATTAACGTTCAGCATCTCATCATCACTGTGCTTATAGATTTGCTGGATGACCCGAAGCGAGACGAGCTTATTGCTGCATTTAAAGCCTTACTTGGAGCACGCTTTGGAGGCGATCCAGAGTGGTTAGATGAGGGGCGCAAAAGAGATTACAACAATACGATCAGTGCCATGCTCATGTCATTTATAGAGGCGGCAGAGCAGCCGCCGCCACAATCAAACTGAGTCACCGCCATGAATTCGGTTCTGCACCCCAACCGCCGTGGTCTATTTTGCCGCGCACAGCGGACTCCGTGCCGGCATGCCCGGATGTCTGAGAAGGGCCAATAGCAGACATTCGTCAGCGGCTAATTCACTGCCTGCGGCTCCGGAAATTTCCAAGTGCCGTGCAGAATTTCGGCGCGCGGCCGATAAAGCCGCACCGTATAGTTCCAGTCGGGCATGATCGGCAGGCAGTTCGGAATTTTTCCATCGCAGCCACCGAATTGGATAGTGACGGCGCCATCAGGGTCTTTCTTCGCCGTAATATTGTTCAGCGAATAGGCGTTGTAGGGGTTCTTCTCGAAATAGCCGGCGGCGTTATAGACGCTGACTGACCAGAAGGCGTTGACCGGCACATCCTTGACGTGAAGTCTGTAGATGGTTGCGCCATCATTCTTTGGTACGTTCTCGCCGATATAGGTCGCATCCTTATCGGGATTGCCGCCCCAGCCGGCAGCGGTACCGATCAGGTGCTTAATCGGATCAACCTCATCCTTAGTCCCGAAGGCGTGTCTGAAGCCGTCTGTGTGCTTAGCGAGTACCAAAAGGGCATCCCGAACTTCTTTCAGACTTGCTTGATCCCAGTTCGGCAGTTCGAGCTTGCCGACTTCCTTCTGGCTGACCTTGATCGCATCTTGGAGTTTGTGAACCTCGTCGAGGTCTTTCGGATCGTTGGGATCGACTAAGGTGCGGATCGCCACCATCACATAACGGGTGCCGACATTCTTTTCGGTGAGTGTGTGCGGCCTGTCGTCGTAAGCGACAAACGGGACATAATGATCCTCGTTGATGATCTCAAGCGACATAAAGCGCTTGCCGGCGTCAGGCAGCGTGATCGTCAGCGGCCCGGCTGCGAGATCGAACACGCCAAAGGAATAAAGCGTGTCGCGGTTGAGCCGAATAACCGTCTGATTGTCAATAGAAGCAGGCTCACGATGGTGGCTGAGTTTGCCGAGCCCGGCTTCCTTGGCATTAGTCGCCAGATAATTGTCGGTCTCGGCACGCACGAAATTATCGACAGTGACAGGGACCGCAGTGCTCGAACCTGACTGCGCGTGCGCCATTGCAGGTAAGAAAATCAGACATAGCGATACGACGATGGCATTTCTCATGGTGCGGTTCCCGGTGCATGACTGCAATGGAGCCTAGCCCCATTGCGTGGCCGGTCAATGTCCGCTTCGGGTCATCAACTGCCCTCAAGTGCCCGCGTTATCTTGTCTGCTGTTCGCCGGATTGCCGACATTTGAGAACGCGCGGCAGAGCGCAGTTCAGTGCCATGAACGGAAATAGGCCACCAGGCTCGTCGCTATAACGGACTTAAACGAACAATCGCGCGACTTCTGCGTTGTGCGAGAACCGGACAAGGTGCACTGCAGCAAACCGACGGTCTATTCCGATCACCTCGTCGGCGATGGAGATCTGTTTCTGAAGGATATCAGATCGAGCGCTAATTCGATTTAGGCGCTCTGGGATGGGTTGCACCGTGCTCTCCGAAGAAGTAGGTTTTATTTGAGAACCGCCACCGGGAGCGTGCCGAAGCTTCCCTTTTTTCGGCGGCGCTGATGCTGTCGGCGGGCAGCGTTGCCATCTCCAAAAACACAAATATTCGTTTCGCTAGATCATGCCGCGGGTGATGCCCGTCTGAGTGCCGGCATAGGGAGGCTGACATGAATTTCGCCGCGTTTAGAACGCTGACCGGCAGTTCATGCGCAAGCGCACTGTTCGTGACGCTCGCGCTGACGATCGGCACGGCACAGGCGCAAGAAAAGACCTACGTCATGAAGATAACCGCGCCGACCCTTAACGCCTCGCCCGACGCCTATGCGAGGAGTTACGCAGCGGCTATCGAAAAGGCGTCCGGGGGCCGCATCAAAACCGAGGTCTATCCGGCAAGCCAACTCGGCTCGATTCCACGGCAGATCGAAGGTACACAGTTCGGCGCCATCCAGTGCGCGGTTATTCCGCCGGAGTTCTTTGTCGGGGTCGACGAGCGCTTTGAGGTGCTGGCCGCGCCCGGACTGGTCAGCTCGGTGACGCAGGCCCAGCATATGGCAACCGACCCGGAGGTGTTGAAGCTGATGCTTGGGCTCGGTGCCGAGAAAGGACTGCGCGGTGTCGGGCTGCTTTTGGGTGAGCCGAACGAAATCGTCGCCAAAACCGCGATCCGCCACCTCGGCGACCTCAAAGGCAAGAAGATCCGAATCTTTGCCTCGGATTTTCAGTCCACGACCTTTGAGCGGCTAGGAGCTACGCCAGTGGCGATGTCGCTTGGCGATGTTCTGCCGGCGATTCAGCAAGGCGCCATTGACGGTGCGGTGGGCGGCGTCGAGGCGTTCTCTGGTCTACACTTCTTCGATACAGCGAAATACATCACAATGACCAACCATGCGGCGATCTTCCTGGTCGTTGAAGTCAACCGCAAATGGCACGATTCGCTGCCGGCGGATTTGCAGGAGATTGTCGACAAGACGGCTGCCAACGTAGCGACTGCGATCAATCCGCAGCTGGATGAACTGCTAGAGCAGGCGAAAAAGCGCTGGGTGAATAACGGCGGCGAGCTCATCAACCTGCCTGCCGACGAGCAAACTGAAATGCTTAAAGTTCTCGCAAGCGTCGGCGCCGACGTAGCGAAGCGGAAGCCGAATGTCGAGGCGGCTTACGAGATCGTCACTGCGGCGGCGCAACGAGCGCGGTAGCCTGTCCCGTCGGGAATGCGCAGCCGGCGATTTGACGTGCTCTGGCGCCTGAACCGCCCCGCCAGCAGCGAAAGCTAGTCAGTTTTCCGTTTGGAGACCGTGCTCCGATCCATGCGCAGAATGGCCTACGCGATACGCATTTGCATCGCCGCGTTCCTGTTATCGTCGGCAATGCCGTCCCGGGCGCCTGCCGCGGACGACAAGCCCTACGTCATGAAAATTGCGCTGGCCACCGTGAACGATGCGTTGCATCAATTCGCAAAGGCCTACGCCGCCGCGGTCGAGAGGAATTCAGGCGGCCGGATCAAGGCCGAGATTTATCCCGAGAGCCGGTTGGGTTCGACCCAGCGACAAGTCGAAGGCGTGCAGTTCGGCGCGATCCAGTGTTTGATCGTCCCGCCTGAATTTTTGGCTGGCGTCGATGAACGTTTCGAGCTTCTGACAGCCCCCGGTCTTGTCACCTCAATAACAGATGGGCAACGCCTTGCAGCTGATGCGGCGGTCAAGCAGTTGATGCTCGGCCTTGGCGCCGACAAAGGATTGCACGGCGCGGCGCTGTTCATGGCAGCGCCTTCATCCGTTGTTGCCATTAAACCAATCCGGCATCTCGGCGACTTCAAAGGCAAGAAGATTCGAATCTTTGCGTCGCAATTTCAGACCGAGGCGCTGCGACGTCTTGGCGCAGTACCGAAGCCGATGACGTTGGGTGAAGTTCTACCGGCGCTCCAAGATAACGTGCTCGACGGAGCCGTCGCCGCAACAACCGTCTTTGTCACCATGCATTATCAAGATGCGGCGAAATACATCACCGAAACCGGGCAACCGGCGATCTTCGGAATCGCCGAGCTGAGCAAGAGATGGTACGATTCCCTGCCGAAGGATCTGCAGGAAATTGTCGACGAAGCGGCCAGTTCGGAAGCCGCAACTCTCAATCCGTGGGTCGTTGATTTCAATGCCAAGGCGCGGCAAGCTTGGCTTGCGGGCGGCGGCGAACTGATAACGTTGCCGGCGGAGGAACAGTCGGCAATGCTGACCGCGCTGGCGAGCGTCGGTGAGGATTTGTCCAATGCCAAGCCAGAACTTCATGTGGGTTATCAAATCGTGACCGAAGCCGCCCAACGAAACCGCTAGGCGGCAGAACGGTCGGGCACTGCGCAAGACGAAACTATAACAGAGCGGCGGGTTAACCGTTCGAGCCAACGGGGTTTACAAAAGCCAAGGGAGGTTCCGCCTTGCTCGATCGCGTGGTCATAGCGGTTCGCTGGCTCCTGGCGACGACTCGCGCGACAGCCGCAGTGCTTTTGATCGCCAGTGTCGGGATCAACTTCGTCAACATTATCGGCCGCTACTTCTTCAGTGTCTCGATCCAGTGGGCCGAGGAAATGATGCTGTTCCTGATGGTCGGCTGCGTATTCACGGGCTGCTGTGCCGTGGCGTGGGAGGGGCGTCAAATCCGGATGGATGTCGTGCTGGCGATGTTGCCGCCAAAGCTGCACCAGCTGATCGATGTGTTATCGGAACTTGTAATGATCGCGGCGGCCGCGGCCGTGACGGTCTTCGCCTGGCCCGTCATCAGCCAGTTGGCCGCGTTCGATGAGCGAAGCCAAGCCGCCAATTTTCCGCTTGTCATTCCGCAAGCAATGGTTCCGGTCGGCTACACGTTGATGGCCCTGGTGGTCGCGGTGCGACTTCTTGTGCGATTCCGCGGCGGTTCTGCGAATCCCACCGATGCGCCGCACTAAGAGGTGCCGGGGATGGCCTACCTTATCTTTTTCGGCCTGCCGGTTGTGCTGCTTGTCCTCGGTTTTCCGATCTTTCTCATCCTGCTCGTAACCTCGATTGCCGCGATCCTGACCATTGGCGATGTTCCCGCCGAAGCCATTCAGACCTACATGTTCGGCAGCCTCGATAGCTTTCCGCTGCTCGCGGTGCCGTTTTTCGTCCTTGCCGGGGAAATCATGGCGCAAGGTGGTATTGCGCGGCGGATCATCGCGATGGTCATGGCTATCGTCGGTGGCATACGCGGCTCCCTTGCCGTTACCACGGTTGCGGCTTCCGAGTTGTTTGGCGCGATGTCGCATACGGCGGTGGGTACAGTCATCGCCATGGGCCGGATGATCTATCCCTCACTCAAAGAAGGTGGATACAACGAGCGCTTTGCCGTCGGTCTGATTGCCTCGTCAGGCGCCATTGCGGTTGTCATTCCGCCGTCAATAGCAATGATCCTTTACGCCGTATCGGCGGAACAATCCGCAGTTTTGCTATTTACTGCCGGCATCCTGCCCAGCATCTTGATCGGAATTATCGATGCTGCCTACGTGATGAGCTACGCCAACTTCAAGCGCGTTCCGCTTGGCAGCAGGGCGCATTGGCAGACCATTTGGAAAACGAGCAAGGAGGCCAGCTGGTCAATCGGATCGCTGGCCGTGATTTTCGGCGGCATCTACGGCGGCGTCTTCACGCCTACTGAAGCCGCCGGCGTCGCGGTGGTCTACTCGCTGTTCGTGACGATGGCCGTCTACCGCGAAGTCGATCTTGCCGGATTCTGGCGGATTCTGCAGGCTTCGGCTTATCTCGTCTCGCAGATCCTGCTCATTGTGACCTCCGCCGGGATCTATTCGTGGTTGCTGACGACCAGTGGAATACCGCAACAGATCGTTGAATCGATTAACGCGCTGCATATGCCGAAGTGGGAACTGCTGCTCAGTCTCAATGTCGGTCTCTTACTCGCGGGAAGCTTCCTTGAACCGCCGGCAGCAATCCTGATCTTGACACCGTTGCTCTTGCCTATCGTTCGCGGCGTCGGGGTGAACCCCATTCATTTTGGCATCATCGTCGCTGTCAATCTCAGTCTCGGTATGTATACTCCGCCGTTCGGCTTAAACCTGTTTACTTCTCAGGCGATCTTCGATGCGCCATTGAGCCGAATTTATCTCGGAGTATTACCTTTTTTGCTGCTGAATTTCGTGGCGCTGATGATTATCACCTACGTGCCGGCAATTTCGATGGTGCTGTTGCATCATTGATTGCTCGATTCCTCATGGCAAAGACCATTGCGGCTTCAGGTTGCTGCCGGTTCGGCCTCGGGAAATTGCATCTGCCATTCAGGATTTCGGCGTGCCGGCGATAGAGACGCACGATGACCACCCATCGCGGGCGGCGGAGCGTCCGCCTTCGATCACAGGTATCTTGTGCGCCAAAAACAACGCGGCGACGTGCGACGATTAATCAGCGCAGCAAGCGTGCAAGGAGCGTCACGACGTCGCGTCGCCCATGCGTCCTTCCAAAGCGGCCAACCTCATCACATCGAATGGGGGTTGTTGTGCGTCGCCGCAGATCGCTGCGCTCGACGTCGGCTCCGGGTCAAAAGTGGTCTTTCGACGCCATTTGTCTCACATCTCCTTAGTACCCGGTAACGGACTCAATTCGGCATTCGCGCGACTTCGGCGTTGGGCCACAAACGGAAATGGGGCGCCCCACGAAACGTCCCTCACACGAAACGACCGGCACCGTCGATGTGCACGACTTCACCGTTTATGAACGCGACCGTCATCAACATAAGTACAACCCGCGCGACTTCCTCCGCCGCACCGATGCGCTTGCCCGGCAGTTGGCTTGCAATACCGCTTATTCGAGCGGGCTTTTCATTCCCAAACGCCCGATCAAGGCGTGTTGTATCAATCCAACCCGGCGCAACGGCGTTGACGCGGATAGGCGCCAGGTCAAGGGCCAGCGTGCGCGCCAAAGACTCCACCGCGCATAGCGCTGCAGTCTGAGCTGACGCTCCCCTGCGGAGCCGCGATGCATTCATGCCCGACATCAACGTGATCGAGCCATTTCTCATCTTCGGAACGGCAGCTCTCAGGACGTTGAAAGTTGCAAAGACCCTTTCTTCAAATGGGCGTCTCAGGTCGTCCATGCTGCTGGTCAGGATGTCAGAGGTACCCCCTTCTCCAATTGATAGGAAAATGTGGTCGATTGCATTGAGGTGAGCCACGGATCGAAGTACGCCGTCCATGTCGCGGACATCGGTAGATCGCCATTCTGATCTGGGCAGCCCATCAGCGGCAGCTTTCAGCCTGTCGACATCGCGGCCGACAATCGTGACTGATGCGCCCTCAGCCGAGGCCAGCCCGGCTGTTGCGAGACCAATACCGCTGCTGCCTCCGAATACAACGACAGCCTGATTGGTAAGAGCTTCTTGCATGGAATCCTCAGCCGATTGCAAAATCGAAGTATAGCTTTTCCAAGCGCGCGGATTGCGTCAACGGCTGGTCATGGCGCGAGATCGAAATAGTGGCGTGGCACGCCGCGCGAAATGCGCTCAACGTGGCTGATCGGCCAGCGGCAGTTTCCGAGCAGGGAGGTCCGCGCCAGGCGGAGCGGGCCAAGCCGCCGCATCACGCTCGCGCTCAGCGCAAGCGAAACTGACGATGCGGCATTTTCGGCTCAGGCACAGGCCTTCCGCAGCTCGGCGTAAGCCGTGGAGAATCCGTTCATTGTCAGCGTGACATCGTCTGCCGGGCCGTTCTCACCTCCGAAATCGATCCCCGGCAGGACGATCGCCGGGACGTCCGCAATACCGTCGAGCACCGATGGCGCCAATTGCGTCGAACGCCGATAGAATTTCGGATCCTGGTTACCGGAGAGACTGAATTGTTTGTCGCTCACGCGGATGCTGACGGGCACCTCAACCGAAAGTACAGAAGGATCGCCAGGAAGCAGGTCGCGAGCAAACGTCAGCACATATTTAGCACCAAGGCCTTTGCCGCAGGACAGCTTGACAAGACCGTCGACGTAACGACGCGGCTCACTGTGGATGCGCACAAAGAACACTTTTCTGATTGTCGGGCTTGGCTTGTCGAGGAAGTGCCATGCAGACTCGCCAAATTCTCTGCGGTCCAATCCAAAGCGCGCCGCTTCGTCGCGACTGAGGCGCTTCAAAGAAGTGTTCGGGATGGCGAATGCTTCGGACAAAAGCTGATCGTCAATCCCCATAGAATGCATATATTCGTGCAGGCTGACCTTGACGCGTCGTTCCACCGCATCAAAGTATTGGGCGGGCCAATTCGGGTGCTCTCGTTCGAGGCCCATGTCATGGATGCCAAGCGCGACGCCCGGCGGAATGAGACGGACCGTACCTCCCGCGAAGGCGTAAACACACGCCGAATTGCACATGGCGGCATCAGGATCGAGCTCAGCCTTGATCGGCTGTCCGGCGCTGATTTTCGCCTCGCATGAGGTCTCGCCGGTCGCGCCAAAATTACAATCAAGCGGCAAGGTACGGCCGATGCTGACCGCGAATTGCCGGGCACGAATGAGCCGCCCGAGGGCAATCGACGTCATGACATTGCCGCCGGGCGAATTGAAGAAAATTGGCAGCGGTATCCCGTTGAGCCGCACCAGCAGACGCTGCAGCTGGTTGCCGTTGCCGGGGACAATTTCACCCTCCGCGGCGATCCAATCGCTGCAACCGGGGCCGCACGCATTCTTATCCCCATGCGCCAAATAAAAAACTATCGGTTGCTTGACGGTCGTGTCCTGCGCCCCCGGCGGCGCCATCGCCGGCGTCGTTTGCGCGACCACAGGCGCGTCGCCTGCGGAACAGCAGGTGAGCAAAGCGAGCGGGATTAAGAGGCGGAGAATGGACATGGACAGTCCGATAGTTGTGCGCCACTCCAACCAGCGGGCGAGCCGATGTCAAGCCATTCTGCCGCAGCCGAAGGGCGCAAGGCCACGCTCTTGATACGACAGCGGGTCGCTGGTGATATCGGTCGCTTTGATCCGGTGGAGAATTTCGCCTTCGGCGATTGCGGCGCCGTCGGGGGAGTCAAGCGCCGGCGTGCCTGTACGGTGCAATATGATCGTCCCCGAACATCCTTTCATTGCCCTTCTCCAAGTCATTCTGATCGACATAACGCTCGCGGGAGACAACGCGATCGTTGTCGGTTTCATGGCATCTCGAGTCGCGCCCGATCAAAGACCAAGGGTCATCTTCTGGGGCATTGCCGGCGCGGTGGTGTTGCGCGCCATTCTTGCCGCGGTTGCGGTCCAGCTCATGGCCATCGTCGGCTTGACCCTGGCCGGCGGCTTGTTGCTCCTTTGGGTGTGCTGGAAGATCGGTCGCGAGCTATGGACGTTGCGGCGAGAGCGGCGCGCCGCCGCCGACGGAGCCTCCGGTCAGCAGACCGCGCCGCCGCCGCTGCCGTTTTGGAGCGCCGTCACGCGGATCGTCGTCGCCGATTTGTCGATGTCGCTCGATAACGTTCTCGCTGTCGCCGGCGCGGCCAAGGGCAGCACGATGGTGCTCGTCGCCGGGCTCGTTTTTTCCGTAGCGTTGACGGCCACGGCGGCAACGATCCTCGCAAGGCTGCTTGCGCGCCACAGCTGGATCGCATGGTTGGGGCTTGCCATGATTTTGTACGTGGCTCTCGAAATGATCTGGCGCGGCACGATCGAGCTCGATCTGCCGGGGCGCGATCTGAGTGGAGCTGCCCGACATTTCCTCGCGGCGAGTTTCCCGCCCTCTGATTGACCTGGCTCAAATATTTCCAGACCGTTTTTTCATATCCTCGGGGCCTTTGGCCGAGATGAGAATTGTGTTGCAATAGGCTGGTATGACCGGGTCGGTAATTTTGCCGGAGGCGCCGCAGGCGCTGCCGGCAAGCGCGGTGCTCGCACAGCTTGGCGCGTCGGCAGACCACGGGCTTGCCGACGAGGAAGCGGGCCATCGCCTCAAATTCGCCGGCGCCAACGTCGTCGCGTCGACGCGCAGAGCCAGCGGACTGCTCATTCTGCTGCATCAGTTCCACAGTCCGGTGGTCTATCTGCTCAGCGCCGCCGCGGCACTGGCGTTTTATTTCGGTGAGCTGGAGGAAGGCGCGGCCATCGCCGTTGTGCTCGGGCTCAACGCGCTGATCGGCTTTCTGACCGAGCTGAAGGCGGCACGCTCGATCGAGGCGCTGCGTGCGCTTGGATCACATTTCACGCGCGTGCGCCGCGGCGGCCATGTGCGCGTCATTCCGGCCGCGGAGATAGTGCCGGGCGACATCGTCGTGCTGGAAGCGGGCGATGCCGTCTCCGCCGATATGCGGCTCGTGGAGGCCTCTAACGTCGCCGCCGACGAGTCGACACTGACCGGTGAATCCGTTGCAGTTCCTAAGCACGTGCGCCCCGTCGCCGCTGACGCGCGCCTCGCTGATCGTTCGTCCATGCTGTTCAAGGGCACGGCGCTCACCCGGGGGAGCGGCATCGGCGTGGTGACGGCGACCGGCCTTGCGACCGAACTCGGCCGAATATCGCGGCTCGTCGAGGACGCCGAACCGGGCTCCTCGCCGCTGGAGAAAAAGCTGGCCCGGCTGTCTGCGCAGCTGGTCTGGGCGGTGCTGATCCTGGCCGCGGTGATCGCCGGCGTCGGCCTCGGCACCGGCAAGGAGCCGTTCCTCATCGTCGAGGCGGCGATCGCGCTTGCGGTCGCGGCGATTCCCGAAGGGCTGCCGATCGTGGCGACGCTGGCGCTGGCACGCGGCATGTGGCGCATGGCGCGGCAGAACGCGCTGATCGAAAAGCTCTCCGCGGTAGAGACGCTGGGCGCCACCACCGTGATCCTCACTGACAAGACCGGCACGCTCACCGAAAATCGCATGACCGTGCGTCGGCTCTGGCTGCCGAGCGGCGAAATCGAGTTCGCCGCCAACGGCGACGCCAAACAGCGGCCGTTGGGCGTCGACCCGCAGCGCTCGCTGCTGTTGGAGATTGCGGTGCTGTGCAATGACGCTTCCCTCGACGATGCCCGCGAACGCGGTAGCGGCGACCCCATGGAACTGGCGTTGTTGCGGGCGGGCTTCCAGGCGGGGCTCAGGCGTTCAGCGCTGCTGCAGCGGGCACCGATAGCGGGCAAGCATGCCTTCGACGCCGGCAGCAAAATGATGGCGACCGTGCATCGCCGGGACGGCATGTATCTGTTCGCGGTCAAGGGCGCACCGGAAGCGGTGCTCGCCGCCGCCGACAAGACCGTTGCCGAACAAGGCGAAGTGCCGCTCAACGCCACGGCGCGCGCCGAATGGCATGCTCGCGTGGAATATTTCGGCCGTCACGGCCTGCGCGTCATCGCCTGCGCCATGAAGACGGCGATCCGAGCCGACGCGCCGCCTTACGAAGATCTTGCCTTCGTCGGCCTCATCGGACTGGAGGATCCGGCGCGTGCCGACGTGCCGCAGGCCATTGAGGACTGCCAGGCTGCCGGCATCCGCGTCGTGATGGTGACCGGCGATCATGCCGTGACCGCACGCAGCATCGGCCGCGCCGTCGGGCTCGGCGATGCCGCCGCCCACGTGGTGGAGGGCAAACAAATTGACCTGGTGGTCAAGGGCAAGCGCGAGGATTTGCGCCGAATCGGCATTTTCGCGCGGGTGAGTCCGGCCGAGAAGCTCGCGCTTGTGCGCGCCCATCAAGCCGCCGGCGAAATCGTCGCCATGACCGGCGACGGCGTCAATGACGCGCCGGCGCTGCGCCAGGCCGATATCGGCATAGCCATGGGCCTGCGCGGCACCGACGTGGCGCGGGAGGCCGCCGCCATGATCCTGCTTGACGACGCTTTCCCCACCATCGTCAAGGCAATCCGCGAAGGCCGCGTCATTTTCGGCAATATCCGCCGTTTCGCGGCCTATCTGCTGTCCTGCAACTTGAGCGAGGTGCTGGTGGTTGGGCTGGCGGTGCTCTCGACGCTGTCCTTGCCGGTGCTGCCTTTGCAGATCCTCTATCTCAATCTGGTCACCGACGTGTTTCCGGCCTTCGCCCTCGCCATGGGCGAGGGCGAGCCCGGCATCCTCAAGCGGCCGCCGCGCGATCCGCGCGAACCCATCCTTGGCTACAGGCAATGGAGCATTATCGCTCTGCATAGCCTGGTCCTGACGGCTGCGACCTTCGGCGCGCTGGCGATGGCGCAGTTGGAGCTCAAGCTTGACGCGCGCTCGGTGGTGACCGTCACGTTCCTGACGCTCGCCTTCGCCCAGCTCTGGCATGCATTCAATATGCGTCATCCCCGATCGGGATTGTTGCGCAATGAGGTGACCCGCAATCCTTGGCTCTGGGCGGCCCTGTTGTTGTGCACGGTCCTGTTGGCCGTGCCGCCCTACCTGACGCCAATGGCCGAGGTCATGTTTCTGACGCCGCCGACGGCGACAATGTGGGCAACCATCCTCGGCATGAGCGTCGCCCCGCTCATCGTGACGCAAGCCGTCACCATTACGGCCGTGCGATCGAAGACTTGAACCCTGACGGAGGCATTTGGTTGAAACCCGTTCGATGAATAATCTCGTAGCCCTCACGATTTCGTTCATTCGCGACCACGCGGCCCTGGGGAGCGCCGTGGTTTTCCTGCTGGCCTTTTGCGAATCCTTTGCCTTCATCTCCCTTCTGGTGCCGGCCACGGGGATCCTGCTTGGCGTGGGCAGCCTCATGCCGGTTCTCGGCATCAAGTTCTGGCCGATCTGGGCTGCGGCGGCCCTGGGCGCGATCGCCGGCGATTGGCTGGCCTACGATTTGTCGCTTCGCGGGAGAGCGTACCTCGTCACCAGGCGGGGGCTCGCAGGTCATTCCAAGTGGCTCACCCGCGGCACCGAATTCGTCGCCCGCTGGGGGATGCTCGCGGTATTCGCAGGACGCTTCTTCGGACCGCTTCGCGCCATCGTGCCGATCGCGGCCGGCATTTGCATGATGCCCTGGCTTAAGTTTCAGATCGCGAATATCGCGTCGGCTTTGCTGTGGGCCGGCGCAGTCCTAAGCCCGGGTTTCGTCGCGTCGCACTGGCTGATCGGATGAGCGATCGGCGTGCCGTGCGCATGGCTGTCTCGGAATATGTCCGCGCTGCTATAAAGGCTCGTTCCATGCGTCACTCGATGATCGGCAGAAGGCACCGATCGACAACCTCGGCCCCGGCGACGCGGCCGGCAAGGGTGGGCCCGGCGGGCCGCCGAAAGAGGCAGCTACGATGACGATTGCATCGATCATGGTCTATGTCGATTTCGACGACGCGACCGAGGCGCGCGTCCGGCTCGCCGCTGAAATTGCGGCCGAGTTCAACGCGGCGCTCATCGGCATCTCCGGTTGGCCGCTGCGAAAGGACGAAGCCTCGCGATTGGTCACGATCGAACATCCCCCCGCTCCCGACGGTCGACTTGAAGCAATTTTGCAACTGCTCGAAGCGCTGGGCCAGCGATTCCGGAAGATCGCGGGCGCCAACCCTCATGGCGTGGAGTGGCGCTCGTCGACCGATTTCCCGAGGGAGTTTGCCGCCACCGCAGCGCGCGCGGCGGACCTCCTGGTGATCGGCCGCGAATTCTCGCCCGACGACGTTTATCGCACCTACGATCCGGGAACGATCATATTGGCAGCGGGGCGGCCGGTCCTCACCGTCCCGCCGGGACTTCACCGGTTGCAAATGTCGCGCGTGCTTGTCGCATGGAAAGGCACGCGCGAGGCGCGACGCGCCGTGCACGACGCTTTACCGTTCCTGCAGCGCGCCAAAGTCGTCGACATCGCCGCGGTGAGCCTGCCGGGGGCGGCCGGAGCGGCGGCCGAGATCGCGGATGTGGCGCAGTATCTGGGCCGCCACAACGTGGCCGTGAGCCGCCAGATCGCAACCGCTGTGAGCGAAGACGAAGGCGCCGGCCTGCTCGATCTGGCAAAGCAGCAGCAGGCAGACCTGATCGTGGCCGGCGCTTACGGCAGAACACGGCTCAGCGAATGGATTTTCGGCGGTGTCACGCGGCAGCTGCTCACCACGAGTCCCATACCCTGCCTGTTTTCCAATTGAGCACGGAATAGATACCGACGATCCCTTAGAGCCGGCGAACAATATCGTGGCGCGGGTCGCACAATGTCCGCACAGGATCACAAGGCGACATTTGGCGTTTCTCACATGAACCCGGGATTACGCGGAAGATACCGCGTCCAGTCTCCGAACTCGCGGTCAGATACAAGCACCATCGGCAACGTGATGCGCATGCGGTGATTGGCGGCAACTCCAAGCGCGGTTTCGCAATGGCCCGGTAAAAATGCCGATATTCGATCCGCCCCACCCTCTGCGGCGATCATCAGTGCACCGTCAAATGCCGCGGCCATTACATCGCGCCTGACGACGGCTAAAGGCCCGACGTGCCCCGTCGCCGCGACGTAGGCATATCCAATGCAATCATTGCCCTCGTTTAGAAAATATCCCCTCATCGCCGGATCGTTCAGTAGATATTTGTGGTGACTCTCGCGCGAAACGCCAAGCGCACTCATGTCCAGGACGCCAAGCATGGCGAGGTGCGACCTGGACGCTTCGGCTCTTCTGAACTCTAACCGTGCGTCCGGGCGGGAATCCAAAAGCGACTTGCGGTCGACATTGAGCATGTAGACCGGGAGGCGTGGAAACATCCCATGACGCACATAAAGGCCCTGCGAGACTGTATTGAACGTGAATGTTATCAAAGCCCTCGTCTTTGCTCCCGCTCGGTCGGCATGACGAAGAGCTTGTCGCAACAACTGCCGTCCGATGCCGCTCCCTTGCATTCGCGGAGCAATGAATAATTCGGCAAGAAACCAGAGATCGCCGCACACCCAACTGAAGGCGGAGCCTACAATTTCGCCTTCGTCTTCGGCTATCCAGAACCCGTCGGCATCTTCATTGAAGCAATAGAGCTGGAAGGCTGCCGGACGAACCGATGCCATGGCGCCAAATCCATGCCGCTGCGTCAAATCGTTGATACTGCTCACGATCAATTCTTGCGCGCGCTGCAATTCATCGGCCCGGGCGGGCCTGAGCGTCGTCGACATGCAGTCCTCGCGGCAAACGCGCTGGTCTCTCGGCTAGCGTCCAGCCTCGATCATTTATCAGATGCAGGCAAGGAGCCGAGGTCGACCTAATGGCCCTCAATGCCGCACTTGGGGCATGACCCGTCCTCACGGTGGCCGCGGCTTCTGGCCGGCTCTTCACTCAATCCCGGTCATGTGAGAACGCGCCGCCCAGGGCCCTGAAGTGCTCTCAAGCTGCCAAGAAAGCTGCCAAGAACCTACACTTCTTCGCCATCCCCGAAGCATTGATTTGGCGGTCATGTGCGTTGCTATTCGGGTTTTCCACGCTGTTTATATCCGCTCGACCCTCGGCGGCGCAAAGCCATATTTTCCAAACAAGAACCGACATTGGTTCTAGTGACATTTGTTGGATTGGCCGCGCGCTACCGTGTAGGCAATTCAGTTTCGCTTATCCGCATAAAATTTTGTCAGCGCGTTCGCGTCTTCGAACAATTTCATGTTCTTCGCTACATCGTAACGGCTTTCTCGCAGATTTTCGGGATCCCATTCGCTTCGTTCGGCGGCGAAAAAATCGCCGCCATAGACGTGAATGGCCCCGGTGAGCCTGGGGATCGGATTTGTCACCGAATGAATAATGTTATGGCCAAGCGGCTCGGCGTCACCGACGCTCAGCGCTCGAGCGCCCGCCGCTTCGACCTTGCCGCTGCCATCCGGACGTCGCCGCCAAAACACATTGTCCTCTCGGCCGCTGTAGATGCCGATCACGGCCCACATTTCGTGGTTATGCGGCATGATTGTCATCATGGGCCCCCAAATGACGTTAAGGATCGTAAGATCCGGCGCGTGATAAAGCTTCTTAACTTCAGCACGCTTCGGCTCGCCGATCCCTTTGAGAACAGAATTCGGGTCCGACACGGCGCGCGCGACCACCTCGCGTACCAGCTTGTGCGATGAGTCGGCGCTGAGCGCAGCCCGGCAATCGGCGGTAAATTGCTCAATGTCGAACATCATATTCTCCTCCAATACGAATTGATCCGACAATAAAGAATTCGACCGTCAAGATGCTGACGCAGGTAAATTCCTTTGGCAATCGCGTAGTGAAAGTTGTGCAAGCTGCCGTTACGAGGAACTTTTGGCAATCCACGACGACTATCCCGACGCGTCATTGCCTCTTATTGCTGGTCGGCACCCTCGATGGCGATGCCCCGGAAGCTGGCGTAATTATCGCCGATATCCTTTTCGAGCTGCTTCTGTTTGACAGAGAAGGCCTTGAGCGCCTCCATATCGCGAAACTGCAGAAGCACGACGCGACTTGGCGGCGGCGATCCATTCACGCTGAAGGCTTTGTTGTACCCGCCGCCAAGATACTTGCCCCCGAATTCTTTGATATTGGCTTGCGCCTTGGGCAGAAACTCTTTCGTATAGGCCGCCTGATCTTTGACATCGATTTCGGCGACGATATATGCCAATGGCTTCACTTGTGCGTGCAGGACACTCGCCGCGGCAAGTCCCAGTGCGAAACTGCCGATCAATGCGGCGCCAATCTTACAAGTGGCTTTCATTTTGTTTCTCTCCCCTCAATTGCGTGCGCGAAGACTGGGCGCGCGCCGCGGACGGACTTCCGGTGTTGCGTCGCCCCGCGCTAAAACGCGTTGTCATCCGCCATGCGTTGCTCGATCCTTGCGCGGTAATCTTGAAGAGTGGAAATACACGGCAGGTAGCCGGGTGTTTTTGGCCCCATGCCGAGCTTTCCGCAGAATAAATCCTGCTCTCCGGCAATTTCGTAAGCGCGGAGGGCTTCAGCACGCGCGCGAACTTCGGGCAACCTGGGCAAGGCAAACAGCAAAGCCCAGGAAGCAAACGCAACCGCAATGGCCCAAAGTGCAATGTTGAATTCTTCGTATATTTTCCGGATGAGCGGCATGATCACATCGCAGAGCCTTCAATTGGCGACTCGTTAAGAACGGCAACTATCATCGCCGCCCGGTTATCTCATCGCGCCGTTATCGTCTGCGTGGACACGCCGGCCTTTTTGCGCGTGGGCAGGACAATGTCGCCGCTGACCTGACTGACACAAATTTCGCCGAGCAGCGCGTAGCCATTTGGGCAGATCGCGCGTATGACATCTTTGCTGTAGGAGGGCGTGGCGCTCGCCATAGCCAACGAGACGGCGGCCAGCAGCGATAAAATGGCGGGCAGCGCGAAAACGGTGCCCACTTTCATGATCAAATTCATCGTGATTTCCCCGTCCGCTCCCGAGCAACCGGCGATTCTTTGTGAGAGCCGCGCAGCGCGCACATAGACCAGACCTCGCCGCTGCCGAAGCGCATGTCAGCTTTAGTTAGCGGATATACGGGACGGGCGGACGGAACACTTTGCGTGCAATTCACCCGAACACGGTCATCTGAGAGGGATCACGCGCGCAGAAAATGAGGTCGGGCGCCACATTTTGCTCCCGAACCCCAATGGCGATTGCGGCCGGCGGCCTGATGCCTTTGCCGGATCGTGAGCCCTGCGGGCAAGCCAGGCGGTCACAAGGACGCGGCGATACCGGGGCTTGGGCCGTGTGGAAGCCGCGTGACGGCTTCGGCGCTTGCAGTGGCCGCGAGATACAAGATGTCGTGGAAATACATGCCGCGCGCCATGCCGGCGTCGTGGCTGGTCCACATCCGCGGCAGGATCTCGACCTGGCGACCGCCGCGCGCGTGCAGCTTGAGCAGTCCCCGCTCCTCGGCCGCGCCGAGCAACTGGCGCACATGCGTGCGCGACACGCCGAACCGGTCGCCGATGTCCGCATAAGACACGGTCGCTGAAGTCCCGTCGCCCTGCGTCATGGCTGTCTGCAACAACGCGGAGATAATGATCGGCCCGGCGACATGATCAAAATACATCATCACGTCCGGAATTTCCGCCATGATCGCCGCGCCAAGTCCCATGAAGGGAATGCTGGCCCGGCGATGCACGATCTGGAACCGGGGATCACGCTGGAGCGCACGGCTATAGTCGTGGTGCGGGTACAGCAGCGCCAAGGGCGTGTAATTGGCCGCGAGCCAGTCACGGTCGTGCTGCCGCAGCCTTTCGCCGCTCGTTAGAATCCGTACCCGCTTGTCGCGCTCGGACGGATGCGATTCAAGGCAGCCGACCGTACAAAGACGCGCGAGCAGATGATCGATATGGCGATCGCTCGCCCGCCCCAGGCCAAAGGCGGCCATGGTCTCCTTCACGAGACCTATCGTCGGCCAGGTCTCGCGGCGCGCCGGATCGTAGGCGCTCTCGAGAAGAAGGACGATGTAATAGACAAAAAATCGGCCGGACTCGATGAGCAGCCGGATCATGAATGGGTCGCCGTCGTACACCTTGAGAAAGGAATCAAGGTAGGCCCGGCGGGCCGATTCGAGCTGCGGATGGTCAAGGATGTTCTCGACCGTGATCCGCGGCGCGCGGCCGAGCAACCGTTCGATTTCAGCCCGTTCCAAGCTTGCCCCCGTCGCCCCGTCACACCGGCTCGCCATTATAAATTGTTTTCGACCCGCGCGTATATTACCGGGATGAGCCAGCCCGCCCGGCCCGAAGCGGCCGGCCCCGCACAGGGCCCGCCCCAAGGCCGAGGCGATAGACGCCGTGTAGTGTCACGGATGGATCGACGGAAGGCTCGAAAAGTATAACGATACGCAGCACTGGCTTGCCCGCTTCAGCCACGCGGGTTGGCCAGCAAATGGTCCTGCGGAACCGCAAAAGGGCGTTGGCGCCAACGGCACAAGGACGAATGCAGCCCCGCTCCGAACGATGTCTGAGATGCGCCATTATCCCGACCCGCCAAGTCACTCCGGCAGACCGGCCGTGCGGAGGCCTTGTTGCAGCCTTATAAGGTCATCAGTTCGCCGAAGCGGAACCCAGTCCTTCACGTTCTGCAGGCGCATCCCGGGATCGATTTTAAGCAGATGCGCCATTGCTTTCTCCGCTTCGGCCTGCCGACCGGCGAGCGCGCAGGCGGCAGCAAGTTCTCGAATGGCTGCGAGATAATTCGGCCTCTCGCGCAGCGCAGCTTCCGCCCATGTGATCGCCTCGTCGAAGCGCCCGGCAAGAAGATGCGCCAGCGCGATGCCACCTTGCGCCCTGAATGTCAGCGGATCGAGCGGACTCAATCGAATGGCGTCCGTCAAATGCTTAATCGCTGTGTCGGGATCGCCGAGAAACACTTTGGTCCAGCCGCTCGAATGCAAGGCCCAAGCGAGATTGGGGTTGAGCGAAAGCGCGCGTTCAATGAACGCATTGCCGTTATCGAGATCGTGTACAACAAACACCAGGGTGTATCCGCCGCCTGACAGCGCCACCGCGTCGTCCGGCCCCAACTCCACGGCGCGACGAGCGAGCCGCTCCGCCTCTAATATCTCCTTGTCGCGGTCACCGATCCAGCCGTTCACCTTGCGCCACACGAAGCACCAGGCGGCCATGCCATACGCCGCGGCAAAACCAGGATCGAGTTCAACCGACCGGTAGAACAAGCCCAGCGCGTCGTCTGCCGACGCTTGGGTCCATTGGTGCAGGCTGGCCAGGCCACGCAAGTAATAGTCGTACGCATCGAGGCTTTCGGTCGGCTTTCGCCTGGCTCGCTCGATCTCGGCCTGCTCCAGCTTAGGTGCAATGGCACCGACGACCTTGGCCGTGACCTGATCCTGCAAATCGAAGATGTCCTCGATCGAGCCGTCAAAGCGATCAGCCCAAAGGTGGGCCCCGGTGGACGTGTCAATGAGCTGGCCGGTGATACGCAGCCGATTGCCTGATTTGCGCACGCTGCCTTCCAGTACGTAACGCACGCCGAGGTCGCGGCCGACCTGCTTCACCTCCACGTTTTTGCCTTTGTAAGTAAAACTCGAATTACGCGCGATGACGGAGAGCCAGCGCATGTGAGATAGGGCTGTGATGATCTCTTCGACGACGCCATCGGCAAAGTATTCCTGATCCGGGTCGCCGCTCATATTGGCAAACGGCAAAACCGCAATGGATGGGCGTCTGAAAGTGCCCGGTTCGAGCGGCGTGCCGGGGGGAGATTTCAGCGGTGGCGGTGCTGTGGCTTCTGAAATATGGACGCGATGAACGCCGATCGGCCGCGCGATGTTTTTCACCGATTTCTCACCCAGATCCTCGAAACCGAAAGAGAGTTTATCGCATACTTGCTCGTAGACGATGCGTGACACGCAGATACCGCCCGGTTCGGCGAGAGCCTCCAGCCGCGCCGCAACATTAACGCCGTCTCCAAAGATGTCGTTGTCATCGCTAATGATGTCGCCGACATTGATGCCGATACGAAATTGGATGCGCTTGTCCGGTGTGGTCCCGACGTTGCGATCGATCATCCCGCGCTGGATGTCCACCGCACAACGTACAGCGTCAACGACGCTGACGAATTCCACCAGGATACCATCGCCAGTGGTCTTAACGATGCGCCCGCGGTGCTCAATGATTTTGGGATCGACCAGTTCTTTACGGTGCATCTTGAGTTGGCGCAGCGTGCCTTCCTCGTCGACGCCCATGAGCCGGCTGTAGCCAGCAATATCCCCGGCCAAAATCGCGGCCAGCCTCCGCTCGACACGATCTTCCGACATTCCGCCGCCCTCGCGATGTCGCACGGACCGTATCATACTAAGGTCTGGACGTCAGTCGTCGCCGTTTTCCAAGATTCTTCGTGCCGAGCGGGCCGGTTCGATACCGGTCCGCTTTTTGCGCGCCGCTCTTGAGAGCAACTATTTCAAGCTTGCCGACTTGCCCGATTGGGTAGCGCGCGCCCACGATCTTCAAAAAGTAGGACCCGCCACAGCTTCTATCCTATCCCACACGTCCTCGGCCATCCCGCCGCGCCAGACCGCGCCCAGCGATTTCCGAAATACCGGATCACATTTCGCGAGCCGTTCAACTCGGACAATGAACTGAGGACCGTGAATGCGCAAAAGGTCTTCCACTGGACCTGCTGCAATGTTGGCCAACATGAATTCGCTTTGATCGAGGCTCCAGACTTCCTGCATGACACGCCAGGCAGTTTCGGGCTCGTCTCGCACGAGATCATTGAGCCTCATCCACGCATCAAACAGCGCACTCGTCTTTCGCTCTCGTCTGGGCAGATAGTGATATTTGATCCAAGCCTCGGCGATACCCGCGTTTTCAGGAACGCTCACGGTCTTCCTCTCTTTTCGGGCTAATACAGGCGACACTCATCTGCGTTGGCAAGAAAACTCGATGCTTTGATTAGTGCAGGTCCAATCCGGGCCAAATCCCCAATTGAATGCGCGCTTTGGCTCGGGAGGAACGGAAATGAACATACGAACAAGAGCAAGAGCGCGAGGAACGCGATGGCGATTGCGTCACCGTGCTTTAGGCGGCGTCTTGGTTTCATCAGGCCGCTCTCCGAAGCACAGCCGATTTCTTAAATTATTACAAAGGGAGTGAAGTTAGGGCCGTACCCAACTTCAAAGGCAGGCGGCGCACGGTACATCTCTCTTATGGGTCAAAAGCTGAAGCCCGCTCAGATCAATCGCGCATGGGCCAAGGAAGGCAAAGCTTCCGGGCACGATTGCCTAGGTCTCTCGATTTTGGCTTAGCGTTCCCTCCATTTTTCCTTAGCATCGCTTGTGCTAGAGTCAGGTGCCGCGGAATGAACAGGATTAAATATTGCGCTATCTGTTCGAGAAATGTGCGCTCGACACCGAACGCCGCGAGCTGTTGCGGGGAACGAACCTGGTAGCTGTCGAGCCCCAGGTCTTCGACCTCCTTGTTCACCTGATCCAGCATCGCGACCGCGTGGTCAGCAAGGACGATCTGCTGGCGTCGGTCTGGCACGGGCGTGCGATTTCCGAGTCTGCGTTGTTCAACCGGATCAATGCGGCCCGGAGCGCGATCGGTGATACCGGCGAACGGCAAAGGCTGATCAAGACGCTGCCGCGCAGGGGCCTGCGTTTTGTCGGCGTTGTTCGGGAGGAGGATTGCAGTCCCGCCGAGGCCGCCCCGCACAGGCCCTCGCTCGGAGTCGCCGACAAGCCATCGATCGCGGTCTTGCCGTTCTTGAACCTCAGCGGCGATCCGGAGCAGGATTACTTCATCGACGGGGTCGTCGAAGACATCATCACGGCCCTGTCGCGCAACCGCGCTTTTTTCGTCATCGCCCGGAACTCGTCGTTCACCTACAAGGGAAAACCGGTCGACACCAAGCAGGTCGCGCGCGAGCTCGGCGTGCGTTACCTGCTGGAAGGCAGCCTGCGCAGGTCGGGTAGCCGTGTGCGTGTGACCGGGCAGTTCATCGAAGCCGCGTCAGGCCGCCATCTATGGGCGGACCGGTTCGACGGTGACTTGGTCGATATCTTCAATCTTCAAGATCAGCTCGTTACGAGTGTCGTCGGAGCGATAGCGCCGCAACTTGAGAAAGCGGAGATCGACCGCGCCAAGATGGACATGACGGGTAATCTGGCGGCTTACGATTTTTACCTTCGCGGCCTTGCCAGCTGGAATCGATGGACCGGGGAGGAAAATGCCAAAGCGTTGCAATGGTTCAATGCGGCAATCGCGAAAGACGGCGACTTTTCGACCCCCTACGGGCTGGCCGCTTCGTGCCATCATTTTGCCAAGGCGAATGGCTGGGCTTCAAGCTTCGATGAAAAAGAAATCGCGCGACTGATCGAACGTGCCGCCGACGTCGGCGTAGATGACGCGGTGGCGCTGTGTTGGGCGGGACATGTGCATGCATACTTCTTTCGCGACCTTGACCGAGCTTTGCTGCTCATCGGCCGCGCCCTCGATCTGGACGTGAACCTGGCCGTCGCTTGGCAGCGAAGCGGTTGGGTCCGCGGCTACTATGGCGATTCCGATGGGGCGATTGAAAGCCTGAACAAGGCGATGCGGCTCAATCCGCTCGATCCCCGGGTTTTCCTGACGCAAAGCGCTATGGCTTTCGCCCACTTCATCGCCGGGCGCGACGACGAAGCCGCGCGCTGGGCGGCAATGGCTCTGCGGGTCAAGCCAAACTGGATGCCGGCCCTTCGAATGATGATCGCATCCAACGCCATGCGGGGCGAAATCGAAGAGGCGAAACGGACGCTGAACACATATCGGGCAATCGATCCGAGGGCCACCATTGCCAAGATGTGCGAGTATTACCCGCTGCGGCGAGAAGCCGATCGGCAGCGATTGATCGCGGGAATGCGCAAGGCAGGCGTGCCCGAATGACGATGCGAAGCGATCCGCGCCGGACTTCACTCGGCCGGCGCGTCAATCCCGACCGATTTCGCCGGCAGTCGGGGCAACAGCGCATGCTTTGACCGCATCTGTCGAAGGCCCGCCCGGACCGCTACGGTCTCGATACGCTATTTCACGTGACTCCGTTCGCCGCGAACGTTTGCTTTGCCTTCGGCGACAGCAAGAACTCGATAAAGCTTTCGGCCGTCGCGCGCTGCGGGGCGCTCGTCATCAGCGCGGCGGTGTACGGGATAGCACTCTGGAGATCGCCCGGCAGGGGTCCGAGAAGCTTTATGCCCGGCGTCGTCGCGATGAGCGGAATCGTCCCGGCCGCCATGTCGTTTCCTCGGCCCTTCAACACAGGCTCGAAAATGGCAAGGGGGGCCGTGCGTACGATCTTGGGTCTGAGCGTTTCGGCAATCCCCAGCCGATCGAGAACCGCCGCGAAGGCCTCGCCCGATTTGACACTGTTGAAAACGATCAAGTCGGCGCCGAGCAAGGTGTTTTTGAATTTTGCAATGGTCGATATGTCATGGGCGGGACTGTCCACGCGGTTTCCAAGGCCGACACCGACGTGACCGACCAACGGTCTATCGCCGGCGCGCACTTTGCCCGAACTGGTGAGCGCCTCGACAAAATCCGGCTCGACGATGACGACGTCTGCGACCTCGCCGTCTTCGATCCTCTTTTTTATGGCGGGCCCCGCGTTGCACGCCAAACTCACCTGATTGTTCGTCTCTTGGCGAAAAAGGTCGGCGACCTTCGCCAAGGCCGGCGCCACGGGACTGTCGCACATGACTTTGATTCCGGCGGCGTGACCCGTCGCAGTGCATAGAGACAACATGCTCGCGAGGAAGATGCCGAGACTGCGGCGCTTAAGATTCTCGCCTGTCCAAATCAAGATTTGCTCCGGCAAGACTTCCTCCTGCAAGACTTCCTCCTGCTTTTCAGCCGGCCGGCACCTCGACGCGAGAAGAAGGTTCGGTCGGCAAACGAGGCGAGGCTTGCCGTAAAACGCCGCCGTCCGTCCAATACATAAACGCTCTGCATTCTTATGCCCGAATGCTATAAGGGAGCATGGACCTCCGGCGTGCCCGCACCTTCGTGACCGTTGCCGAACTCGGCACCGTCTCCAAGGCAGCGCTGCGCCTGCGGGTCGCCCAACCTGCCTTGTCGCGGCAGCTTATGGATCTCGAGCACGAGCTCGGCCTGCGGCTCTTCGACCGGGTCGGGCGCCGGCTTCTTTTGACCGGCGCAGGCGAGCAATTGCTTTCGGGGTGCCGTGTCCTTCTCAACAGCGCCAGCGCCGTGACGGAGCAGGCTCAGTTGCTCCGTCATGGCGACACGGGAATCCTGAAGATCGCCGGCTCGCCGCAACATATCGAAAGCGTGTTGTCGCAGTTCTTGCACCGTTACGCGGAGCGCTATCCGAAGGTCGAGGTCAAGATCAGCGAGGGAACCGGGAGCGATATATTGTCTCTGCTCGAACGCGGAGAAATCCACCTCGGCCAGAACTTGCTGCATGCGGTCAGGCTGGACGAACGCCATTACGGCAGCCTTGCGCTCGGATCGGTGGAGCTGCTGGCGGCCTGCCGTCCCTCGATGTCGCTCGGTCACGGTCGCACCATCGAAGTCGCCCGTCTTGCCGGCCTTCCGTTGCTCCTGATGGACAGCGGATTCGGATTTCGCCGTGCTTTCGATGCGGCCAGCCGAATGGCGGGACTGAAGCCGACCATCATGTTCGAAAGTCGAAACCCGCATACCTTGTTGGCGCTTGCCGAGGCCGGACACGGCGTTGCGATTGTTCCCTCCCAGCTCCAGTGCCACCGCTACCGATTGAGAATTGTAGGACTCGCCTACAGAGGCCGGCCCTTGCGAGAGCCTTTGACGATTTCCTGGGACAAGAGACGTCCGTTGCCTCGCTTCGCGACGGACTATTGCGGAATGCTCGCTGCGTACATGCGCGAGATTTTCCCGATAAGCCGGCCGACCAAGCCGAAGCTTCCGACCTCGCGCCGCAAGAAGCGAGTGAGAGCGGATGATCAGGCGAACGCCGGCTGAAGGCGCGTTTCGGCCGGCGACAAGAAAAAGGCCGCCAAATGGGCGGCCTAGGCTTATCAGCTGAACGCAAGCAGCGATGGACGGACCAAACGCCGCGCCTATTTGTGCGTACCGGACGATCCCGAGGGGTGCATGTTGGTGCTCACCGCCTGCGAGCGGCCACCTTTGGCATAAGCGTGCGTCTTCAAGCCGCAAGTATCATTGGTCGTGCCCACGCAATCACCTGCATTACCCACTGTGTTGCCAAAATGGCCCAAGCCTGGGCCCTGCTTGATGCAGTGGGGCGAACCCGGCTTACAGAGCGCCAAGGCGGGCGCTGTCGCCTGAATGAGCAGGATGGTCGTGGCAACGGTCAGCGCGATCGGCAAGGAACGTAAAATCTTATTCATCGAACCTCTCCCTAGCTGTGACTGATGTTTGCTCCCTCACCCACGCATCCAGAAAATAACGCATCCTTCGAAGCTCGCCTGTGACGTTGGTCACACGACCAAGGTTCCACAGAGTGCCCCGATCCGGACAGTTCCGACGCATCTATTGTCTTCTTGTCGCGACGTCCGCCGGTTCGCGGCGTGACCACGAGGACAAATAGTCTTGTCGCAACAACGGCGTTACTGCTTGGACCAGATCGCCACGCTTACGCTGATGGTCGTGGCAATCCGCTGCACCGACCAGCGATTGTTACTCATCGGGACCAATGTGAAGCAGCTCGGTTTCGCGCCGGCCCAGCTCGTGCAAAAACCGGCGGGGCTAAGTCTCCAGGTCCCCGACTTCGAAGCGCCGCCCGCCGGACCGATGGGCTCGCGCAAAGCCTTGCCATCGGGCGTAAAGGTCATCTTGAACTTGGTGCCGCTCGGCGTGGCCGCGGTGAACGGCTGGCCATTAAAAAACGTGGCTTTGATGTCGTTGGGCTGCATTGCGTCGGCAGCAAGAACGACATTCGGCGCCAAGCCGAACGACACCAAGCCTAACAACAAAACAACAGCTCGTAAAAACATTGCGCCCCCCGGCGACAGCTCCGGGCAACCTAGCATATTGGCGGTGATGCAGGAAATCGCCCCCTCGTGACACCCGCCGGTTGTCGCGCCCGCTCGCTTTTTGCGCCCGATATCCGCTTCGATCGCATCTCCGACGCAGATCAGATATCGCGTGATGTCGCCGATGCGCCACGAACAGGCTTTTCGCGGCGCGTGTCACGCCAGGTTCCTAATAGTGATTTTCAAGTCGGGCCTGAGCCGTCGGCAGCCGCAGATGATGTGAATCAAGGGGACGATCGAATGACTTCATTCAGGATTGGGAGCGACGCGTGATCGGCGTGCCGCGGATTTCGACCGACGGCTCCCGGCATTTCGCTGGGAGATTTTGCGGGAGAAATAAGCCAGGACTTCGTTGCCGGTCGCAGCGTCCTTTGTGCCATCGTCTGCCGCGGCGGGATTTACTCTGCCGTCCCTGTCCAGTCCGGCTCTCGTTGTTGGCGATTGCCTGGACAGGTTCGTGTCGCCCGTCCCGGCAAGCAGATTCAAGGCGATGCTGAGCACGAACCCGCCGCACAGCGGCAATAGCAGGAGCAATGCGAGCCGCAGCTGCCGCATGTCGCTTTCGCTCACGGTTGCGCCACTGATATCGGACAGGACGCTCGCCGACGGATCGACCGTTGCGACCTCGGGCAGTGCGGACAAGCTCGACGCCACCGACCTTAACTCGGCATCGAGTTCATCGCGGCGCTGGGCGACCGCCAGCGCTTCCTCCAGGACGAGCTTGTTCCAGCCCCGCGCGCGGCGGACCGCAAGGCTCAAGGCGGTGACTGGGCGCATCTCGGCAATCGAGGCGCGTTCATGGCGCAGGCGTGCAAGCCGCTCCATGGCGAGGGTGCGTTCCGTCGATTCGACCTGGCGACCGGCCCGATAGTGATCGTCGCTGCTGCCGATATAGCCAGACAGATTCGAAAGCGTGACCGCGCTGCCGACCAACCACAGCGCGACCGCGGCGACGATCGCCGGCGAGCGACGCCGCCACAGCACCGTGGCCGCGCTCGGCATCAGCAAAACCAAAGCGTCCGCGCACACCGCCAGCGCCGCAAACAGCAGCCCGCCGACTTTGGCGGCAAAGGTGGTGGTCTCGACGACGCCGACACCGGCGAGCGCGACGCCCACCGCAGCGAGAACGATGGCGCCGAGCACGCGGCCGGCACGCCGCTCTGCGGCGGGAGCGTGAATAGGCGCGGCAGGAGCGACGGCCGCGACAGCCGCGACGAAGGCCGCGTCGGTATCGTCGGGTGTCGTGCGCTCCCCGCCGGCTTCGACCACTTTCCGGCGCCGGCTTCTCGTCGGCAATTCGCGCGCCGGCGGCAGATGCCCGCTCTGGCGCCAGCGATCAAGCCGATTGCGAACCCTCGCGCGGCTCCAGCCCCAATCCCGCGACAGGGCCGCGATGGTGACGTCCGCACCCGGACGCCCGCGCAATGCGGCCAGCGCTTGTTCTTCTGAAAGTGGCAGCGTCCCATACATGGTCAATACACCGTTTCCGCATCGCTTCGGTTATGAAGCAGATCCTGGCCCCCAAGCTGTCGGTAGCAGGCCGGGCCACAAGCCTCGCACACCGCTCACGCAGTGAGGGTCGATAGGCTTGGCTTGGAGCACCGGGTCGAAGTGTCACGATCTGTGTCAATGCCAGCGACGCGAGCGAGTCGCAGTAGGAAGAATTCCGTTCTCCCCAGATATCGGTCGGCTGCGCACGTTCTTGCCCGGACCGGCCGGAACTCCTCCGCGATGGAGCCTGGGATCATGACGACGCCACGAAAATCCCGAGCGGCGGCGGACCGGCCCGCAAGCTGTTGCCGGCGGCGTGGAGCAAAAGACGCTTGATGATCCGCGAAGCGATCTTCTTCGCCGCCGGCGTTTTCGCCTCAGGCCGATCTTTTCGATACGAGCCGCCGGAGCAGATGGCCTTTCCACATCCACAATCCCGAGAGCAGCATGACGGGAAGAAAGACAAACCGGGTCGCTGGCGCGTAATCCGGAATGACGGCAAACGGGCTGTAGATATAGCCGATGATCGGAATGCCGCAGACGATATGGATCCAGCGGACGATCGCATGTTTGGTGGCGTCTTTCATGGCCTATGCGTCCTCTATCTTTCCGCGATCCGGCGCATCGACTTCGACGTTCTTTCCGGCCCGACCTTGAATGGCGCGGCGGACTTCAATCCGTCCGCGCCGCGACCTGCTCCAGCTTGGCAAAGAAATGCTGCCAGCCATATTTGGCGCCTTGATAATTCTGCTGCTGATCCTGGCGAAAGCCGGTCTGCTCCATGCGCAGCAGCGTGCCCGCGCCTTTCGGCGTGAGCGACAGCGTCACGACACTCTTGATCGCAAGCTCCGCCTCGCCCGAGTTCCATGTGTAAGACAGCGTTCTGTTCGGCTCGATCACCAGGACCTCGCAATCGATGACGCCGTTCCAGCCGGGCTGCGGGGCCGCGCGAAGATTGAAATGGTGGCCCACGACCGGCTTGAAGTCGTTTTTCATCAGCCACTCCTCGATCAGGTGCGGCTGCGTCAGCGCGCGCCAGATCTTTTCCGGCGGATGAGGAAACTCGCGTTCGACGACGACGGAACGCGTTGCGGCCGATGTCTCGTTCATTGGTCCATCCTTTTCAGCAAGTCTTCGAGGTCGTCGAAGCGGCGCTGCCAGAAGCCGGTCATCTGGCTGGTCCAATCGATCAGCGGCGCCAAGGCGCGAAGCTGCGCGCTATAATGCGTCTCGCGGCCTTCGTGGCGGTCGCGCACCAGGCCGGCCTGTTTCAGCACCCCGAGATGCTTCGATACGGCCGGTTGCGAGACCCCGGCCCGCACCGTGAGCGCGCCGACCGTCTGCTCGCCGTCGCGGCACAGCCGTTCGAAGATGGCCCGCCGCGTCGGATCGGCCAGCGTTCGAAACAGCACGTCGTGGGCCTTCGGCATGAAATCTATAACTCTCTGGTTATTGATCTACGTATAACCACGAAGTTATATATTGGTCAAGGCGGCGAAGGGAAATGCGGGACCTCGCCTGGACTCAGGAGGCGCTGGGCGCGGCCGCGCGAAAAAGGCGAGTTTGCGGTCAGGCGCGCGGCATCAGCCGCTTCACGGTCACGCTGTCGCCGATCTCGAACGACATCAGGTCCTCGCCGATCTCCAGCGGCCCGTCATAGGCTCTCCTCACCTCGTCCGTGATCTCGCGCAGCGTCGGCGGCGGCACCTCGATGCTCGCCAATTGCACGATGTGGGTGAAGGCGGCGAGTTTCGGTCTGGTCTGAGCGAATACGCGTCCGCAGTCGTAAGGCAGCGTATGATGGCCGACGATCCGCTGGATATAGGCCTCGTTCATCAGCTCAGGCCGCGCGAGCGCGACCTCGTGCACCAGCAGGTCGGCGTTCTTGCCGTATCTGATGACGTTTTCATTATAGCGCGTGTCGCTGGAGAACACCGCGGCGCGGCCGCCGAACTCGACACGGTAGCCGTAGCACGGCTTGATGACGTCGCCATGATCGACTTCGAAGGCGATCACTCTGACGCCGCTCTTCTCGTAGACCACGCCGTCGCGGTCGAACTCGCCGACCTCGCAGGCAATCCCGGACAGCGGCAGCTTCTCGTCCGCCAGCCGAATTTTGATATCGTCGGCATAGGCGCGCTCCAGGTTTTCCATCAGCCGTTTCGCTCCGGTCGGGCCGACGACCTTGTAGGGAGATTTCCGCGCCGCGAAATAAGAATCGAGCCACCCGGTGAGCCAGATATCCGCCAAACACGCGGTATGATCGGAGTGGTAGTGCGTGAGCAGTTGCAGGTCGATCCTGCCGATCGGAATCTTGAGCTGAAACAGCCGGATGGTGGCGCCGCGGCCGGCGTCGATGAGGATTTTCTGATCGCCGGCCTCGACCAGCGTGCAAGGTCCGAAGCGTTCCGGCAGCGGGATCGGCGTGCCGGTGCCGAGAAGCGTGACCCTGAAATCATTCGTCATGCTGAATGCTATTGCCTCTGTGGCGACTTGTTGGTGGCGACCGCTTGGGCGACATGCCCGAGCGTGCCGCCAACTTCGCAGCTCGGCGGTGCGCTCGTCGGAATTGCCGTGATCTGAAGCCGGCCGCCTATTCCAAGGTGATCCTGGCCTCTTTGATGATGCGCTTCCAGGATTCGGCGTCGTCCAGGATCTTCTTGCCGAATTCCTCCGGCGTCCCCCCCACCGGCTCGCTCTGCAACGTCGCGAGCCCTTTGCGGACCTCGGGGGTGAGGAGCGCCGCGTTCAGCGCATGATTGAGCTTGCCGATCGTGGCAGCGGGCGTTCCCGCCTTCGCGACCAAGCCGACCCATGAGCCCACCGACATATTGGGAAAGCCTTCTTCGGCAAAGGTCGGAACGTCGGGAAGAGCCGGCAGCCGCTTCGGACTCGTGACCGCGAGCGCGCGCAGCTTGCCGCTTTGCACTTGCGGTACGGCGACTGCGGCGCCCATCACCATGAAGTCGACACGGCCGGCGATGACGTCCTGCACGGCCTGGCCGAACTGGGAATAAGGCACGTGAATCGCCGCGGTCTGCGTCTTGTCCATCAGAAGTTCGGCAACCAGATGCGCCGGCGTGCCGTAGCCCGCGGAGGCGAAGTTCATTTTGCCGGGCCTGGCTTTGAGCGCGGCGATCAGTCCGGCAACCGATTTGGCCGGTGAGGCGTTGCCGACGACAAGGACGTTATAGTCCCAGTTGATCTGACCGATGGGCGCGATGTCCTTGGCGAGATCGACATGGACGGTCGGATACAAGGACAAGATCCAAGCGGTCGGCGCCGGCAGCGCGAGCAACAATGACCCGTCGGCGTTCTGATTCACAAGATCCTGCAGAGCGATGGTGCCCGATGCGCCGGGCCGGTTCTCGACCACGACCGGCCGGCCGAGCAGAGTTTGCAAGGGCGCAGTGAGCGTTCGGGTCTCGATATCGGGCGGCGAGCCCGCGCCGAACCCGACAGCGATGCGGACCGGCGACACCTGATTGTCCGCCGCACGGCCAAGGCCGCAGGCGAGACAAAGGTAGACCAGCACTCCGACGACGAGACGCAGTGGTCCTTTCATGTCTTCCCCCCTGCTCTTGCTTCGGCGCCGGCGACGAGTGCGGCATGCAGCGCCAGCAAGGCCTGCACGCGGGAAGGATCGCGGCGTCCAAATCCGCATTCGGTGGCGATGCCGAAGTCCGCGATGTGCCGCTGTGCAGCGGCCATCCGCGCCAGCGTGCCGGGCAACCCGTCGGCGTCGTGGATGAGACCGAGATAGAGACGGCAATCCGGCTGCAATCGCAATTCGTCGAGCGGGGCGAAATAGGCGTCGTCCGACCGCTCGACCGGTACCGGCATGTGATACCAGCCGACCGGCCTGTTCATGCCCCGCGAGATTGCGTTGGCGAGCCGCACCATGGCGCCCATGTCCTTGGGCTCGACGAAATGCTTGCCGCCGAAGCTGCCGTAACAGAAGTGGTAACCCAGTTCGACGCCGGCCGGCACCTGCTGGCCGATCCGGATCAGCCGGCTTTCGATTCCGGGCTGCGTATCGGAGAACCAGGCCGGGCGCGCCCCGTCGTAGGCCTGCATGTCGTGCGCGCAGTCCCATTGGATCGAAAGCTCGTCATGCGGAACGGCCGCTGCGATCCGCTCGACTTCGGCAAGCAGCGCCGATTCATAGGCGGGCTCCAGCGCGGCACGCTGATCCGGCGCGAAGTGAAAATTGATCAAGTTAAACGGCGACGGGATCGCCACCATGAAGCGTATCCCGGCGCCGATCACGCCCTTGGATTTGAGCGCGGCAAATTCCCGATAGGAGGCAATGGCGTTGCGGGCGTAACCGATGTCGCCCAAATGCAGCGCGCGAGCGTCGGCATTCTCCCGCAGGCGAAACCAGGTCTGTTGCTTCCACTGGTCGGGCGCCGTCGGATTGCGCCAGTCGCCTTGCGACGGCACGCTCTGAAGCATCGGATTGGCGGCAAGGATCGGGGCCTGCCATTCCATCCAGCCCAGGCGGTTGCCGGTCTCGCCGTCCGGAATCCGGCGCACCGCGTCGGCGAAGGTTTGCCCGATCGTCTTGAAGACGGTGGAGGCGTCGGACAATGCGATACTGCCGACGAAAAACACTTCGCGCCCTTGTGGACGAGCACTCATGGCGTCTCCCCGCCGACCGCCCTTCGATTTTTCGAAGTGACATCACCGGGGTAGCACTCAAAGCCGCAGATCGCGATTAGAATAGCCCGCCGTGCCACCAGGTGGTACGCAAGGGAGGCGGCAATGATGCCAGCGGTCAAGGAAATCCGCGTTCTCGCGCGCGGTGTGAAGGTCCTGGAAACGTTGTGCCGGCTGGGCGCATGCAGCCTCGCCGAGCTTCATCGCGAAACGGCCTTGCCGAAGTCGACGCTGCGCCGCATTCTTTTTACGTTCGAACAGGCGAATTTCCTGCACTGCAGCCTCGGCGACGGGCTCTATCGCGCGAATATTCAGGTGCCGGCATTCTTTTCCCCGGCCGACGCCAGTCCATTCATCGGACGGGTCGTCGCGGCGGCCAAGCCGGTGCTGGCCGAACTTTCAGCGAAGGCGTCGTGGCCGACGGATCTCATGGTGCGGGACGGTCCGCAGCTGCGCATTGTCGAGACCAACCGCGCGTTATCGCCGTTCCCGGTCAATCAGCTCGAGATCGGGGACAACGTCGATATGCTCAGCTCGGCCGTCGGACGCGCTTATCTCGCATTCTGCCCACAGGCCGAGCGCGCGGAGATCGTCAGCCAGATGCGTCGGCTCCACGGCGATGCGGCGCTGGCGGCCTTGCCGCGCATCCTCGATGAGACCCACGAACGCGGCTATGCCGTGCGCGCCCCGACTTGCACCGGAGGCACGAAACGGCATCCGACCCTGATCGACAATTTCCATGCGATCGCGGTGCCGGTCGTGCTGGACGAACAAGTCCTCTGCTGCATCAACCTGCTGTGGCGGCCTTCGGCCCTGTCCGGCACCGGCGTCGGCTACAAGCTCCGCATGGCGGGATTGCTCGGGCAATGTGCGGCGCGAATCGCGGACAATTATCGGACATGCTGTCCGGCGCCCGCGCCTCAGGATCTTCTGGTCGCGCCGGACGAAGACATGAACCGGCGCACACTGAAACCGAATGCCCCGCCGCCGCGGCTGGCATGACGGCCGCGGCACGCAACGAGGGGCGTCCGCCGCTACTTGACGATGCCGAGATCGACCGGTGCGCCGCGGGCATCGGCATCGGCGGGAGAAAGGACCGGATCTTTCCGGTTTTCGACGAGCGAACGCAGCGCAGCGGGCTTGTCAGCTTTTGAGCTGCACGTAGCCGTGATCCCGCATGCAGCTGACGAAACGATCGACCGTGCTCCGACTGGAGCCGCTCTTGTCGGCGGTGCCGCCGAGCGGCCCATCGAGGCTCTGCATTTCGTCCTTGCAGTCGACGGTGGCGATATCCAGCAATCCGGAAACGACCGGCTGGCCGTCGGCGCGCGTCCACGCCGTCGGCAATTCCGGTTGTCTGGCACAACCGCCGAGCATCAAGATCGAAACGAGAAAAAGCACACGCATGACGCCGGCGCTCTGACGCGGTTTCCGCGAAAGTAGCGGCAAAAATCCTAATATCTCGTGTCGACCGCGCGGCGCGAGCTGCCGCCCCGTGGTGAGTACGCGCGGGTATTCATGCTGCTTTGCGAAAAGCCCGAACACGGGAGGTGATCAAAAGCCGCGCCTGCATTTGGGAACTCTTCATGAGGCTTCCATGTTCAGACAATGAAGCAATTTTGTTTGGCATCTTCGGTCATGAGAACCCAACATGCGGTCTTTTGGCTGGCATCAGTCCTCGCAGCGCTCATCATGCTGTGGGTCGCATGGGATTTTCTGTACGGATTCGGGCAGAGATTTCCCGTGATAAATATCCCCGGCTTGGTATTGGCGGCGGCGATCTGGTCTGTCGGCTGGCTGTGCCGCCTCGCAGTTTGATCACACGGCCACGAAGGGGCCGGGATGCGGCGGGTGCCCGCTTCGCAGCAGGGGAAAGAAATAGCGCGGCGGCTCATAGTGTTCTTCCGCCGTCGGCGGATCGAGGAAAAGATCGGCGGCGCTGTCGTTGCGCACAAAGAACGCGTTCGACCCGGCAAAATTGCAGCCGACGATCCGGTATCCCTTGCTGCGGCCGAGCCGCACCAGCGCCTCGAGGCTGGCGCCGAAATAGCTGGTGCCGTCCCACCGCCGTTGCGCCTCGTAGGGAACGACCAGCGACAGCGGCGGGCGCAAGGTCGCATTGTATTCGATGACGACGACGCGCGGCTGCACCACGTCGATCGCCTGCCAGACCCAATAATCGTTGTAGTCGATATCGACGCACAAGAGATCGATCTCGCCGCCAAGGCCGGCTTGCGCGATCAGGCCGTTGATGTTTTCCGCGGTAATGAAGGCGTGATTGGCCACCAGATAACGGTTGGCGACAAAGCTCTGAAAATGCGAGCGGATCTGCGCGATGAATTCCTCGCCGCCATCGAGCCACAGCCCGCGCCAGCCTTCCACCAGAAGCTTCACCGAATTGCATTCAATGCCGCTTTCCACCCCGAACTCGATGAAGATGCGGTTCTTCACGCCGATCCGCTTGAAGATCTCGGCGATGATTCCGTCCTCGTCGCACTGCGAATAGATCTTGTAGCCGTAACGCAGGAGCCGTTTGGGATCGGCATTGCGCGGCTTCGCCAGTTCGTCGGTCCAGAAGCGCAGCAACTCGATCTGCGCCAGCTGGTCGAGCCGCGCGCCGCTGTACTTCTGCACTTGGAGTTGCTGCGCGAATGTTTCCGGTTCGAACATCTCACCAGCAGCGTCGCGAGGAGGATTTTCGGCGTCCCGCACGCTAATGGAACGAGTTGAGTCGAGCAAACGAACATGTCTGTGGACTTGCAGTCCGGATCGTGGTGACGTTCGCGCCGATCCGCCACTGATGGCATGACGTGGCCTGAAACGGGTTGCAACGATGTCGCGTAAATTCTGGATCTCGACTGCAATCGCCCTGTCGCTGCTGCCGGCCCTCGCCGCCGCCGCGCCGCGCCACGCGCGGCACGTTTATCACTGGCACGGCTACGGCTTCCTGCCCGGCTATCATCAGCCGCCCAACAACAGCATTCCGGTTTATTCGCACAAGCCCTGGGGCGACGGCGCGCCGGATTACACGCCGAGCTACTGGTACGACGGCGGCTGGTACTATTTCGGCAATCCGGGCTTCTTCCACGGCCGCTATAACGGCGGCAGCTTCGGCCCGTGCTGGACCTCGACCCCGATCGGGCTGATGTGGAATTGCGGCTAGCGCTGCGCAGGTCGGGCCGCGGTGTGTCTTGCCGGCAACGGTTCCGGAAAAACCGACATCAGTGCGCTTTGAGCGCCACTTTTGTCCCATTCGTTCCGTCTAACGTCGCACGGTGAACCGCCGGGCTCGTCACGTCGCGATCGACTACACGGCTTGGCACGTGCTTAATGATGCTCGATCAACAAGTCGGCTCTTCCGGTCTGCTTGGATTGATGCCAGCCGAAAGTAAGGAATCATATGATGCGTATCAGACTTGCCGCCTGCGCCGCCTTTGCCGCCGCGCTATTCGGCATGGGACTAGCTGCGACCACCCCCGCCCGCGCCGATACTCAAGTGGGCCTCCTGAGCTGCCGGAGCGCCAACGCGACAAGCTATCTCGTTGTATCGAATCAGCCCTTCACCTGCGTGTTCACGCCGACCGTCGGCGGTCCGGTTCAATTTTATCAGGCCGACATTCGCCGTTTCGGCGCCCAGGCCGGCTTCAGCAATAACACTGCCTTGGAATGGGCGGTGTTCGCGCCGAGCATCGGCGTGGGCCCCGGCGCGCTCGCCGGCACCTATGGCGGATTTTCCGCCGGAGCAGCCTTCGGCATCGGCGTCGGCGCCAACGGCCTCGTCGGCGGCAGCAACAATTCGTTCGCTCTGCAACCGCTCAGCTTCGAGGGCCAAGGCGGCGCGCTGAACGTGGTCGCGACCGCGACCGAAGTTGATCTGCAAGCCGTGGTGCCCGCGCACCATCACTGGCATCACCGCCATCACCACTAAGCTGGATCTGAACCAGCACCTGAACCATCATCTCGCGCTTCTGCGCCGGCGCGCATCCTGGATGCGCGCCGTTTTTTTTTGGCGCGCGCAACCTGAAGCGACATTTCCGATATCGGAATGTCCTGATACCGCGTCGTCGCGCCGACGATTATCCGGCCATTAAGGTTACCTCCGCTGATTTTGCGTGATGGCGCAAAAGCGCAACGGCGAAACGCCCCTCCCGCCCCGGCCATTAAGATACGATTCAAAGGCGTCGCGTTATCGCTGATAAGCGGGGCGACGACGTGCTGACCCGCGATCCGGTGTAGCGTATTTCGGATAGCCCCGTGGCCAATGCTTTGCTCGCGCGGACGAACCGCGATGCGGATCGTTCTTCCGATTTCAAGATTCCGGTCAAAGCGCTTCTGACTCTGTGCAACGCCGCCTTCAGGCGCCATGGAGCCGGAGAGTTCGCGCAAGCGATCCGCATCTACGAGCAGATCCTCGCGATCAGGCCGGACCTTTCGGACATCCACAACAACCTTGGTCATGCGCTCGCCGCGCTCGGCCGGCCGGCGGCGGCCGTCACGGCATTTGCGCACGCCATCGAACTGAGACCTTCCTACCCGGAGGCGCTGTGCAACTGGGGCCTCGCGCTGGCCGAACTCGACCGGCTCGATGAGGCCGAAGCCAAATATCGCCAGGCGATCGAGGTCGCTCCGCGCTTTGCCGGCGCCTACAACAATCTCGGGCTGCTGCTGAAGGCGACGGGGCGGCTCACCGAAGCCAAACGCGCATTCAAACAGGCGATTGCGCTCGCCCCGAACGACTTCTCCATTTATCACAATCTGGCCGCGGTCAGGCCGTTCAGCGCCGGCGACCGTTATCTCACCGCGCTCGAGGCCGCCGCGGCAGATCCCTCGATGCTCCCGGCCACCGACCAGATGCATCTGCATTTCACGCTGGCCAAGGCCAACGACGACCTCGACCGGTCCGAATACGCCTTTGCTCATCTCATGAAAGCCAACTGGCTCAAGCGCCGGCAGATCGCCTATGACGAAGCTGACACGCTCGGCCGGATGAACCGCCTGCGCGAGCTGGTCAGCCATGACTTCATTCGTGCGCGCCAGGGCTGCGGCGAGCGGTCGGCGGTGCCTGTCTTCATCGTCGGCATGACCCGGTCCGGCACGACGCTGATCGAGCAGATCCTGGCCAGCCACCCGCACGTCTTCGGC